>Ga0182004_10004425_pt1 | contig 11328 bp, 13 predicted proteins | sample Sormic07211540_1_FD_120479 | JGI IMG/M metagenome (GOLD analysis project Ga0182004, IMG submission 120479) | Endophyte microbial communities from Sorghum bicolor roots, Mead, Nebraska, USA - 072115-40_1 MetaG | ecosystem: Host-associated > Plants > Roots > Unclassified | place: USA: Nebraska...
AGCCTTGCGGTGCACGCCGACCAGTCGTGCGCCGCACGTCTTCATCTTGTGGGCCGAGCCACCTCTGATGGTGCGGCCCATATAGGCCCATGAGGGTATAGGGGTTTATACCCCCACAGGGGTCGGCAACAACTCTAAGTCGCGAGAGACCGAGAGACGTGGGCGTGGGTGCGGCGTCGTGGGAGCGGGGCGCCGGTTGCGGCTTCCTGTGCGTGAGAGCAGGAGGGAACGGTTAGGGGAGGGAGAAGGAGCTGATGGGTGGGCCCTACTCGTCAGTGGGAGAGAGAGGGAGTTAGGGTGCTGGCAGGCCCCTGGAATTGGGCCAAGCAGGCCGAAAGTGAGGGGGAAGGGAGAGAGATGGATTTCCCTTTTTTTTATTTTTTTTCAACTTGTTTTCAAAAGTATTTACAAATTTGAATTTTGAACAAAATTTTATTTTGCATAAATTCACACATCATAAAAATTAAGTGTTGCAGCATGAATGCATCAACGTGTTTCTAATTTCCTATTAAATTTTAATTTTCCAAAGTTTATTTATTTTCCTATATTTTTATGCTCACAAAATTATTTAATAAAGTCAAATTCATCTATTTTTAAAAAAGCCAAATTTTGGGTGTTACAAATCTTTTAATCGTAGTTAGTTTATAATTGGACAATATTTACCACAAACAAACAAAAGTGCTACAATAGTAAAATCCAAAATCTTTTCGCATCTAAACAAAGCCTAACTCGTTTTTTTAATATGTATTGAAAGGGTTGAGGCATGGTTAGGAGGAAAGAAAAATGATTAAAAAATGTATAAAAGCTATAGGATGACTTACATTTTCTTTGAAGGTCAACGACTTTACATTTGGAGAGTAGTAGAGAAAGCACGCTAAAAACCATCTACGTGTCGAATCGGAGAGGTGCGAAGTCAAGTCAGCTATGTTTTGACTTCATTTAGGTCTTGTTTAATTGGATGGACTAGGCTAGGTAGCTAAAAATTAGCTTGTGCTGTTTGGATATCAAGGATTAATGGGTAGTACTGCCCCCCCCTCCCCCCTCCACGTACACATACACACGTAAAAATGTTTATGCCCCTTGGCCACTAGCAGTACAGGCAAAATAAGTAAGGGCATTTTGGCACGTATTCGATCTACTCCAATATCCATTGTAGCGACTTGTAATTTGTAGGATAAAATAAAATGACTTAAACATGTGGGTTTGATCTAAAATAGATAACAAAATATATTTTTTATATGAAGCTAGAATAGATTTTTTTATATGATATCCAAAAACAAATTCCTCTCCAACTAAATAAGAGCATCCCAACCATTTGACAAATAGGCTTTGCATTTATGTATTTGCAAAAAAAAAAAATCTAAAAAATGTCTATCCAACAGTTTGGCAATGGACTTTGCAATTTTGTTAACTTAGCAAATAGAGGGGAAAGACTCCCATATATGCCAAGCCCCTTCGCGTTTTGGCATCGCGTCCCTCACGCGAAATCTGTCGCCTCCGCACGTGGTCGCGCGACTACTCCTTTCTCTTGCCGCCAGATTTTCTCGTGATTAATGCCAAACCATCGAAGGTTATCTCTTTTCACTTTTGTCATATTTATTTGCGATTTGACAAACTCTCTCATTTGCCAAACGAATTATGCAAATGATTGGGGATGGTAAGTCCTATTAGCTCTGTTCATGGAGCTGTAGGTGTCCACCTCTGCCAGCCATTTTCGACTCAAACTCATTTGTCCATTTTATTTCTTTCTAATTATTGCCAAAGTACACAAAGCTGCCGGGGTCTCTAGAAAGGCAACGAAAACAAGACAAAAGCGCTTTCTTAGCATTCTCTTGGACTATTGGATCTCCACCGCCAAATTCATGTTTCCCTTGTACGGCAAGGAAAGGAGACCCTTTTTTAACCTTATTCTACAAAAAGAAAGAACACAGCTCAAAAAAGACCAGGGCAAGCTTTCATTATGCTTGCTCACTTATGGCAACCAGCATTCATTCCATTTTTTTGTCCTTTCATTTGTAAAGCAGCGGCATGCATGCATGCATTCACTAGATCCTGCTAAAACCCCTGTGCTATGTGCAGGCATGGCTTCAAAAATTAAAAAAGGCTACACACTTAGAGTTTATTTAGATCTATTAGTACTACCACTACTGAAAACTCGAATACTTATATGAGTGGTGAATACTTCTCGATAACTCAACACTGTCATCGGTAATTACTCCTAGTGGTTTGTAAATAATTCGGACTATTGTAGTACACCTCTACCAAAGTTTATCTCCAAATATACTTTGCATAACCTTATAAATGGTTATCTTATATTTCTATCTAGTTTTCTCAACATGCAAGTTATCCAACTAAGCAATCTACTATCACATATAATTAAAAATCCACTAACACATGCAACTGTAGTGTCCACGTCAGTAAGTCACTATATTTTTCTCAATATGCAAGTTGTCCAACTAAATAATACACTATCACACATAACTAAGATTCACTTGTCATGCAATTGTAAAGTCCACATCAGCAAGACACATAAATATCTTGTCTGTTCATGTCATCATGTCACGCAATCCACTAATCTGCATTCCTGTAGTAATGCGCGGGGTATTCTCCTATATATTGCATTAGGTATTGGGGGTATGGAGGTCGAGTTAAGATGTGCTTCTATAGACAGTATGATGATGTCAGAAGGCACTTTTTTGAGAGAGTACCAAGAAAAAAAAAACAAATCATTATTTTCCTCATTGTGGGGGTATAAACCCCTATACCCTTACGGCTAGACTTGGGCCAGGAGGTTTGGCCCATCGCGAAGACAGCTCGAGGCTTGATCCTACTGCTCGAAGTTTTGCGCAAGGAAACAAGACGTGGAGATCAAGCAAGATTCTAGTCGGTTAGAATAGAAATTGATATCGTGCTATCTATGGCAATTGTAACCGACTAGGATTAGTTTCCAGATCTGTAACCCTGCCCTCCGGACTATATAAGGAGGGGCAAGGGACCCCCTTAGGACATATTATTATTCTCTCAACACAAATCAATACAACCAGACGCAGGACGTAGGTATTACGCCCACACGGCAGCCGAACCTGGATAAAAAGCTTGTCCGTGTCTTGCGTCACCATCAAGTTCATAGCTTGCGCACCGTCTACCGATAAACTACTACCGTGGGTATACCTCAAGGTAGACTGCCGACTAGCTTTCGTCGACACTTATAGAGAAGACAAAAGATCGATCACATTTGTTAAGGGCTTATTCATTTGATTTGAAGAAGAAAAGGGTTGGAGGGGATCAAATCCCCTACAAGTCCCCTTCAAACCTTTTTGAATCCCTTTGATCTTGGGATCAAACACGGAACATGGCCTAAAGGATGCCCAAAATAACTACTTTACATGTATTTTTTTTTCTACTACTCAGTACGGAGTACTATCCTAGTTAAAAGGCACGTGACACGGAACATGGCCTAAAGGATGCCCAAAATAACTACTTTACATGTATTTTTTTTCTACTACTCAGTACGGAGTACTATCCTAGTTAAAAGGCACGTGAAGGTAAATATACATGTCAATGCATGGTCTTGCTTTCCAACGTACTCGTCTGCTTTGATTTTTTTTAATACATTAATTTTGTTATATGTATCTAGATATATTGTAATACCTAGGCATATAGTAAAGTGGATGTACTAAAAAAAGTTAAAATGTTTTATAATTTGAAACGGAGGAAGTACATATATTTTGGACTAAGGCCTTGTGTAGTTCGGAAAAATTTTGGTTTTTGACTACCGTAACACTTTCGTTTTTATTTGACAAATATTGTCCAATCACGGAGTTACTAGGCTCAAAAGATTTATCTCACAAATTACAGATAAACTGTGCAATTAGTTTTTATTTTCGTCTATATTTAATACTCCATGCATGCGATCAAAGATTCGATGTAACGAGAAATCTTAAAATTTTTTGCGAACTAAACAAGGCCTAAATAAAGGGATGATCGATCTCTAGACCGTGCTTGAACATGCTAGTCAAAGAGTGGGTCCATTTGGTCCTATTGCATGGTTGTGACTTGTGAGCGATAAATGACGACTTCTTACCTTTATAGTATTGATAGACACTAAGGCTAGTCTCAATGCATATTTCATGATAGTGTTATGCATATTAAATAGGGTGCCACATAAGCAAAATTGCTAACTTAATTGGTAGGGTCATTAAATGAAGGAGTTTCATTAGATGAGAGAGAAGTTTCATCCCCATAAAACTTATATGGCTCGGTTACCTAGTTTACTAGTCTTGGTAACTGTGTGATGAAACTATGCATTGATACTAGCCTAAAAGAATAGAGAAATGGGCCTCAATCCATCAGTAGATGGAGTTCGTGGGTTATACAACCCAACAGATTCACAACAGTGCCTGGTTGCATACTCAAAGCAAGCCCATGATTACATTTCTTGCTAAAACATTGTGAGGCCCATTTAAACTACTCCGTTTTTTTTTCTGAAACTAAACTACTCTGTTTTACTGCACGAAAGATTTGTCATTCAAAACACAAAACGTGGCGACCAATCACTTTGAATATGAAATAGAATCACAATTCAAAACACAAAAGTGAAAAATAAATAAAGGGAAACAAATTACACCTCTTGTTTCGAACTAACACTTGTGTTGGGGTAGTTTAAGTAAACTAGGCATTGACCCATGCATTGCTATGGACTCATATATTTGGACAAAATAGTATAATGCAATACGTAGATAAATAAATTAAGGCTCTGTTTGGATGTAGACAGATTTACATTAATTCACGTGTATTGGGGTGGATTGGAGTGCAACTTGAACTAAATTTCACCTTCACATCAGCACATGTGGATTGAGTTGAATCCGACAACATCCAAACAAGGCCTAAGATCGATACATATCACATGGACCAAAAATTTTTAAGGACCAAAAAAATAAAAAGTAACATATTGTGTGGATCAACATCAAGTTCCGAAATGTATATTCTAACGTAACTGGTACGTTAGCAAAGCTACATCGTCACGTATTCAACTGATCGCTTAAGCTTATCTACCAAATCTATTAGTCATTCAGCAGTATTTTTCTCATACAACAAATCAGCGAATAGTACTTTCAGCCATAACTTTCTGCCAAGGGAACAAGCTTTGCTAGGCAATTTTTTCTCATACAAGAAACTCCAATAAATACCACTTGTAGCTTTCTTCATGAAATGAAAGAGCCTTGTAAAAAGAAAAGAAATTTTAGTAGAAAATCATGTTTTAAAGCTCAACAATGAAATTAACCAATCAGACGATTATAACGTTTATTAAACCTAAATTGTAATAATCTTGAAAAAAATTAACCTGTCAATTTGTATTTTTAACAGTACCACTGTCAAATTGATTGAAATAGCTACATCCCTCAGACATTCCTTTATTTGCTTGAGCATATCATGTATGCAACCAAGACGCATTCATGCCTTGTTTAGATGCAAAAAATAGCATTTTCGTTTTTATTTGACAAACATTGTCCAATCATGAAGTAACTAGACTTAAAAGATTCGTCTCGTGATTTAAAGGCAAATTGTGCAATTAGTTTTTGTTTTCATCTATATTTAATACTTCATGCAGATGCCGCAAGATTCGATGTGACAGGAATTTTGAAAAGTTTTTGGTTTTTGGTGAAGTAAACAAGGCCTTAGTTACATCCCTCAGACATTCCTTTAACACTACCACTATCAAACTGATTGTAGAGCCGCTTTATTAGCCAGCGTTTGGTAGGGCCTCAGCCAAGACGCCAAAACTAAAGCCCCTTAAGAAATCCTGCCAAAGAAGACATAAGTTAGAATAGTTTGACGTAACCTAAAAGTAAAAATGCAGGGTGCCTCACTTACTGCACCAACTTAGAAACAGTGTAAGACAAGTCTATCCTCATGAAACATATTTCATCTTATAAAACTTTTATATCTCTCTCTTCGTGCATATTATGTCATGTCAATTTATTTAATATCTAATAAATTTCAATAAAACCTCCATTGAAATTGGCCTTATTTCGTTACCTTCACCGCAATCAAAGTTCCAAATAAAAAAAAAACTAGCCAACATTTATAATACTCCATCCATCTAAAACTATAAATAATTCCAAGAATCTTGGAGAGTCAAATCATCTTAAGTTTAACCAAATTTATATGATAAGATAATAATATTTATGATACTAACTAAATAGCATTATATTATTCATTAATTATATTTTTATAGTATATCTATTTAGTGTAACAAGTCTGTAATTTTTTTATATAAATATGATCAAACTTAAGATAATTTGATTTTTTTAAGATTTTAGTAGTAAGGACGGGTTCGCTTCCTAGGAATGACCTCTTCTGGCCGGATGGTTAGTTTATATTTGTATAGGATTCCATCGTCCAGAATGAATCCTGGCTGTCCGAAACGAACAAGACCTAATTAGGGCTTGTTTAGTTCATTTTCCAGATTTCCCATCACATCGAATCTTTAGACTTATACATGTAGTATTAAATATAGATAAAAATAAAAACTAATTGCACAGTTTGGTCGGAATTGACGAGATGAATCTTTTGAACCTAGTTAGTCTATAATTGGATAATATTTATCAAATACAAACGAAAGTGCTACTATTCTTATTTTGCAAAAAAATTTAGAAGTAAACAAGGCCTAACACAATGAGACAGAGCCGGTATAAGACTAGCCACAACGTCGTAGGTGGCAAAGAAAAGATTCTTGTGCCAAGTTACGTCGATGCCAGCAAGGCAGCAACCAGTTCAGAAATGCAATGTGTGCATCTATGCATGTAGTACAAGTAGAACCCAATGATTCTCCCTCTCTGCATCGATTTTTTTCTCACGTTGTGGTAGTCTAAGGCCCATATTATTGCCTACGTACGAACAAAGCTTTGTTAACGCATGTAATTGCGATAACAAATAATTCCAGTAACAAGAATCTTACATCATATTCATCATATTGTAGGAAGCTTCTACTAAAGATACTTTCACGTGCTGGGCACAACAGAATGCAATAGCTACAGTGTAACATGTAGTTATTTATGAAGGACGAGTGAAATGTTTACAATGTGTCGGCTAAACTATTGAATCACCATCCAGTTTGCGATGGATGGCTGGGTTTCGTCGCCATCATTCATCTACTGAAATAAGATAGGTCTAAGGAGAGAAAGATATGTTAATCAGCCAGCTGAAAAAGGCTTCGAGCAGGGATTACAATTCTCCTTCTGGTCCAGAGAGCAAGGACATGATACCGAACAGCAGGAAGAGCACTCCGCTTGACAGTTCAACCTACAACCAAACAAGCCTCGAATTAGATGTTGGACATTTTACAGGAGTACGAAAAATGAATGAGTTTAGTTCCAACCATCTTCTCAGATATCTGGGAAGCTAGGCTCTTTCCACCAAGAACAGCAGCAGTAGTGCAGAATGCTTGCGCTCTAAGACAGAAAGAAGTTTCTATCAGGGAACATACAATACGCCATTTAAATAGAGCAGTCAGGTCAGTAAAAGAAGCAGCTCGTACATGATTCCACCCAGGACAACACCAAATGGGTTTTCATCAGCAGCCAAGCCAATAGTAGCAATCTGACAAGAGGTTCATCAATGTAGGGAAAACTTTATCTATTTATGACTCAATAGGTGATTTGCAGAGCTAGAAGATAAAAAGTACTTTTATACAGCTTACCTGGCTCTTGTCACCCCACTCACCAAAGAATGTAATAGAAAATGCCTACAGCACACAAATTAAAATAAATGTTAATATTTCAGATAAACACGGGAATGGTACCTTTGCCAACCATTTCTTGCATATTATAAGAAGTTGCTACCTTTATAAAAATTGGTGAGAAGAACTGCATGAGAAATGGTCTTTGCTGTTTCTTCGTATCATCATTTGCCTATATTAAAAAAAGTTGCAAATCCAAGTAAGAATTAAATTCGTAGTAATTTATTTATAGTTACATCACCAAAACTCCAAAAGTAACAAGGAAATTGCCCCCACTTAACTTCCCAGTCTTTTAAGATATGTGTCTTCTCTACACAAGCAAAATAAAAGAAAAGACATATGTGCAGATGAGCAATCAGAAACTGCTTAATTTATCTATTTTCTTTTTCTTTGACAATTTAGATGAAAAAAGATGCCTCTTTCACAGTGTACCAAAGAAGAAGTTAGAGAAAGCTAGAAAACCTATAGGCTGATGACAAAGTTCCATAAAAAGGACACATATTTGGACTGTGCTTCAACTATATTAACTGTACTTGAACTGTTAAATAGTCATAGCTGATGATAACATCATATATAGTTCCCACCACTATTCCAAAACTATACATGAATAAAAATAGGACTACTCAGATGAATAAAAGTTTTTAGAATACAAAGAACGAAAGAAAACATAAGCTAGCTAGACACCAAAAGTCCAAAATCATATAAATTAGTAGGATTTATGTAAAGGCACATTGAATGCATAACAAATTAATATTTTCAAGGATATAGGAGAAGAAATGAAATCTATTTTCATTCTCATTCAGGATTTCTATTTCCCACATAATCCAAATGGATAATCATATAATTATGAAAGAAAAACATTCTGCAAAAGAATATGATTGATGTACTGACCTTAGATTTATTTTTAGATTCACCTTTATTACTCTTAAAGGCAGCATCCTGTAAATTGGGTAGAACTTGCCAATAAGTAATTCAAAATCAGTCCATAAAATAACATAGTATAATGATGAAATTTTCTAACCAGCTCTGCTTCAACTTCAGCCAATTCTTCCGAATCTCTGAAATGAGAGTTGCATCGCTTAGCTATGTCGATAACGAAAACACCGAAAGTTAATTGAAAGGCAACAACAGAGCAGTACCCATCTTCCTTGAAGCCTTCCCACAATGACCAAATGCCAAATACAAAGAACAACAGAGTAGTTACATGGTGAGTCCATTTACGTGAAATCTGTTCAACATAATACAGTCAGCCATAGCATCTTGCAGAACTGTCGGCATTCTTTTGGGTAAGGCAATATCGCTATAAGCTAGCAGCAAAATTCGAAAATGATAGATTGGTTCAAGAAAAATTGATAAAAAAGGTACAGCTAGCATTCAGGTCCACGCGCAAGTGTTGAGGTAAGTGTGAATCACTGTTTCAAGCATTACACTTCACAAGTGTGTCATGTTGACTAAAATCCTCTTGCCATGTACAATGTAAGGGCATTTTAGTTACCATACTGACCAAGTGTAAGGATTATAGCTGCACCAGATCAATGCAAAGCACAATACAATCAGCAATTAATCTATAATTGCATATCTGTATGATCGAATAAAAAATGGACCCATAATGCCTGAAATAGCATACAATGCCAGACACTGACAACCATGTCCACGTTGCTGTCATACGCTTGAGTCCTCAAAGCAAACAGATACACAAAAGAAAAAACTTCTTTGCTTTTGTGACAGCCATGGCAGAAAGTACTGTTGGCAGATTTATTGTGAGAGAAAAACACTGCTGAATGGCTGGCATATTCGACTGATAAGCCCAAACGAACAACACTGAAAAATCATTATAGTAACTTACCAGATTTGGTGCAGCCCAACCTAGAGAAGCTGATAGAGCTGTCATCACCTAAAATTAGTAACTAAATCAATTAAACTATTTGTTTTTTTAATAAAAATGAACAGATAAAAAAAGATACCATAGTTCAGCATGTAAAATTCCGAATATACTCACTATTAGTGCAGACAAACAGCCTGCCAGGACAAGTTTCCTGGGATGGCGCATAGCCAGAATCTAGCAAAGATAAATACAGAGCATGAGTCCAGTGCTCGAAACAAGGGCAAATTAAAAAAGAAGAAGCGTGTAAAAGCAGGCATTGGAAAATATTGAAAGGGTATGTTTTGTCTTCCTAGGCCCAGACCGGCAGACCGTGTCAAATCCCTCATCCTCTGAAGACGCAATCCTCGAAGCTACTCATGCTGAAACAATTCTTGTGGAAGAGGGCAGGCATCTTATCAGAACTGCTGACAGACCCCAAGAAACAGAGGACCCTACCGATATGGCAGGTCCACGAATTCGGCAAGTGCAACAGCTACAGGAAATTGCAGACACAGTCGGCACCCACATGGGGGGAACCCACGCGCACCGAGCTAAATGGGGTAAAAAAATTGTGGCCGCAGCAAATCGAGCGCACAAATTAGTTCGGCCCGTGGAGGAACGTAAACAAATCCGAGCTCCCAATCTGCAGCTACCAACTAGCTTGTCACTACTTAAGGAAATTAATAAAGAAGTCATCTCAGCTCAGCTCAGCAGTAACTGACAAGCGAATCGAGCCAAGAATTCGACTCCAAGGCGCCTCACCCGCTCGCTCCGCCGGCGAATCTGCAGCTACCGCACGCACGATCTCGTGACGGGATCGAGGCAGCGCCAATTGTCCTCCGAACCAATTATCTCCCCCCTCCAACAGCGGAGCAAAGAGGCACGCCGCGCGGCGGCGTCAGCGGCGGCATAACGTCGAACACCTGGCGGGGAGTGCACCCGGGCCCGTCTACGCAGGGACATCGGCGCACGCAAAGCAGAGGCAGGGACGACAAGCAAAAGGACAGGAGGAAGAGCAGGCGACGTGAGAGGAGGAGGAGGACGTACCGCGGCGGCGAAGAAGGTCTTGTCCCCGATCTCGGAGAGCACGGTCATGGCCAGCGACTTGGTGAACCCCTGCACGCACCCACCCACCACCGAGAACCATCAGCAACAAGCTCTGCTTAACCAACACACCTGAACGAAGAAGAGGAAGAGAGAGAGAGAGAGAGAGAGAGAGAGAGAGAGAGAGAGAGAGGGAGGAGGAAAGGTGACCCCGAGCAGAGACGGCGCCATGGCGGAGGGAGGGCGGCGATTCCGATCTCGGGGGAGGCGCGGGGTAGAAGTGGAGCAGCCGAGCCGAGCCGAGGCGCTGCGGGCGTGGGCCGCGGGGGCAGATGCGAAGGGAGGCAGCAGCAGCAGCAGCAGCGACGGGGCCACTAGTAAATAGTCCTACCAACTTGGTAGTACCAAGGGTGGGGGTGAGGACGCGCGCCGCGGGGCCGTCGGATCCGGGACGGGCGGCGGCGGTGGCGTGGCGTGCTGCGGCTGTTTTTTTTTTTTTTTAAGGCGCCGGCGCCAGGTGCGCAGGAGTGGAGTACGCTCAATTTGGTTGGGGCCAAGTTCACCCTGAAAAGCAAAAAGTTTTCAAGATTCCCCGTCACATCGAATCTTGTGGCACATGCATGAAACATTAAATATAGACGAAAACAAAAACTAATTACACAGTTTAGCTAGAAATCAC
>Ga0182004_10004426_pt1 | contig 11328 bp, 10 predicted proteins | sample Sormic07211540_1_FD_120479 | JGI IMG/M metagenome (GOLD analysis project Ga0182004, IMG submission 120479) | Endophyte microbial communities from Sorghum bicolor roots, Mead, Nebraska, USA - 072115-40_1 MetaG | ecosystem: Host-associated > Plants > Roots > Unclassified | place: USA: Nebraska...
ATAAAAAATAGTCCAAAATAAAAAATTTACCACAATTGGACCATACAAACTATAGCTATGAATTATTCTAATTAACTATAGAAAAACACAGATCTAAAGCTACAACAAAAACTTTATACTAAAGCATACCTATATGTTCATTGTGTAGATCTACTTATCAGGAGTCCAACAAAATCATATTTACTATTTTATGAATTTTATGTGGTTTAGGCCTTGTTTTGGTACTGTAGCACTTTCGTTTTTATTTGGCAATTATTGTCCTATCATAAATTAACTAGGCTCAAAAGATTCATTTCGCGATTTACAAGTAAACTATATAACTAGTTTTTATTTTCGTCTATATTTAATGCTCCATGCATGTGCCGCAAGATTCAATACGACGGGCAATCTTGAAAAAATTTTAGTTTTTGGGGTGAACTAAACAAGGCCTTACTATAATTTTACAAATATTTAGCCGAAATAAATAAAAATGAAAAAAACAAAACTGTCTTCAAAAGCACTCGTAACCATGTCAGAGACATAATGTGCATGGTTTTAAAAGTTGAGGAATGTATTTTACCCGATTTTAACTTTCGCGAAAATTGAGAGACTTAAAATAGACTTCTTCCTATTTTGTATACCCATAGCCCATGACTTCGTCCGAAATGTTATAAGCCAGTACCCATGGCTTCGTCCGAAATTGCAGCAGTTGACACCAAACTACTCACCAGGTGCCATGACCAAAGGCAACGTAACGAAGAATAACTAGAAAATTTCTAAGGTAGACATCGAGTCAATATAATGCCGCTACATTGTCGCTCTACACTCGACCAAAGAACCAATCCAAAACCAACGCGAACGAAAACGCAAGAGTTTGCATCACCAGTTGATAGCAACATGAACTGACTATCGATCTCCACCACCTGATATGGGGAGGAAAGCATAAGATAGATAGCCTGACGTGCACTTGTGAACAACGAAATTGATGTATTCTTTTAGGTTATGATGAATTCTCTCATGGTAAGGAATAAACACTATGACTTGTTGACCATTCAAGCAAAGATAAACATTTGCTATAGGACTAGGAAACTAGAAAAGGAAGACAAATTTAGCACTATCAAAAATCTAATGGACATCAGCAATGAGCCAAGTAGCTCCTAAAGCACATTGCAGGCATGAGCAATCCGCAGTACAAATGTTTGATGCCTGCCTGAGGCATCAGCGCAAAGTCATGGGTTCACTAATAAATACTGGAGTAGACAGGGGGCAAGACGTGCACGAAATTCACTTTCTCATGAATCATGATACATCATAAGTTCAGTAGACTAGTAGAGACTGAGTGAAGATATTCGTTTTACTCATCTTTCATGGATTTTCGCAAAAGCCGTACAGAGACTTTCTAACCGATGTGGTGCCTCAGAAACAAAGGTACAATTGATCAAAACATACCATGACCTTTGTGAGTAAGGCATTTCCTGGAAAGTTTAAAGTGTTTCAGGCATGACCACCGTCTAGTATGATCAGCAAACTTCTGTAAGCTTCTGAATCCACATTCCCTTTCTGGTTGTTTGAGGAGGCGAGGAAGCGAATCCCAAGAGTTGGTGAGCAAGACGCAGATTGTTAAATGGACCGCTGTACTGGAAACTTGGCTCTATGGCTTTCTTTTCTAGCAAGCTCAACTTTGTGGCTGCGATGTGGATTCACTGGCATTAACTGCTTCAGGAGCAGCTGCAGCACCAGGATTAGCATCAGAATTAACATTATCAACCTGATCAGGCTTGTCCTCCTGCATTTCTACGTCGTGGCTACCAGATGATTCCTCAGCTTCTGCATCAGCCATCTCTTCGTCAACATCACCTGCTATATGCTCTGTTCCATTTGGTACTGCTGTTGTGTGCTCAGGTGTGCTCACAGACTCTACATCAGCAGGCCCAGAAATTTCTGTAATTTGTGTGCAATCCGAACATGGCAGCCCATGAGCAGCTGGATATGGGTCAGTGCACTTGGTTATTGTAGATGTAACTAGGAGATTCTACAAACAAGAGAGACCATAGTTGCCAATGAATGTTTCAGAACAAATAGAAGAACACAAACATAATGAAAATGCAAAAAACTGTCAGCAGATACACTCTCATATTAATGTGGACCTAGGCATGGGAAACCTCATTTTGTCTTTCTTACTTACAGAAGAACTGCAGCAATTGGTACGTTGTAAATTAATTGATCTATTTGTTATCAAGGTGCACTCGATGTTGTTTCAAAAAAAATATAACTCAAACCAAAGGTACATTATTTTCACTTTAGGTGGTAAACCAACAAGTAAAGAACTTGCACTTTGGATCAATAGGGAATAAGGGAAAACCCAGAGTACACGATAACATAGCTAAGAACTGCATGGTACTGATAGCTAAGCAAGTGAAAGCTCAACTGACAAACCTTCTCCAGGGCCAATGCAAGCTTTGATAATTTTGTATACGTTCCTTTTGGATCCAACAAAATCTGTCAATGGAAACTAATGTAAGACTATTTGCTTCGAAGTAAGATGAATGAAAGGTATAATTGAAAACGGATTCTTCTTATAAGTAACTGTGTCACTGACATTAATATGGTGTTTGGTTTGAGGAATGGGTTAGTCCATCATCTTCTCACTTCTCTCTTTTTTTTGTTTGGTTTGTGGAATGGAATGGGTTGATACATCACCACCTCATTTCTCACAAGCTACTAACTAGTACTAGTATGAGGAATGTAGCCATTCCACCAAATTTGATGAATGGATTCATGATGCACCACCTCATCTAGAATGGTTAAGTTTTAGAAGCAAAATGAAAGGGGAAAGTCTCACCTCACAAAGCCTTTGCAGTGTGAATGGAGGACCCTCTTCAAACCTCTCGAGTGCTGCAAAATAATTCAACAAACAATCACATATTTGCAAATAGTCCAAAAACAGGTATTGCAACCAGTCCACACAAGGAGTTATCTCTAATTATCTGTAAGAAACAAATTAGCTGATGTGCAAGTAGGCCTTGTATGAGCTGCAATGGAAAACCCACCACCAGCTTTCAAGTACCTAGTTGGTCTAATCATATATTTAAACGTTTTTGCAATGTTAAAAAACAAGTAGAAGGTTCATGAAATGCTAGTCTCAACTTAATAATGTTCTACAGAAGTAATAAAAGAACAGGAGTATGATGTAGCCATATATCACATAAATATAAAAGCACCATTACACCAACTTTGAGTTGGAAACTCATGCAAGAGGTGCGACACCAATAATTTCAAGCACTAGTTATTTTACCAATAATATCCATTGAATCTTTGATCCAGCAAATCACAAGGCATGCAGTGCAGATTAGAACGTCTAGCTTCCACCATGGAAGAGTACTATTTCAATGCTTCAAGTTCTTAACAACCAAAATAAGCTATATCTATGCACAACTAAGAACATGAGCTACTGCATAACTCAAAGGGCAAACAAAGAAGAATTTGATATGTACAGTCAACCAGGATAATAGGTCTATTCCACCTTGAAAATATTCAGAAATACATATATACACAACAACAAAAAATTACTCGAACTTTATAGCATAATAAAATAAGTGTGAAGGTCGTACCACCATTTAGCCGGCTAAATAGCTCTGAGAAAGACCTCTGTTGCCCATCATTTTGGCTCACCATTTCAACCTCAAAATATTCATCCAAGACCTTCACATGATGAACATCAGTTTAGATGATAAACATATACAACAAATCACCACACACTACAGCCAACATACCCAAACCCAATACACATACCTGCTTCAATTGAATAGACAGTACACTCTTGAGGAACCTCCAGTCATGCCTGCAAAGGAGTTAGTCACAAGTATAAATTTGTCCCAGTATTCTGGATGCAGCAAGAATGCCTTCAAAACAAAATGCAAGAAACATAATCAAGGTAGTGTCCTGGTACATGCCTGGTTAGCATCTTACAACAGATTCTACTCAAAGACCATGAAACACATATACCATCAGTTCAAATGAGGCAATTAACTAAATTATTTTTTGTGCAGAATGATGGAGGCACACACAGTGTTAAAACTTAAAACTCTAAAAGAACAGAAAACTCATACATGAATAGAAACTATGAAGCAGTATAGGAGAAGTTTAATACCAGAACTTTCCAGTGTCAGCTATAACTTCAATGATGCTTCTCATGTCCTCAGGACTGACATCAACATTTGTCACTGTATCCCTGAAATGAAAATGCATTGCACTAAAGCTCATAAGCGAAGTCAAATTAAAGTCAAATTCAGTAAACAAAATTGGAGACGAAGACCGGCAATGTTTATGCTGTCCTAACATATTAAAAAACAATGTGCCAAAGAGATGTGATTTTAAACATGTAAGAAAACAAGAACCCTGGCCAAAGTGAACGTGCTGTAATTCCTGGACAATTCAGGTCCATGCAAAACTTTCCACTGTGTCAAAAAAAAAAGTGTTGCCATGAGGAAAATGCGGTCACCATTTGAATTTCAATAGCATCCGAGTGAATATTTGGTTTTTTGTATGACCATGTATATGAAAAGATTGACCCCAAATTATGTTAAACAATGCACGGCTGAAGTTTATTTTGGATACCATGATAAGAGCTAGGAAGCAAACCTGTTTCTTAATGAAGGAATTATCTTTTTGACATTACGACAAAATAAGAAACTACTACTTAGACTGGGTCAAGAGTTTCAAAACTACAAATAAAAAATGACTATGCAATCTAATAAATTTGGACAAATATATCTTGAACGAGAAATTGGGAAGGTGCTTTCATGCTTGGTGATCTGGATTGCAAAGGAATAATATGATGCAAAGATGGGATGACAACATATAAAGGTAAAAGATCTCCTTTGCTCTTTGACACCCCCCTTCTGTTCCTTTTTCTTGTCGTGCTTTATTTTTTGTAATCTTTGTCACACTTATGCCCATTTTCTTTCAAGTCTATAATGCACATGAAGGAACTTTCTTCGTCACTCTTCCACTTTGGTGGCCGGAAATGAGGGTGGGTATGGGATATGAGGAGACACTTGAACCCTAACCTATTGTTGGGTGGTTGGAAAGGGATATACTGTAGCACTGGGTAAGAGCAATTTCCATCAAGGCCCATACTTGAGCCCCAACATATTCCTCCCTCAGACCCCATTCTCGTTGGCCCAACAGGGCAGGCCCCATCCTAGCCCCAGCGCACACTCCCTCTCTCTCTTCCCCTGCACGTGCACGAGACCCTACGGTCGCCGGCTCGATCCTCCAATTGGAACAGGTTTGAGGGTCCAAATTTGGGTGGTGCTGTTGGAGTTGAAGCAAACAAGATGAACCCCAAGAAGTAGGGGGAGGGGGAGCATCGAAATCAAAAGTAGGGGCCTTATTTTTAGGGCTACTGCTGGAGTTGCTCTAAGCATAATTATTAAGGCGTCGCCTAGGCATCACCTGGCGACTGGCGTCATGCTCACCGCGGCCTCCTCGCATATGGCGTCGCCTTGGGCCAAAAGTCGTCGCCAAGGCGTCGGATTTGCTGAGGCGGACACCGCTGGACGGAAAAGGTGCGAGGGAAAGAGCAGCGCGATCCGCGCGCCGGGGGAAAGGAGGGAAGAGCGTGCGCACGGGAAGGGAAAAGGATTGAGCTGCGTGTGGGGGGAAGAGCAGCGCCGCTCGCGCGGGAAAAGAAGTTGTGGCTCGCCTACATCTCCCGCCAGAGGCTCCGGAATCCCCATCATGTCTGTTCCCAATCCTCATCTCATCTGTGGAGAGACGGAGAGGGAGAGGGAGAGGAAAAGGAAGGAGAGAGGAAAAGGAAGGAGAGAGGAAGAGAGAAGAGGGCGGCGGAGCACATGAAATCCGGCACCGGCGCCGCCACAGACGGCTGCCCCGCGCGACTCCGACCCATCCGCATGACTCAGCTCGTCCGCGCGACTCCTGCCCCGTCGCGACTGCTCCGTCTGCCATCCAGAGAGCGAGAGGGAAACAGAGGAGAGAGGGGAAGAGAAGAGGACATCCCCAATCCCCACCTGGTCTGCCCCTAGGCCTTCGGTGCGTCCTTTTCTCCCTGCTTCCTCTGCTCTGGATCTCCTTCCTCTGCTCTGCTGTGTGGACTCTGTTCTGCATCTTCTTCCTCTGCTCTGCTCCTTCTCCTCTGCTTTGCTGGTTGCTTGCTATCTGTGGTTGCCATAGACTAGCAGCACTAGTAATTAAGTTATGTTATGTCACTAGAGTCTAATTTGCTCCTATTGAGAGATGAGAGATTTCAGATTTACTAGTTTGCAACTTTATGTTGTGCCCTGTTACTGTAGCAGAACTATTTATTACTCCCTCCGTCCTTGATTTAGAGGCGCACTAAAATTTTTCACCAAGACCAAGGAAGTCATAACTACCATAACTCTCCAGCCACAAACGCCTCAAAATCCTTCGTATCCCACGCATGCCAGACTGTTCCGACTCCCTGCATGCCTGCATGCATGGTTCGACTCCCCTGGAATGCTCGTGGCCCGTGCCCATCACAATAACTCCGCACGGGAATACAGGAAGTGAACGCCGGCTCCAATGCACCAAACGGCTTAGGCGCCTGTAAATTCAGAAACCTTTTCCAGAGCTAGTGTGCCCCTGAATCAAGGGCGGAGGGAGTATGATATTATATATGGTATGATTTGCTTCTGATTTCTAGTGGTATTATATCTTAAGATGTTAGTATGGCGTCACCTCGCCTTGCGCCTCAAACGCCTAGGCGTCTGGAAGGGGGTCGACCGCACCTCGCCTTACCTTAAAAACTATGGCTCTAAGGGAAATCGGAAGGTTATCTCAACCTGACGAGGGGGGTGGGTTACGCAGGGAAACGACGGCGGTTTGTGCTGATGGTTGAGACGAGCGACGGTGTGAAGGAAGAGATATCCGTGCGTGGCGGCTACCATCGATCTGCCGCTCGCCTCGCACGCCGTCCAGCCGCCAATCGCACCGCACGGGCTTGCCTCCCATGCACACGCCGGTGTCGGCCAAGGCAGCCACCTGCAGCGCTAAGAGCTCGAAGTCTGAAACAGCAACAGCTCCCATGGTGGCACGCACTCTCGCGGCCATCACCACCAGATCTAGAACAGCACCAAGGCAACAACTCACCCGGCTCTCGCGGACCTCGCCCCTGGCATCCACGCTTGCCCGGTGGCACGAGATGAGTGCCTTGGTAGGAGTAGCGCGAAGGATGGCAAGTTGGCAACGCACAAGCAGGAGCAAGCCAGGCCATGGTGCTATCACTCATGTACTAGATGCCTGGATGTGTGCTTTCAGTCAGATGAGCACATAGAGACAGGAGACGAGAACCATCGAGTCCGCAGCATAGGGACAGGCCATTTTTTTTATTAGCAAAAGTAGTAAGTGGGTCCCACATGTGATATCCCAAACCAAATTGCCAAACAAGGGAATAGGAGATAGGGATCTCATAACCAGGTCATAATCCTGTCCACCATAACCCACCTATTTCCCTATCCCTTTCCCAAATTGTATCCAAACGCCACCTTTGGTTGCATTTAGGGCTATTTGCTTGTACATGCTTCAAATGAACATCCTTCTCAATGAGAAATCGTGCAAAACTAGGATGGATGTATCCCTGGTGACATCAATTGCATCACACGGACATCTTCATAGTACTCTCTCTATAAAGCAAATCCAGATTTTATACAGAATCATCATCGAAGAATGCACATACAGTGATAGAGAGCAATAGATGTCACATAAATCTGCATCACTTACTCGTCCACCCCGTCCTCCGGGACTGCATCCTCGATAGCCTGATCTGCGTCAGAAGTTGACTCTGGAGCCACCGTGGACGCCGCAGAGTCCTCCACCACCGCACCACTCTCCACGCGCTGATCCGAGTGGAGAGCGGCTTCCGGGGCCGCCGCTGCCACGGGCACCGCTGCATTCTCCGTCACGGCACCCTCCATTCGTGGATTTTCCAGATTCTGCAAGATTAGGCGAAGAATCATAAATCTAGACAATAAAAAGCGGGCGCATGGCAGGCGACGGTGGCTAGGGTTTCCACATTCCGAGGGCGAGGCGAACTGGGGGGAGGGGCGCTGCAATCTAGGGTTACGGGAGTCGTAACAGAGACGGTGGTGATGGAAGGGGAGCTCACCAGCAGTTTCGACGCGGGCAGCGAGGCGGGCGGCGGGACAACAGGGCGGCTTCGCTATCTGATGTCGTCGGCCTGTCGTGGTCGAGAGAGGTTGTGCCGTTCACTCGCTCCTCGCTCGTAGACCGGCGAAGGAGAGGGAATTCTGCGCGAGGACGGGAAGCTGGTCTGTTCGTAGCTTTTTTTTTCCGGTTAATTAAAAGGTTTGGTTATAAGGCCTTGTTTAGTTGAAGAGATCAAAAGTTTTTGAGTACCGTAACATTTTTATTTTTATTTGATAGCTATTGTTTAATTATGGACTAAGGTTTTGTTTAGATATAAATATTTTTTGGATTTTGACGCTGTAGTATTTTTGTTTGTATTGTTCAATTATGGACTAACTAGGTTTAAAAGATTTGTCTCGTAATTTATAGGTACACTATGCAATTAATTATTTCTTATCTATATTCGCAAGATTCGATGGACAATCTTGTAAACTTTTGGGTTTTTGAGTGAATTTAAACAGGTCTTAACTAGGTTCAAAATATTTATTTTGTAAATTATAGATAAACTATGCAATTAGTTGTTCTTTTTTATTTATATTTAATGTTTCATGTATATGCCGCAAGATTTGATGTGACGAGGAATTTTGAAAAATTTTTAGGTTTTAAGGTGAAGTAAACAAGGCCTAAGCTTAGGTGTGATATTGGGATATAGGGGATGAGAAGATAGGGATACATAAATACTCTTATGTTGTTGAAAGCTTCAACTCTTATAATCTGTGTTAGTCAATTTTTTTAAGTTTGACCAACTTTATAGAAAAAAGAGCATCAATATATATGACATAAAATAAGTATCTTATAAAAAATATATCTTATGATAAATCTAATAATATTAATTTGGTACTATAAATCTTAGCATTTTTTTAGAAAATCGATCAAAGTTTTAAAAGTTTACTTAAGACAACTCTATAAGTTAAAGCTTTCATGGACAGAGAGAGTAAATAAATGACTATGATTAAATGAGTGTGAAGAATGGATGGCTAAGATACAAGAGGGAATTCCTTGCAAGTCACTATAAAATATCATAATTCTTTGTGAGCAACAGAAAAAGTTTTACGGACTTCGGCACCACTACTCCAAATAATTTTTCCCTCTAGGCCACTGCCTTTAGATTGTGTTTTAATGGTGTTAAACCGAGGATGTGAAAAGTCAAAAATATTCTTAGTTGTAAATATATTGTTAGTTTTTTTGGGCATCTTAATGACTTTTAATGGAAAATTCCAAAAATAAAAGGTTGTAGATCTTAAAAATTATCTTCATTCCATATCGGAAAAAAATATGATTTTTCTAAGATATATATTAACCATATGAAATCATATATTTTTTGTGAAATTAAATAAAAATAATTTTTATATGAAAATTGTAGATCTCGATGAGATCTATGACTTTCTAGTTTTGAGTTTTTTATTTAAAGTTGTTAAGATGCTCAAAAATATTAATGATATATTTAGACCTAAGGGTATTTTCGTCTTTCCACCTGTGGGTTAACATCGTCAGAGCCCTATCTGACGACAGTGACATGAAGGGCCAAAAAAATTCAGAGTAGTAGACTGAAGTCCGTTGAACTTTTTTTAGTGGCTCACAAGGAACAAGGAATTTCCTCGACATACAATGGGCTTGTTTAGTTCGCGAAAATTTTTAGATTTGACTATTATAGCATTTTGGTTTTATTTGGTAATTAGTGTTCACTCATAAACTAATTAGGCTTAAAAATTTTTGTCTTGCAAATTACATACAAATTGTATAATTAGTTATTTTTATCTATATTTAATACTTTATATATGCATTTAAAGATTCAATATAATAGGACGATTGTTTTTAAAACTAAACAGGGCAATGTTCGCCGTCTGTATCCCTATTCCTATCCCAATCCAAATATGCCCTTGAGAATTTCGTTTGTAGACCAAGAATAGACCAAAAGCGAGAAGCATTAACCAATTCCTACCTACTCCCTTCGTCTTATTAGAAATATCGTTTTTGACTTTTAGACTTTTTTATTTGACCGTTCATGTTATTTAATTCTTTTATGCAAATAATAAAATAAATAATTCATTATTTAAGTATCTCTAATGATAAAATAAGTCATAAAAAATAAATAATATTTATATAAAAATTTTGATTAAGATGAATGGTCAAACAAAAAGTATGAAAACAAAAATGACACTTTCAATAGGTTAGAGGGAGTACAATGCACAAATTTATTATATATGAACTAGAGGAGAAAAAATTATAGAACGCAAAACCAAAAATGTATCTTTGTATTTATTTTGGATCCAATCTTAGGAGCATATTTTTTTTCCACGACGAATCAAGCACGAGAGTTGCCAATTCTCCTACAACTAAAAAGAACAAAGTGTGGACATTTTTTTGGTGCAACATTAGTTTCGTCCATCTGCCTGCCTCCTCCCGTGCGATCTCCCGCGATACCGATTGGAAGGTGCCGGCAGGTGGGACCAACTGCTCCTTCGAGGCAATCACGCGGTACTCGCAGCCGCACAAAGCCGCGCCGCCACCGCAAGACCATCCCCGACCCGCAGCTGTCACCCACGCCATCCTCGCTGATCCCACACCCCGCAGGATCCTACGGGTCGCCGCCGCGTGCGCTGCTCCCATCCCTGCACTGGATCCATGGCGCGACAGCCATCCCAGCAGCGGGATCTATGGCCCCTAGGCCATCTCTTTGAGAAGAAGGTCGGGCTCGAGCTACCGCTGATGGAGAGTGGCGGCAACAACTTCTACAGTGACGAGGTTAGTTTTGTGCACCATGGCCTCAGATCCATTAGTTTTGTTCATTCCTTTCCTTGAAACCCTTTTTCCCCGTAAAGCTCTCCGCTGCGCGTACTTCGAATGACCGTCGGAGGAGGCGTGTGCGTGGCGTCGCCCTCGTCCTCTCCGTCGTCGTCGGTTGAGGCGGCGTGGGGGGCGACGAGGACGACGACGACCGGGGCGCGGCACGGCGCCGCGGTGGCGGCGGCGCGACAAGCGTTAGGTGCAGCATCGTGGGCGAGGCCGGTTGAAGGGTCGAGATGGCGGACTATAGGGGGGTGAATAGTCCTTTCTAAAACTTATTGCGCCGGCTAACCGAAACAAAAGCGGAATTAAAACTATCGGTCTAGCCAAGACTACACCCCTCTATCTAAGTTCTCTAGCACCTTGAAAAGA
>Ga0182004_10004427_pt1 | contig 11328 bp, 15 predicted proteins | sample Sormic07211540_1_FD_120479 | JGI IMG/M metagenome (GOLD analysis project Ga0182004, IMG submission 120479) | Endophyte microbial communities from Sorghum bicolor roots, Mead, Nebraska, USA - 072115-40_1 MetaG | ecosystem: Host-associated > Plants > Roots > Unclassified | place: USA: Nebraska...
ATTATGTGAAATACCATCAAGTTTGCTTTCTTGTTGAACCTTTGATACACTTAGCAAACTTGTTAGACCTTTAACTGTGTTGTCATTCAATTCACCAAAACCCACTAAAGGGCTAGATGCACTCACACTTCTGTTCTAAGGTTGTTAATGGTGATTTTGACTAAGTGCGACATTTTCGCTATCAACTCCATCCAACACCATCAAGTATTTGCAGCAGGCATCATAAGGAGGGGGCGCATGGAGAAACCACCTTGCTCGTTGACAAGAAGGCCCATCACGGCCATGGGGGCTGCACCAGCCCCTTCGCTGGGGATTCCGGGACTTGACTGACAACCGCCCCATGAATGCTCCCCAGCCAACTTAAGTTGTGACGTCACCTTGCTGAAATGATTGTTGTTTCATAACTAGTCAGGAACATCCTAGGATTGGATTGACCATTAAAGCATAAAAGTCGTTGCTTGTAATTAGGTCGCCAAGGGTACTGTTGTAGATGCAATAAAAGTGATGAAGTGTGATTATACATTGGAAGCCCCTATGTTTGCTATTGGGCTTCGAGGATGCAAATGGACGAAGCCTTCGTAATCTTGTTCTATGCAATGTTGTTTGCACACTGAAGATGTTGAATCTCTCTGTAGAGCCTATTTCGCGTATCTTCAGCTTATTTGAGTGAATTGTACAATCTTTCTGGCCTATTCTTGGTTGTGGCCTCTTGCAATAGCTATTGTTTTTGCTAGTCCCTGATTTCTTGGTTATATGCTTCTAACTTTTTGAGGGCCTTGGCATATGCATAATTTTTTGTGTCTTCATCTTTGCCGGACAAGGGATCTTCCATGTATCTTTTGGGGGTTTGGGCTCACTAGCAATTTTTATTGGTTTCATCCAAAGGGTGAATAGGTGCAATGGTGTTCTCCTTTGTGGCCTCAGCCGCCTTGAGGACTTCGCTGCTTTGGTTGTTGTCTTTGTGCCCCTTCCTGGTGCCATAGGAAAGTTCGAGCAACAACTATGGGTGTGTGCCAATGTAATTCTAGACCAAAGTCTATGAACACTGGGTTTTGATGAACTATGAAAACCATTTATTTGGGAAAAATAGTGTAATCACTATTTTTCCTCCTCTTACACTGTTGCTCTAGGTCACTATTTATAGGGCTTGTATTACATTACAAAGACCGTCATACCCCCACACTTGCTACAGATGCTGAGGATATTCCCCTACATGGAGGCTTTTGGCCAATTCTGCCATACAAGAAAAAGGGACCCCAAACATCTCGGTTGAGGGGACCAGCAAGCCCTTAGCAATTGTCATGGCCTTCGCTATCGGATCCCTCCTCAACTGCTTTGTACCCTTCGCTCTTCATTGTGGCCTTCTCTAGTGACTTGTTCCGGCCTCCTATCACTACCATATTTGGCTCCGACAATGGGCAATCGACAGTGATACGGGCAGCCTCATCAGCGTCGATCTTAAGACTGATAAAGGGTAGATTTGACATCACTGCTGAGTGGGAACCCCCTACCATTACCTAATTTGGCTCTGACAGTGGGCAATCGGCAATGATGGGGCAACACATGTGAGTGTACAGCTGGCACTATTCTTTTAACTACATAATTTCAAATCTTATATTTTATATTTGACACTCCAAACGATTACAAATGAAAAATTTGTTAACTGCAAAGATGTCCATCTCATTGAACACAACAACTGTGATGTTGAATTCATCTCCATTTGAAATCGTTAATCCTCTCAAATTCGACTTGAGAACGTATATTGCATATTTGGACTTGTAAACCATCCCAAATGAACAAGTTGTCAACTACAAAGTTTTAGATCTCTTTAAACTCTGTAATTATGATACAAAGTTTATATTAGTCTCATCTCATGAAAAAAGTTAAGATTTTTTTTTGTATAGAACAGGTTATCACTGCTGGTTTATGGCTACAAATTGACAGTGATAGTCCACCTATCAATGTCGAGTGTGCTATCACTGTCGGTTGAAGTGACAAAGTAGTAGTGATATACTTATTGTTGTCGGCTCCATCATAACATGTAGTAATGGTTTGGCAACGATTACTTATCTGGCGTATACAGTGATCTCCCAAGGTAAAATCTCTATGCCAGCAGCGCCTTGGCTGATTTTAATGATGCCCCCTAAGGTGTTCCAAGGGAACCTGCAAAGACCGCGAGGGGAATATGAACTTGGCAACATGGGACGGCAGTTACATGGAGATGGGCGCTTAGATTATCTCCAACAGGCTAGGCATAAGGGCACCCAAACCCAAGATGTGTGCCCTAGACTGAGAAAACAGGGTCTAACAGAGTACCGAAAGACTCAAAAATGAGCGTCCTCTTTCCTTGGCCATTTTAGATTCATTTTTGCATTCCATATTGGAGAAAGCAAGAAATAGTTGGAGATAGTCATAGGTGAGGAGGCCCCGCTCATTATGGGAGACGATAACATGTTTCATGAGAGTGTCATGCACATTAAATAGGATGTCACATAAGCAAAATTGCTGACTTGGCAGGGTCATTAAATGAAGGAGTTTCATCATATGAGAGAGGAGTTTCATCCCCATGAAACTCTTGTGGCTCGGTTACCTAGTTTACAGTCTTGATAACGGTGTCATGAAACTATACATTGAGACTGATCTAACGGTCTGAAAAAGAGCATCAAATCATTAATTAGATTATAAAGTACATGCATGGGCAGTTATGACGCGGTTGTCCCCTGAAATAAGCTAGCAGCTCCCACGACTCTCTTGACACAGCACATGCGTGCGTCCGTATCTCGATGAAAAATGACACTACGGCTTAACCGATTATTCTGAATTCTTGGTATACTATGCGACTTCATGCTCTCGCTAACCAAGGCCTCGTTTAGATACGAAAATTTTTTGGATTCTGTAATACTTTTGTTTTTATTTGACAAACATTGTTCATTCAGGCTTAAAAGATTCATCTTGTAATTTACAGACAAACTGCGCAATTAGTTTTTGTTTTCATCTATATTTAATGCTCCATACATATGCCGCAAGATTCGATGTGATGATGAATCTTGAAAAGTTTTTGATTTTTGGGTGAACTAAACAAGGCCCAAGAATCAAACATGGCCCGGATGGAGGCGTTTATAAGTAGCCAAATTAAGCAATTGTCTCCATGTACCAAGCAAGGCGCAGAACTGTGCAGAGCGAGTCTTCATGGATATCCCAAAGGTCGACCTACGCGGTGTCGAGCCTGGGGTTCCCGGCCGTTGGGAGGAAGCCCGGGCCGCCGTGACGGCTTCCATGGTAGCCCACGGCTGCGTCGTTGTCGCGTGCGACGCACTAGAGCCGGCGCTCCGGGAGGTGATGTTCGGCCGTGCCTTGCCGGAGCTCTTTGAGCTTCCACCGGAGACCAAGCAGCGGAACGTGTCCGCCAGGTGGTTCAGAAGCTACATGGCAAGAGCAGAAACGGACTATGAGAGCGTCTGTGTCAATGAACCCACGGACAACGGCAACATCCACGAATTCACCAATTTGTTCTGGCCGCAGGGTAACCCGGAGTTCAGGTAATACACCTCCAATCAAGTCCTGGTCGTTTCTTAACACTACTGCATGCATTTTTACAAAAGTTTAATTTATTTGCTCCGGACTAAACCTGAACCTGTCGGTCGGTCCAGTGGCATAATGCTGCGATTTGCAAACAACTTGCTGCAACTGGACCAGACATTGCAGAGGATGACCCTGGAAGGCCTCGGCGTCCGGGAAGACACTATCCGCTCACACCTCCGCTCGCTTACCCACTCTCTCCGCGCGTCGCGTTTTGGCGTACAGCAAGACACAGGTAGCCGCCGACTGTCCATGGCGGTGCACCGCGACTTCAACATGAGCACCCTGGTCGTACAGCACGAAGTGGAAGGCCTCGAGGTTCTGGCAAAGGACGGGAGCTGGCTGCCCACTCGTGCCGAGCCGGATACGTTTACCTTCCAAGCTGGCGAGCTATTCACGGTACGGCTCACACTACTGCAGAAGCTTTTATCACTTCCCAAAACGAACAATAGTTTCGGCCCAATCATCGTTCAGGACAAAAATATCTTTAGTCCCTGTTTGTGAGACCAACCAGGACTAAAAATCCTCTACCCAACGGCTATGGTGTCAGAGTTCGGCAGAAGGGACCTTTAGTCCCGGTTGGTAACACCAACTGAGATTAAAAGGTGTTATCCCGCTCCGTTTCACTGGCCGAGACAAAATGTTGGACTTTAGTCCCGGTTGGTAATTGGAACCGGGATTAAATGTCCTTCCCCATATTTGAACTCTTCTTCTTCCTTTGGCCGAGCCTGATCTTCACTCTTTTGCTGTGTTCTTCATGTGTTCTTGCTTGTTCTCGCTCTCATCTCCGGCTATTGATTCATTTCATCATTTCTACGCCGTCATCGACTTGTTAAGAGGTCACTAGCTTCATCTTCTCAGGATTAGCAGCGGCATATGTCATTTCCTAGTGTTATATATGTTGTTTTTTATTTTATGAATTTTACGCTATTTTAAACTCCATTCACTTAATATTCGAAAGATAACAACTACAATTAGTTCCCTAAAAATTAACTTTGCATTACTATTATGTCTACCACATTTAATGGTTTAGTTAGAGAAATAGTGCTATTAGGGTTTTTATTTTAATTAGTTTAGAAAAAAGTTAAAAACTTATAATACTTTAATTTGCAATTTGTGACCGAGTTAATTAGTGAATTATAACTAGTATGCATACCACATTTCATAATTAGTTAGAAAAATAGAGAACTTTTGTGCTTTTTAAATTTTGCTTGTTTAGAAAAATTAGAAATAGAGAATTTTAGGTTATTTGTTACTTTAATTTTTGTATTATAATACTTTAATTTGCAATTTGTGAGAAGGTTAATTAGTTAATTATAACTAGTATACAAGCCACATTTCATGATTAGTTAGAAAAATAGAGAACTTTTATGTCTTTTTAATTTGGCTTGTTTAGAAAAATTAGAGATAGAGAATTTTAGGTTATTCGTTACTTTAATTTTTGTATAAAAAATTACAAACATAGTCCCTTTTAGTCCCGGTTGATGTTATCAACCGGAATTAAAGGTGGACCTTTAGTCCCAGTCCGTGGAACCGGAATTGGAACTATATATGTTTCAATTCAATGTGGGGTCATATTTGCATGCTTATTGCAGATCCTCACCAACGGGAGGGTGCCGGCGTCCGTTCACCGCGTTAGGACGCTGAGCAACCGCGAGCGCTTCTCTTTGGTTTTTGGCAGCTGGTCTGCGGACGGCGATGAGGTCAGCGCGATGGACGACCTCGTCGACGGAGAACACCCTCTGATGTATAATCCTTGTAGGCTCGATGAATACGTCGACTTCCTTTTCATCAAGGAAGGCCGCAAGCTGGTTCACCCACTCAAGGCTTTCTGCGGAGTCCACAAGGGTACATCCATGGAGTGATCACAAATCAAGCTTCAGATATACATCGACCGGACCTCAAGTTATGGTTGCTGTCATGCATGTAACTCAAATAACCGCCTTTGCCTTGTTTAGTCCCACATATGTAATTGTGTTGTTGTATACTGATGGCTATGCTCGCGTGTCGTGCTCATGACAATGCTTTGTTTAGATAAGGGATATATAAATATCCGATACACAGCCAATTATTACAACTATTGAAATAAAATAAAGAGAAAGAGCAAGCCAAGGTCTTAAACATTGACCAGTCAAACAGTAAATATGTTTCCATCCTTTATTAGAAATCTCTAAAGCAACTGTCTCTAATGTCTTGCTTATCGATGTGAGGATGTCCTTAGCTTGCTCATCACACTACAACGGGGCCAGAAAGCGGAGCCAATACGCTCCCCTGAAAATAACCTACATAATGGAGTTAGATTTGAGTTTGTTAAATATAACATCATTCCGGCATCGCCAGATGGCCCAGCACATGGCAGCCACCCCAACCCAGATCACACCTCTAAACCTCTTGCGCTGATTACGAAGCCAAGTGCCAAATATATGATTGATAGATCTTGGTTGAGTTAAATTTGTAGCAAAGAAAATAATTCTCCAAATCGTTTTGGTAAAGGGGCAGTCTATGAATGAATAAGTGTTGGATAGTCTCATTCATATATTACAACAGATATACTTCTGGCTTCCTTTCCAATTCTTCCCAGCGAGGTTGTCTTTGGTTAACAAAATTCCCTTTTGTAGGAACCAAAGAAAGATTTTAATCTTGAGGGGAATTTTTATTTTCCAGAATGTCCTATGAAGAAAAGATGGTTGTGTATCAATGAGATAGAGATACAGCGAATGGACAGAAAATAATCCAGATTTAATTAATTTCCATCTAAAAAATCTGAATCACCCACCAATTGAACATTAGAAATCTGTGCTACTAATTTTAGCCAGTCTAAAAGTTTATTGTCCACTAGAGCCATACGAAAAGAGATGTTTAAGGGACTAGAAGCCAACACCTTCGATACAGTTTATTTTCCAGAATGCCCAATGAAGAAAAGATGATTGTGTATCAATGAGATGGAGATACAGCGAATGGACAGAAAATAACCCAGATTTGGTTAATTTCCATCTAAAAAATCTGAACCACCCACCAATTGAACATTAGAAATCTGTGCTACTAAATTTAGCCATTCTAAAAGTTTATTGTCCACTAGAGCCATACGAAAAGAGATGTTTAAGGGACTAGAAGCCAACACCTTCGATACAGTTGTGTGGCGATCACGCACTACATTATAAAGAGAAGGATATTTAACTTTTAGAGGCTTGTCTCCTACCCATGTATCATCCCAGAACTTCGTTTTGGTCACATCTTTAATTTCGAAAGAACCTTTAGACAAGACCTCATCTTTGATGCGCATGAGGCCTCTCCAAAAATGTGAATCATTGGGTTTAGCTATCACTTGGGTAAGGATTTTTGATGTTAGATATTTATTCGTTAGAAGGGACTGCCACATGCCCTCCGTGTTAAGTAGATTTAACAGCCACTTTGCTAGTAAGCATTTATTCTACGACTGTAAATCTAGGATTCCTAAACCCCTTGGTCCTTAGGACGACATAAGATGTCCCATCTGGCAAGTCTATATTTATGTTTGTCACTAGATCCTTGCCAAAAGAATTTTGATCGGACATGATCAAGGTTTTTGAGTACTCCCTTAGAAATCTTGAAGAAGTACATCATAAACATGGGTAGACTGCTTAAGACAGAGTCAAGCAGAACTAATCTTCCCCCATAAGACAAGTACTTTGCTTTCCAGCAAGAGAGTTTTTGTTGAAATCGTTCTTCAACCTTTCTCCATTTAGAATTTAGGAGCTGTCTATGGTGCATTGGGATTCTGACGGGATATTCCCTGCATTACATCCAAAGAGAGTAGTATAATAAGGTTCTATCTCTTTGGCTGTCCCATAGCAGAAAATTTCACTCTTGTGGAAATTGATGTTAAGCCCAAATAATTGTTCAAAGGCACGTAGCAAAAGTTTTAAATTCTTTGCTTATTCTGGATCGTGGTCTATAAAGATAATGGTGTCATCTGCATATTGTAGCATCGATAGATCATCATCAATAAGGTGGGGGTGACTCCTCTTATTTGACCATCGACTTTTGCTTTATTGATAAGAAGAGCCAGCATATTAGCGACGATGTTAAATAAGATTAGCGACATAGGATCTCCCTGCCTGAGTCCTCGTCTGGTTTGGAAGTAGGGGCCAATATTATCATTGACTTTAATCCCCACACTTCCCCTAGTGACCATACTCTCAACCCACCTACACCACTTTGGGGAGAAGCCTTTCATGCGTAAAGTCTGCTATAAGAAAGACCACTTCACTTTATCATATGCCTTTTCGAAGTCAATTTTGAAAATGACCCATCTCTTTTTTTGGTGTAGACAGTTTCGTGCAAAATAACTACTCCTTCCATGATATTTTTGCTAGGCATGAAAGCAGTCTGTGTTGGGCTCACCACTGTTTTTGCAACCATATTTAGTCTATTTGTGCCCACTTTAGTAAAGATTTTGAAGCTCACATTGAGGACACAAAATGGTCTATATTGCTGAATTTTTATAGCATTTTGAATTTTTGGAATTAAGGTACCGATTCCAAAATTTAGGCTGAAGAGATCAAGGGCCTCCCTATGGAGGTCTGCAAAGAGGCTTAGAAGATCCTTTTTAATAATTTCTCAAAACACCTGATAGAATTCCGTAGGAAATCCATCCGGTCCTAGAGCTTTATTATGCTCCATTTAGAAGATTGCATCCCTCACCTGAGATTTGGTGAACGGACTAATTAAGATATCATTTTGTTCCGATATACATCGATCGGACATCAAGTTATAGTTGTTGTCATGCATGTAACTCAAATAAACGGCTTTGCCTTGTTTAGTCCCACATATGTAATTGTTTGTTGTATACTAGTGGCGATGCACACACGTGTCGTGTTCATGACAATGCTTACGCACAAACACACCTCAAGGTCAACGATGGAAGGCGTTCCATATATAATTGTTCGTGTTGTAATAAAGAAATAAAAGTTCTAATATGGCATCTCAAGGTGAACGACGGAAGACATTCCTATGGCACCAACACCGTTTTTCAAGATGAAGTAGGGGTTTTATTAAGAGTTCATAATCATTACATCCAGTTGAATGAATAATCCGGCATCTGCATAAAAGCTTACAACCTAAAAAGAAAAAAAGCCTGCTACACTAATGACTACTCCCTCCGTCCCAGAAGAAGTGTCGTTGTAGGATTTGAATTTTGTCCCAAAAAAACTGTGGTCGAACGTCTTACACATAGGCACGGTACTAGCAGACAGTAGCTATCTGTATCCACTTTTGCTCAGGCAACGCCTCACCTTTATCCATTGGCTCCTGCCATCCAATAGAGCGCGGTCAGGAATTAAAAAATGCGTCACTCTTCTGCTGCTGCTTGTACTAGTACTCCCTCCGTCCACGAAAGAGCCAATTTCTAGAGTTGTTCTAAGTCAAACTTTTTAAACTTGGACTAAATTTCTAGAAAAAAATGCTAAGATTTATGGTATCAAATTAGTATCATTAGATTAATCATAGAATATATTTTCATATAATACGCATTTTATATTATATATGTTGTTATTCTTTTCTATAAAGTTAGTCAAACTTTAAAAAGTTTGACTGGCACGGATCTTAGCAATTTATTCTTTCGTGGACGGAGGGAGTACATCTTTACCTGATATAATTATGGGATGACAGGGGTATACAGGTCTATTACCATTCTCCTTGGTAACAACGTCTCTCTCTCTCAAACGACTGAAATTATGGGAGGGAGTATCAATGTTAAGACTAGATCGTCACCCAAATATTCTCGAAAGAAGATATCCCTAGCCACGTTCGCCACTAATGACTGTCAATGCTAAGACTATGATCATCACCCAATATGCTCAAAAAAATATATCCCTAGCCACGTTCACCAAACGTCATGAAGCCAACACAACCAAATTATTGTCCTGTTTCGTATGACTAATGATTTCCTTACTGCAGAGAAATAAAGTTTTTTAACAATATTCGTGATTGGCTAGCACAACCATCTCATACTACGGGAAAAAAAAGATTTTCAGAGAAAGGCCGCACGTTTAATATAGATAAGCACAAATGAGAGCCGCCTCTGTTAATGAAGGGGAGCATAGGAAAATGCTAGTCTCTATTAATCTTTAACAGAGACGAGCATCCTATGAAGCCCAACTCAGTTAATGTTGTGACAACAAATCGATTTTAGTCGCTCATCCGTCATACTCTGTGTTCGTCTGACATTGGCCGCAGATATTCGCTGGGTTTCGCAAAATAGTTTGTAGGTGCCAGGAACTAGACAGTCCTTCGACATGTAAAGGAAGTGTTGTTTAGTGGAGGTGGAGCGAACGACAGTGAAAAAATGCAGGTGAGAAGGCCGACCCCAGATTAAGGAGATTTGGCAGTGCTGTTGAAGCGAAGCGAAGCCTACTGGTCCGCACGTGTCAGGTGTATTTCAATGTCTCTTGGATTAATGTAACCATTTGACTAATTTGCCCTCACAACCAGATAATGTGCTTTGAATCTGCGATAGGCATGAGGGTACTTAGATCCTATGTAATGTACACGGATACTTATAAATAGTGCCCTCAGTGGACAATGTAAAGGATGATGGATAGTGATCCCGTTTACACCACAAGAGTTTTGCTATTCTCTTCATGAATCATTTCCTGCTATTGTTTTACACCTTTTGATTACTAGATTAGTTCAGCGCCCCCCAGAGTTTGAAGGCCACGGTCTAGAAGAACATTGGCGGCCACCCGTGGTTGATGCTCAAACTTTCCTATGACCCTAGAAAGAGCATGAAGATAGGAGCAAAAGCTCACTACTACAGAATGAGTCATTGGTCGATGTCTAAAATGGTCAAAAACCTCGGCCTTTTTGCGGCCTGACGTTAAAGGCCTCTTTAACACCGGTTCGTAACACGAACCGGTGCTAAAGGGTCCTGCCCAACGGCTACTGACAGGTGCTGTCGGTGCAGGGACCCTTTAGCCACGGACCGGTGCTAAAGGGTCCGCCCCTATATAAGCGCACAGACGCTCTAGATCCGACAGTTGCTTCGTCTTCGTCTTCGTCTCCAGCGCCGCCGCGTTCATCTTCGCCACCGTCGTCGTTTCGACTCCCTCGCCGCCGCGACCGTCTCCACCAACGCCGCCGCGGCCCTCCACCAACGCCGCCGCCGTGGCCATCCACCAGCGCCGGCGGAGCGGCCCACCAGCACGCGCCGGCCACATCTTCCACGTCGATCGAGAACTCCGGCCGTCTCCTCACTCCTATGTACTAGATTAATCGAACTCCGGCTAAATAATCTGCAAAATAAATAAATTGTTATGATATATATATATATATACATATATACAATTTGTTTATCATAAATATATATAATAAATGTATATATATGTGTATATATATAATAAATGTATATAATAAATATATATATTTATATATATTGTGTTTTGAATTGTTATGATATATATATATACATATATACAATTGTTTATCATAAATTTATTCTAGTAGTGTTTTGTATATATATTATTGTTTGTACTATTATTCTAGTATTATTTTTAGTATATTATTAATTCTAGTGTTTTGTATATATTATTGTTTGTACTATTATTCTAGTATTATTTTTTATATATTATTCTAGTATATTATTAATTCTAGTGTTTTGTATATATATTATTGTTTGTACTATTATTCTAGTATTATTTTTAGTATATTATTCTAGTATATTATTAATTCTAGTGTTTTGTATATATTATTGTTTGTACTATTATTCTAGTA
>Ga0182004_10004428_pt1 | contig 11327 bp, 16 predicted proteins | sample Sormic07211540_1_FD_120479 | JGI IMG/M metagenome (GOLD analysis project Ga0182004, IMG submission 120479) | Endophyte microbial communities from Sorghum bicolor roots, Mead, Nebraska, USA - 072115-40_1 MetaG | ecosystem: Host-associated > Plants > Roots > Unclassified | place: USA: Nebraska...
GAATGACCGAATTATGGCACTGTATCAGACTAAGTGTGTGTGTTGTATTTTCGAACTATGAAGCTTCCGCTACCTATGAACTTGGTTTGTAATAATTTTAAGAACTCCGATGTATTTTATGAAGGTTGTAATCTGGATGTATTTGTGGATGGCGACCGCTAAACTTATTACGATCTTGGCTGTATGTACGATATGCGGTTTGAAATCCTTCGAGATTTCACGGACTACCGGGATTATATGGGCTTAAGCTCGATGGTTTGACTATGCAAATGGTCACTATTAGGCTTAATCTCTTATAATTTGGTCGGTTTTGTTACAAGCATCCTGCCGATGTGGGGGCTGTGGTTCTGGCACCTGCTAATAAGCTTCCATGTGCCTCTGAGGTGCACAATCTCCAGGGAACATAGCGTTGGTTATAGCTTGTTGGCCACCAATCTGTTGAGCAATGTTCATCGGCTGATTGGTCGGTCCTTGATTCTGAAAACCAACCTGCATCTGTCCTTGCTAGAATCTTGCAGCCTGATGATTCTATTGTGTCATTTGTGGAAAGACAAACTGTCCTGTCCATCCATTATTAGTATTCATCGGTGCAGGCCCTGCCGATGGCTGATAATTGGGTGTCATCATTGGGTTGACACACCCTGTCTGAGTCATAATCTATGTTGCGTCGGCAATAAATCTGCTGATGCATTCAGCATCTGGAATGTTGGTATCTAAAAGTTCCCTGTAATAGGCCTTGCAGTAGTAGTAGTTGAATACTGAGGATTTTGAGTCATCGACAAAACCGGAGGTGCCGATATCATAGGAGTTTTTCCTGTCAAGTCAGCCACCTGAGATGTTCTAGAACTATTTGCAAAAAATTCCGGAGGCATACCATATCCCCACCAATTGGGAGGAACTTGGACATTCTAGAATACAGATCCTGACATTGCCGATGCTGATAGATCTGTGTTGAGTTGAACCCATCCCTCTGATGTTGCTGGATTAGTCCTCATCGGTGTAGATTGCCCATTAGTCATCCCGAATGTGCTTGGCGGAGAAGTAGCTTCCGTACCCACAACGGCCGGAGGAGCCGATGGAGCTGTAACCGATGACAACCCTGACTGATGATAGGTCGGGCCCATGTATAATGGTGGTGTCTGTCCTTCTTTGAAAGTTCTAGCCACAGCGTTGAAAACAGTATTGCACAGCACACTGGATTGATTGATCAAAGCACGATTAATAGCATTGTAAACCATATCTTGCAATTTACCAGGATTGGCTTCAAAAGTGATCTGCCGAGGCATCGGCAGTTCTTGCTTTTGGATTACTTCACCACTCCTATTAACACTAAAGGATTTCAAGCAAAGCTGCTTGTACTCCTCTATAGCTCTCGCCATAGCCTGCTTCTGCTCATCCTTGAGATCAGCTTCTGTTACAGCGATGATGTTGTCTGTATCGAACTCAGTAGTAGACATATTGATCATGATGATAGATTTGTCCCACTGGGCATGCCAAAAGATGTGTTGATGCAAAAGTGGATCTGCAAACACAAAGGGCTAATACCCGATTCAATGATAAGGTGTGCCAGCCAATTTGACCTTACAATCAACAAAGGTGGTAACTCAAATACTTTGGTCCTGACAACAGCGATGCGCCTGGATGTCACGGCCAAGAGGTATTCAAGTGGAACTTGAGAACTCGTCGAGTATGACTCGAAGAATTCTTAAGAACTCGTAAGTAAAAGAAAATATGCGGGTTGACGAAGTCGTCGAGAAAGTAGATGCAAAAGTAGATGTAAAAGTTGTGTATATTATTGATTGGATGTCTTCTTACATTGCTACTAGGCCTATATTTATATTCTGTCCTAAAGAGTTACAACTAGGTACTACTAGGATTCTAATTCCAAACCAAACAGAACTCGTGTATAAAATAAACTCTAACAATTATGGAGAACATCAATTTATCTATCCTAGATGATCGGCACACCACCATTGTCCCCACGATGACTCCCACGTCTTCCTTCACCATCATCGGCAAATCATCCTCCATTGGCATCGGCAATTGTCAATATCAACCATCGGCATCGATCAACCACTGTTCCTGGACTTAACCATATCTTCCTTCTGTCATCGGTATCATAGGTCATCGGCAACTTCCTTATCGGTCAATCATTACTTTTCTACCTGTCGATCCAAGCTTCATTATCTTTCCTGATACATGTCCAAAAATGGTGTCAACAGTATAAATATAGATCATAGGGCAATGTAATCAGATATCAATCAATCAATTTCAAATACAAGTTTATTCCTATTTTAGCATCTACTTTTTGGCGACTTTGTCAATTTGCATACTTTTCTTTTTATGAGTTCTCATCGATTCGGCAAGTTGCACTCGACGATCCTCGAGTTCTGTGTGAATAAATCTTGGTCGTGACGTCTGGGTGTATCGCTGTTGTCGGGACCAAAGTATTCGAGTTATCATCCTTGTCGATTAATAGGTCAAATCGACTGGCACGCCTTGACATCGAAATTGGGTATTAGCTCTTTGTGTTTCTAGATTTGCTTTTGGCATCAACACATCTTTTGGCACGCCCGGTGGGACCATCAACGTGATCAACATGCTTAGCTCTGAGCTCGACACAGACAACGTCATGGCGTGACAGAAGCCGATCTCAAAGAAGAACAGAAGCAAGCTATGGAAAAGGCTATGGAGGATAATAGGTAGCTTTGTCTGAAATCTTTCAGTTTGAATAGGAGTGGAGAGGTCATCTAGAAGCAGGATATGCCATTGCCTCAGCAGTTCACCTTTGACTCTAATCCTGGTAAACTTCAAGAGATGGTTAATTCTACAATTAATCATGCTTTGATTAACCACTCCAATGTGCTGTCCAACACCATTTACAACGCCGTGATTCGAACTTTCAAAGAAGGACAAACACCCCCACTTTATGCTGGCCCAGCTTAACATCAGCTAGGGCTGTCATCTGTTGTTGCCCCATCGGCTCCCTCAGCCGTTTTGGGTACAGAAGTTACGTCTCCTCCAAGTACGACAGGTGTGTTTAATGATCAATCTACACCGATGAGATCAGATCCAATGCCTTCAGGAGGGCGAGTTCAACTCAACACAGATCTATCAGTATCAGCTATGTCAGGATCTATATTCCAAAACAATTAGGTTCCTTCTAATTGGTGGGGATATGGTATGCCTCCGGAGTTTTTGGGAAATAATTCTGGATTGTCTCAGGCACCTGATACCGCAGGGAAGACTCCCATGCCATTGGCTCCTCTAGTTTCACTGATGACTCAAGTGCCTCAGTATTCTATGACAACAACTGCATGGCTAGTTGCTGGGAATTTTAAGATGCCGTTATTTCAAGTGCCTAACGCAAGCTCATCCACAAATCCATTGCCGACACAACAGAGGTTTATGTCTCAGGCCAGGTATGTTAATCCAGTAGTGACAGCAAATTACCAGCCATCGACAAGATTTGTACCGATGAATGCCAATAATGGTTGTTCAAGACAGTTACCCTTTCAACATACAGCACAGCAAAATCATCAAGTTGCAGGGGTTCAGCAAGGTCACATGCAGGTTGGATTTTAGAATCAAACGCCAACAGCTCAGCCGATGAATCTTGCTCAACAGATTGGTGGACCACAAGCAATGGCCAATATGCTTTTTGCTAGAGATTGTGTACCACAGAGACACAAGGAAGCATATCAGTAGATGTCGGAGAATCAACCAGTACATCGGCAGGAAAACGACACTTATTGGGCCGATAAGATAGCAGAGATCATGAGAGATCAGTTTGGGATAAAACCCAAAGTCAACACTTATTCTTATTGGACGTCGTATCCTCCTGCATATGACTTGATTCCTCTCCTAAATTGGTACAAAGTGCCAGATTTTACCAAGTTTTCCGGGCAAGACGACACATCAACAATGGAACATGTCAATCGCTTCATTATCCAGTGTGGAGAGGCTGCTAATAGAGATGAATTAAGGGTTCATCTTTGTCTGGATCAGCTTTTACTTGGTTTATATCGTTGCCTCCAAACTCTTTTATTACTTGGGCTGATCTAGAGAAATAGTTCCATAAATATTTCTTGTCTAGAGTTCATGAGAAGAATCTTACTGATTTAGTAAGGTTAAGGTAGTGTAATGATGAATCGATAGAAAGCTTTGTGCAGAGGCTACAAGATGTGAAGAACAAGTGCTATAGCCTGGTTCTAGATGATCAGCAGCTGGCCGATCTGGATTTTCAAGGATTGTTGCCACATCTCAAAGATAAGTATGCTTCTCAAGAATTCGAAAGCTTGAGTCATCTTGTGCAAAGAATTTCTGATCAAGACGCTAGGGTTTTTTAGCCTAGAAAGAATTGGAATAAAAATGTGTCCTTTGTCGATGAAGCAGTAGATTCTGATTCTGATGAAGAACCAGTTATCATTTTAGAAGAGTGGGTGAAGAACAAAAAGCTGATATATTGTCCTTTTGGTTAGAAAGAACCGGAGAAGTTCGCTTTTGATATCACTAAAGCCGATAGTATATTCGATCTCTTGCTCTAAGAAGGACAGATTAAGCTGTTACCTAATCATGTGATTCCATCGGCAGAAGAGTTCAAGAAGATCAAATATTGCAAATGGCATAACGCAACTTCACACAGTACAAATGAGTGCAAATTGTCCAGACAACAGTTACAATTGGCTATAGAATCTAGGAGAATCAAGTTTGATGGCTCTAAGACTCAGAAGCCAATGAAAATTGATCAGCATCTTTTTCCAACAAACATGTTGGATGCCAAAGGTAAGACTAAGGTTCTGACATCAGAAGTTGCTGAGAAAAACACATCGGTGGATCCCCATCATCAGGTAATTACCTATGACACAAAAGGGAAAGGTTTATTGGAGGAAAATAGTAGTTCCAGGAGGCCTCCTCGATCTGGTGTTGTGATCACTCATCGGTGGCAGCGGGAGAATTGGCAGCACCGTGAGGATCGGTATCGACGACAACAAGAAGAGAGGCATCAAGAAAAATAGAATCAACATGAAGATCATTGGGATTGTCCGTTCTTTGTTCACTGTTGGGAATAGGGTATTAAGTTTCCAACGGTTGAGAGTTGCCCTGAGTGTAATGGTTATCATCAAAGCAATCGACCAGATCGGAGATTTCAGCCTGATAATCGACATTTGTCTGTTAATGTGCCGATCAGAGGTAGAGCATCAGTACATGATCGGCTGGGGGCAGGCTCAGTGTGCATGAAAGGCTTGGTAGGCGTGTCAATTATTTCCCAAGGAATCAAGAAGAGCTTGAGGAGATGGCAAATGTGAGGGTCCCCGATGAGGAGATATTTTATAGGGATCCTAATATACGCCGTGTGGAATCGACTGAAGTCTGCTACCAACCAGTTTGGAAGACCAAGCTTCCCTGATGGTGCTCAGAGGGTTTGACAAGGACACAGAGGAGGAGGATGCAAGGAGAGAGGCAAGAAGATTTGTATAGAGAAGAAAATTCTTCTAGGCCTAAAAATCGGTAGCAATCAGATCACAAGGGAAAAGGTCCATCGGCAGATGTTAATATGGTATTCATGTTGCTAATGGAATTCCTTGCACCTTCTAGTGATGATCAAATAGCTTAGTTGGCACTTGATCTGATGATGGCTGTTTTCAAGAAACCAACTGTTCATTATAGACAACATCTTAAGGCTTTGTTCGTTAAGGGCAGGGTTGATGGGCAGCCAGTATCTAAAATACTCATTGATGGAGGAGCTGCAATTAATATCACGCCCTATGTAATGTATCAGAAACTTGGCAAAGGTGATCAAGATTTGACCAAGACCGATATGATGCTGAAGGATTTTGAAGGCAACGTGTCACCAGCTAAAGGGGCTATGTGCGTTGAATTGACCATCGACAGTAAGACCTTGCTGACAACATTCTTTGTCATTAATGGTAAAGGTGCGTACAACCTACTTTTGGAAAGGGGCTGGATCCATGCCAACTGTTGTGTTCTTTCTACAATGCATCAATGCCTTGTTCAGTGGGTTCGAGACAAGATTGAGGTCGTCCCTGGTCATTCTTCTTACATCATTGCATCGGCAGAATCAGATACTTATGAACGAACCAAATGCATATCGGGAGAAGCCTAGGAGAAAGATTTCTTTAAAGTTGCCGATTATGAGATTCCACCGATCCACGCAGTCGGTTCCGATGAAGAGTTTTAATGGATAGATTCGATGATGATGGAAACTTAGGACACGGGTTCACATCGGCTGATGATTTAGTAGAAGTAGATATTGGTAGTGGTGATAGACCAAGGCCTACTTTTGTTAGTGCTAAGTTAGATTCCAAGTGTAAGCAACAATTGACAAATTTGTTAAAGGAATATAAAAATTGTTTTGCTTGGGATTATACTAAGATGTCTGGATTAGACCGATCAATTGTTGAACAATGGTTACCTATGAAATCTGGATTTCGGCCACATCAGCAGCCAGCACGCCGATGTAACCCTAACATTCTTCTTGATATTAAGGCCGAAATAACCAAACTAATCGAAGCCAAATTTATTCAGCAGTGTTGGTATGTGGAGTGGATTTCTAATGTTGTTCCTGTCTATAAGAAAAATGGGAAACTTCGTGTTTGCATTGATTTCAGGAATCTCAACAAAGCCAGACCGATGGATGGCTATCCAATGCCTGTTGCCGATTTGCTGGTCGATGCTGCAGCTGGGCATCGGATTATTAGTTTTATGGATGGCAATGCAGGATACAATCAAATTTTCATGGCTGAAGAGGATATTCCAAAGACTGCCTTTAGATGTCCTGGTCATGTTGGTTTGTTTGAATGGACAGTTATGATTTCTGGTTTGAAAAATGTCGGTGCTACTTATCAAAGGGCCATAAATTTTATTTTTCATGAGTTCATCGGCACGTTAGTGGAGATTTACATCGATGATGTGGTGGTTAAGTCTGGAGATTTTGTGAAATATTTAGTCGATCTACGAAAGATACTTGAGTGCACGAGGAAGCATGGTTTGAAAATGAATCCTAATAAATTTGCATTTGGTGTATCAGCAAGTCAGTTCTTGGGTTTCATGGTGCATCAAAGGGGGATTGAGATTAGTAGAAGATCCATTGATGCAATTAACAAGGTGATTGCTCCTACCAATAAAACTGAATTGCAATCAATGATCGGTAAGGTCAATTTTATCAGGAGGTTCATATCTAACTTATCGGGCAAAATCAAAGCTTTCAGTCCTTTACTTAAGTTAAAAGCTGATCAGGAGTTTGTGTGTGGGGCTGAACAACAGTTGGCCTTAGCTGAAATAAAGAAATATTTGATAAACCCTCTAGTATTGGTCCCACCCCAGCACGGGAAACTTTTCAGATTGTATTTATCGACCGATGATACTGTTATCGGTTCAGCCATTATTCAAGAGTTTGAAGGGAAAGAACGTGTCATCTATTATTTGAGCAGAAGATTAGTGGATTCTGAGACAAGATATTCGGCCATCAAGAAACTATGCTTGTGTTTGTACTTTTCTTGCATTAAATTAAGACATTATTTGCTATTGGCCAAATGTACTGTCATATGCAGAGATGATGTGGTCAAATACATGTTGTCGATGCCGATTTTGAGTGGTAGGATCAGCAAATGGGTCTTAGCATTATCAGAGTTTGATCTACACTATGAATTGGCCAAGGCAGTTGAAGGGCAAGTTATGGTTGATTTTGTTACTCAACGTTGCAATGCAGTGGGTTCTTTGAAAGTTGCTCCTTGGACGCTTTTCATTGATGGATCTACATGTGATCAAGGGGCATGTATCGGTATTGTGTTGATTTCACCCCTAGGGAAAAAGTATGAGTTTTCATTGCTGATTATTGCTGCGTCGACAAATAATCAGACTGAGTATCAAGCTTTGGTGAAGGGGTTGGAATTACTTAGAGAGATTCATGCCGATGTTGTTGAAATCTTCGGTAATTATATGCTTGTTATAAATCAGTTAATTGGGATTTATGAATGCCAAAGTGAAGTTTTATTTTGATACTATGAAAGATGCTTGCAATTGTTGAAGGAATTTAAAGATTTCCACCTAGAACATATTCCCCGATTACATAATGAAGAGGCTAATCGGCTGGCTCAGCACGCTTCGAGATATCAGCCCATTCAAGAGGTACTCTTATCGGCAGCTGATGCCGATGACTGGAGAACGGAAATTGCCGATTACTTAAGAGACCCATCTAAGAAAGTTGAAAGATGCATTAGGTTTCAAGCTACTAAGAATGTGCTTGTTGATGATGAATTATATTATCATACTTTCGATGGAGTTTTGCTCAAATGTCTTGGTAATGAAGAATCAAAAAGCTTGATGGGTGAGATTCATGAGGAAGTATGTGGAGCAGATCAATCGGCTTTCAAGATGAAGTGGATGATTAGAAGGAATGTATATTATTGGCCGACCATTCTTGAAGATTGTTTTAAGTATTTCAAAGGATGCCAAGGGTGTCAACAGATTGACAATATTCAAAGAGCACCCGCATTAGCCATGAACCCTATCATTAAACTCTAGCTGTTCCGGGAATGGGCTATTGATCCTATCGGTCAAATTTATCCACCATCAAGTAAAGGGCACAAATTTATACTTGTTGCCACCGATTACTTCACTAAGTGGGTTGAAGTTGTTCCTTTGAAAAAGGTGACATCGGCCAATATGATTGATTTTTTAAAAGAGCATATTGTTTACCGATTTGGTATTCCTCAGACAATTACTACCGATCAGGGTACTATGTTTACATTGGGAGAATTTGATAAATTTGTAATTGGTATGGGAACTAAAGTTTTAAATTCTTCTCCTTATTATGCTCAAGCTAATGGGTAGGACGAGGCTTCTAACAAGGGATCATTAAACTTATTAAGCTTAAAATTGAGGAAAACCCTAGGTAGTGGCATACAGTGTTAAATGAAGCCCTATGGTCATATCGGATGGCATGTCATGGTACAACTAAAGTGTCGCCTTATCAGTTCGTATGTGGACACGATGCAGTATTACCTTGGGAAATTAAAACTGGCTCTAGGCGGATATTCTTTCAGGATCAGTTAACTGCTGATGATTATGATGTTCTTATGAAGGACAAGTTGGAAGATTTGGCAGGTCATTGGTTGAAAGCTCTGGTTAGCATTGAGGAGAATAAGAAGAGAGTGGCTAGATGGTATGATAAAAGGATAAAAGCCAAATAGTTTGCCGATGGAGATTTGGTTTGTAAATTAATTCTGCCGACTGGGACTAAGAGTTCAAAGTTTGGTAAATGGTCTCCTAATTGGGAAGGTCCTTATCGGATAAGTCGATCTGCTCCTGGCAATGCATACATCTTGAAAACCCTCGAGGGGGTTGAGTTTCCGAGAGTGTTAAATGGAAAGTATTTAAAGAAATACTACCCAAGTATTTGGGTTGACTCATAAAAGTTTAAGTGCCGATAACAATCCTATCGGCTGGACAAAATATTTATGTTTATAAAAAGTACCGATGCAATACATTGCCGATGAAGAAATTTACAAGTTTAGCAAGGACTGAATGGCCGATATTGCATGTAGACGAGTCTGGTTGGCGTCCTCTATTTCTTTGGTGTCTCGCTACAAGAAATGTGTCATCTTATGACGATTATGGCATGACATGTGATCAAAATGTCACTAAATCGATCAATTTATGACGTTCTTTTAAAAGCCATCTTAACTTAGTGACATAAATAATTTCATGTCATAAAAAGTGTCTTCAATGTAGTCAAACTCCATATCATGACAATCTTTGTCATGTTATAATGGTTGTCGTTGTCATAAATCTAAGACAGACATTTTTCTTATTTCTCTCTATGTATTTAGGCCACTTTATTGGCCTAGCATCACTTCATAGTGAGTCATTGATAGGAAAATATAGAATTAATCTATGAGTATCGATTACTAACAAAAACATAGAATTAGTTATCCTATAGATATTTAATAACTCTTAGAAAATATTAAGTTTTCTCTCAATTTTTTTTATTTTTTTCTACCAGGAGTTAAAATAACAATACATGGAGAAAAGTCATATGCTGACAGACCGGAAACTCCAATACTTCTTTGACTGATGATTTTTCTTTGTGTTTTTTCTTTGTGTTTTTTTGGTACACACAGAAAGCATTTTTCTGTGGGTTTCACGATAAACCGACAAAATTATACAGAAACGCAAAAAAATCAGCAGGAAGCCGGCTCCCATAAAAATTTTTCTAACAGTATTTCTAAAACTCACATAAAAATATTATGCACGCACAGAAAATTTGCAGTTATTTTGTGGGCCGATGAAGGCTATTGAGCCTTCTCCACGGCTGGCCTGTGAAGGCCCTGAGCTTTCTCAGCCAACCAGATGCATCGGACGGCTGGCCCTCAATTTTGGAGGATCAAAATCAGTAGAAACCGGCTCCCCCAAACCCTAGCTTCACTTCTCTTTTCATCCCCTCAGTCTTTCACGTTCACGCCAGCCGCCGCCCACTGTGCAGCTCGAAGGTCAGCGCGACGATGGCCCGAGCAGCTGATGGTAGAAGATGGTGACACCACCGCGGCACACCTCGCCGGTGCACGCGCACAGCAAAAGCTGCACGCACCACTGCCGTGGCGCCCTTTGCTGGCCGCGCGCACACACACGAGGAGTCTCATGGCAGCGGCGGCGCTTGCTGGTGCACTGGTGGCGAGCTCTTGGACGAGCCCATCAGCGCCGTCTTAGGTGAGTCTATTTCTTAATCTTAGGGCTGGGGATAACGATTCTGCATCTTTTGACCTATTATTAGATCTCTATGTATCCGGCCTGGATCTGGCTTCTGGATACCGAGCAGCAGCATCCGTAGGTATAAGATTTATTAGTGATTTGATTTGATTTGATTTGATTTGATTTGATTTGATTTGAGGACAAATTTATTAGTGATGCCGCGGTTATGGATACCGAGCTGCAGCATCTGTAGTCTGCGTATATGCCGTGGTGGATCTGGCTTCTGGATACCGAGCAGCATCTGTAGTCATAAAATAATCTTATATACCGGCCAAGCACAGGGATTCTTAGTGATTTGATTCGAGGACGAATTTTATTGATGTGTGCTGGTCACCTACTAAACAAAATTATATTTTATTCAATCTACTTTGGTGCAATATCTATTGAAAGGCACATCTGTAGGTATAAGATTTATCTTATGACTATTCATGCATTTATTAGATTACAGACAGGATAAGAATATTTGAGAATTAATATGCTAGGAACATCTGATAATCAGTATGTTAGGAAATTAATGCATTCTTTCTATTTTTCAGGCTAAGACCAGCAGGCTA
>Ga0182004_10004429_pt1 | contig 11326 bp, 14 predicted proteins | sample Sormic07211540_1_FD_120479 | JGI IMG/M metagenome (GOLD analysis project Ga0182004, IMG submission 120479) | Endophyte microbial communities from Sorghum bicolor roots, Mead, Nebraska, USA - 072115-40_1 MetaG | ecosystem: Host-associated > Plants > Roots > Unclassified | place: USA: Nebraska...
CTACCTATGCATCCGTGCCCAGCTTGGTGCTTAACTAAGAGCCAAGCTATCATCTCTCTCCTCTCTTCTCTCCTCCACATCAGCATTAGCTTGGCTATAAGCCCATTATTGTACCTGCTCTAATATGGAGTGAAACCAGTACCCATGGGTACACAAACGGAGCAAACCCTTCATCCATTGGGTACGCGGGTATGGGGACGTTCTAGTAGTCCCCATACCTATTTACCATGGGTGAAAAATACCCAGCCCAAAAATAAAGAAGCCCACCAGCCACCAGTCCACCGGCAGCCCATACACTGAAACCTTATGTAGTGCTAGCAAAGTACTACTCTCTACTACGTGATTTGTATAGACAATGAACTATTATGGTGTTGTGACTAGTGGTTGCAGCAGAAATTATTATGTTGCTATTTGCTAGGTATATAGTGAGGTGGCTATTTGACGATGCTTGTGAATGGCTATGTGACGATGCTTGTGAATTGCTACTACGTGACTGGTGATTGTGAATTGCTGATGTTTGGCGGGTATGGGTGACCCGCCGGGTCTAATTTACCCACCCGGGTATGGGTCTGGAGAAATTCCTCCACCCATCACTGTATATGGGGATACCCGTGGTGTCATATTGTTGTCACGGGGATGGGTCTAGGGAGTTCATACCCGATGGGGATTTACCCATTGCCAACACTATCCCACACCCTGTGCAATGTGCGGCTATGCCTGTGTCTGTGTTGGGCTGCAGTGTTGGGCCTTTGAGATGAGATGTCAAGATACAAGGTTTCATGGACCAGGCTGAAATCCGGGTGAAATTCAAAACAAATTTAGAAAAAATCCAACAAAATACCGAATTCCGAAAATACAGGTGGAAAAATATCTTCCCTGTTTCCATCCAGATTCCAGAGACTTCCACTCTGTATTCTGTATTCCGTATTCCGTATTGTTTCTGGATTTTTCCAAAAATATGAAAACACACGGGTCAAATGTAGAAAAATAAATTTTTTAGGTTGAAAATTATGAGACTGTCATTTGTCCTCCAGCCAAAACACCTTAAGGCCTCGTTCGTTTAAGTCAGATTGACCCATTCTTGGGCCCATTCCGGTGGATTGCCATGTTTAATTCGTATGTGAATGAAAATGTATGTTCGTTTTGGCCCGGCGTGGAATTAAAACTAGGCCGAAACAAAATTTGGCTTTGCTTTTCATTATCTCTGTGGCTCAGAAAAGAACCGGACCTCCTACCACCTAGATTGGCTTCTTGGGCTAGAATGTGGCCCGAAATAGAACAGGACTTCCTACCACCCGGATTGGCTTCTTGAGCTAGAATGTGGCCCGAAATAGAACAGAACTTCCTACCACACGGATTGGCTTCTTGGGCTGGAGTGTGTGACAGCCATGGATCCACTCATTCCTGGGCTAGAAGAAATCAGCTTCAAGATTAAATTATGAGCAAACCAACCTAAATGAGATCAACATATTCCTTAGTATGAAGATCCACATACATGCAAGTCCGATTATCCGTGAACCTACAAATAGACATAATTTAAATTTTACGGGTTACCTGTATAACCTACCAAAATTAAACATATTTACAGATTCATCATCCCCAGTTCCATGTAATAATAATTAGGTGATCCAGAAATTCAAGAAAACAGCACAATATGGCATTTAAAATAAGTATGTCAGGAACCTACACTACACGGGTAAATAAGTATGTCAGGAACCTACATTACACGGGTAATAGGCTTGGGCGAAACGCTTGCACTTTGGAGAATGACCATGCAATCCCAGGTCAACTCGGATAGTAAGCTAGTTTTGCTCGGCTCTTTTGTAACCAATCAGTCTCATCTCAATTTATTAGTTAACAAAACTGAGTAACTATTATACCATCTATAAATAGAGGGGATATGTTCAAATTAAAAAAAAAACAGATGGTGTTAAGCTCTATGTTTTTTTTCTCAACATAACACAGTATAGAATCACTCATCGCTGCCTGAATCTATATCAGATTCAGCCCCTTGATGGGCCGATCCGTTCACGACCTTCCCCTTCCCTTTCCCCTTGTTCTTGTCGTCCTCCTCGTCATCACTGTACTCGCTCTCATAGTCATCATACTCCTCTTCCTCTTCCTCCTCTTCCTCCTCAATACCATCCTCTGTGGCTGCCGCTGGCCCTTCTTCAGGCACATGGCCTCTTGTTCCAGCACGGCTGCGCTTCAGCACCTTGAGCTTGAAGCTGGTCTTGGTGTCACAGCCTATCCAACAGTCGCACAAACAAAAAGAGGTGAGGTTGTGAGTACCCTCTGCTGGGGCTTGGAACTTGCCCATTACCAGCCTACTGCCTTTCTTCACCCTGTCAACTGCCTCCTTAACTGCATTTCCTATTTCCTTTGCACTTGCACCTAGTGCTTCCTGGGTCTCTTGTATAGCTTTTGATGCTGCAGTTATGGCAGTGGCCTCATCCATGAAGCTGACTTTCTGTGACAACCAGACATCATTAGATGCCACATCAGCTAGAAGCAGCCAGAAGTTTTCTTCCTTGTGGAACGGGAAGTTGGGACAATGGGGAAGAGCAGCAGTAAGTCCATTACGCCGTTGTAGTGAGACCCAAGCATACATTGTCACCACATCACCCTCTTGAATGCCCTCTTCACCTTCAGTCTCGCATTTAATGTCTACTTCAATAGAAGGAATCATCTCCAGGACAAGCTCCACATCGCGGGCTTGTTCTTCAGAAAGCCCAGCAACTTGTGTGAGCAATGCAGCACGATCCTCCACAGACATGTCACAAAGTTCTTGGAAGGCACGGATTTTCTGTAGTCGAACACAGAATAACGTTGTTACATTCCAGAGTTAAAAAAGATATGCCATCAATTTTTAAATTGATTTAATTAATCTACTTATCTGCAAAAAGAATTTCAAAGGGCAGTGAGGAAATACCTTACGAGCAATCTTTTTCACAGTTGCTTCTGTGAAATGCGGAAGCTGCAAGAAAGGTGCTATTCCTTCCGAGTTACCTCCACTAGCTTTTCGTGCACTTAGTGGTACAGCCTGCATGTGTCATCCCAATACAACATTGCAAATAATGGTGAGGAATGACCTTGCATACTGGATGCAAATGCAGTGACAGGCTAAAAAGAAATCGGATCACAAGAATCTATAAATGTTAGTATAAGCTAAAAGTGTAAATCATAGGACACAGGCAAATGCAATGACCTTGCATAATATTCATATCATAAGATCTAGTTTACAATCCCGCTAAAAGTGTAAGATTTTGAACAAATGGCAGCAGCTAGTATTCCATCATGAACAGTTTCGACAAAATCATAGGATAAGCTAATCAGCAGCTGATTGTCCACAAGAAATGACAGCTGAAAAATGCACACATAAAAAAGTAAACATATGCCTGAATACTCACTTAAGCCACATAAGGGCTTGTTTGGCTGCATTGCAATGCAATCCACCCCAATCCACATGGGTTAGGAGGGCACCTCAATCCCTTCCAACCTATGTGGATCAGGGTAGATGACATGGTTCACCAGTTGTCTCACAAAAAATCAGGTTGTAGACAGAAGTACCTGGACAATATTTTGAGAAAGCTCAATAACACCAATTGCAGGCCGGAGCCATCCAAAACCATGGGGATTCCTTGGTAGAACTGCAATCTGCAAGCCAATGAGTATTTCAATGTATGTATGAAGCGTTCTTTTTTTTGGTGGGGGGAGGAGGGGATCACTGAGCTAGTTCAAAGCATAAAGTGAAATTACAACATAATGCGGCCTCTATTCAAAGTACAATAGAACTTTTTAACTATCAAAGCTTGAAATAGGAGTACGAATGGTTTGCCAAACACATACAATGTGCATGAGATTTAATATTCCTAGCTTGTGCCATGGTCCAGGTAAGAGAGGATGGCATTTTTTTTCTTTATCGGAAACATCACATCACCAGACCGGAAACATTAATCTGTTTACATACCTTCTATCTTCTATCTCTAAATATGAAACACCCACTACCTGATTTTCATGCATCTCATGCAGCCACATCATCACTAACGCTCCACTGTTCGATCCTAATTTTTATGATCTATCATCTATCCAGCCCTTTCACATCGATACACACACACACAAGACCCGTCAATTTGCATCCCTGAAGCCATGTGTTTCCCCTCCACACCGCCTGCTTGCTGTCCTTTCCGGCCTCCCCAATCTGTCTATCTGTCTCCTCCCCAAAGCAGAAGACCGATGCCTTGTTAATAAGATGCCAGCACCCAGCACCAGACATTCCCGAGCCCAATCAACTGCACCCATTTGCTGTCCTCCTTTTTCCCTTTGCTGGTTTTAGATTGTCATTCACCAGAGATCATTATGGAGAGGAGCCTGACTTGCTTGGAAAAGCTTTCTATCCTTGAAGTTCTTCTGCCTACATCAGAGAAGGTGCGGAGGTGTGGGTGTGTGTTTGGGTCTATGTATGACTCCTTTTCTAGTTTTTTCTTCTACTAATACAATGATACGCAACTCTCTTGCGTGTTCGAGAAAAAAAAAAGTATGCCTGTTGATTGCAACAGGAACATAATTCAGCTTTCCTTCCTTACACTTGTAAATAAGACCAAATCAATCTGTGACTGTTCAGTGTTGACTTAGTATGCATGCTGTTATGTTCAACCAATCAGGCACCGTTCAGTTTCATCCAATAATATAGTCACCAACTTGATTTTTTCATTTACTGATTTATTTGTAGAGACGATAAATCAATTGAAAGTTGATGCGCCCTTTATATACAACTCAGAAACGATACTCCTGTTCTGTAGTCACATTCTCTACATGTGCCCATTATTTAGTTTTGTAACTATCACTACTTTTGTCACGTTAATTCTATTGGATGTTTCTATGAACACCAAACAATAGGCATGGAAAGCTCTTCAGTGACACAAATTTATAGTGTTTCAGTCATCTGTTTAGATGCATGCAAATCAGGTGACCATACTTCAGTTTGATAAGAAACCTAAATTGTTATTTTTGTATTATTTTCCAGGCAGATCATGATACTACTACACAGAACATGCAGGTTCATAGTTCCTTTACTTGCTTTTATGGATGCCTCATGCTTAACTTTTATGAAAGAATGACCTTAATTGCGAATTGCTTATATTAATTCCAATTAAATATGTATGTTATCAATCCAACTTATATAAACAAGTTAAAAAAGTAGGAAAACCAAAAAGTTAAATATGTCTACAACTGGTGGTCTGAGTTTGTTACAAAATTTTAACAGAAAGGATAAATACAAAACATCATAAATTATGAAGTGTGCTAAAATACTATCAAGGACAGAAATCTAATGAGCAAGACATTCAAACAAGTACCTTAACAAGTTCTTCCAGAAGACGAGGTGCAAGTTCAAGCATATGTCTGTAATCTTTAAGAAGTGCTGGGGTCAAAGAAAATGACTCACACGTGAGATGCGCCTGAATCAGCAGTTCCATCTGCAATAAAATAAACAGGTATAAGATTGTAGAACTTTTCAGATTGTGGAGATCAGTTTATATTTTGTGTATCATAGAATCTAATCAGAAAAGACCAACCTTTACTAGTGATGGATGCTGCTTCCAGAATTTTGCTTGTTCTGTCTTAATGTTCTTTAAGTCCAGATTTAACTCACTTCTAACAGCTACAAACAATTTTTGCAGGGGTTCATCATCACTGCGTCGAACTGGCATCTCCATATATCCGGCAGCCTTGATGAAGACATCCATAACTTTGCTGTGACATGGAAACCCATGGCTCAGAAAAGGGAAAAAGAAACATGATTTTGAAGGCTAGCAAGGTAATTAAGACCCAAAATAGAAGTTTCCTTGAAGAGCATGGACTCGTGTCATCCATAAGTTTGCTATGACATGGGCACGAAACCTTTGCTCGTATAAGACAAAAATAAACAAGACCTCTAACAGCAACTCGAAGAGTTGATGTAAAAAAGAGATGCCAAATTAACTAAATAGAAAATACACCTAAAAAGTAGAGTAACACAACAGCCTAGCTAAATTTTTCCATATCCATATTTGAAGCTGTAACGTCATCAATCAAACCCCGATCACTAGGTGTTCTGGTTCGCCCTCCGACCCTTCAACCTTTCGTCTTTCCCCTAGCTAGTACCTACTAGTAGCCTAGTACTCCATTAAAAGAATAACACTGCTGCTAGTCTGCTACTGCTGGAGCCGTGCAGCGTCGTCTTTCCCCTAGCTAGTACCAGCAGCATGTGTGTTTGCCACTACAAGGAAGAACAACAATAGAAAGACAGAACAAATGAAAGCAAATAATGCATGCATGCACGCTAGTCTCCTACTACTAGAGCTGTTCCTTCGACCCAGCCCCAGAGTTTGGTGGCCTGCAGAGCCTCTGTGGTGCGGGTGCAGCTGATGACGAGAGACTCTTGAGCGCGCCCCTGGTGCCCGCGTGGGACCGGTTGAGCTGTGCCTGTTCCCACCGTCGCTCGCACGCCGATATGGCCTCCCGCTGCAGCTCGGCCTGTGTGGGGCACTGGGGCGGCACAGGGACAGGGAGCGCGATGGAACACAGCTATGTGAATTTCTGTATCTGTGATGATGTTGATGAGCAGCGGCCCAGGTCGCCACCACACTCCGATGGTGTGTGCCGCGATGATGGCAACACCCTAACACCATGGACCGGCTCCCAGAGGGAAGCAGCACTGGTGGGCGCGATGCTGTGCACCAATTTACTCCTCATCCAGCTCCAGCACCACATGACAGGGGGCGCAGGGCTATTGTCTTCTCCAAGGCACGACAGTGGTTGCAGACAGGAAGGGTCAAAGCTTAGACAAGAGGAAAGCAGTCTACCAGCGGGAGAATAATGCCGCGTAAAGCTCTCTGGCGGGAAGGACTCCCCGTGCCCAGGAAATTGCACGGGAGGCGCGATGGCGAGCCTCGTAGGTTGGCTTTCTTTACCTAGCGGAATTCATGGGATAGCTGGCTGCGTATTTAAGTATTTTAGAAAGGCAGATACAATATCTATTGGGCCTATTTTATGCCAAAAATTGTCTAAATTAGATTCAAAACCAAAAATAGCTTCTCTTGGAGTTGCTCTAAGGCTAGCAAGTATAAAGAACCCAAAATAGAAGTATGTTTTGGAAACTCGAAGAAAGCATGAACTCATTTAATCTACCAGATACATAGTTCTCAAGGCGTCGCCTAGGCGTCCAGGCGCCCCGCCATCGCCTTGCAGAATGGGCGCCTAGGCGGGCAAGGCGGGCGCCTAGGCGTCCAGGCGCCCCCCCATCACCGTGCCTCACCTTTACGCCATAAGAACTATGACCAGATATAAAAGCTAGTTAAAATATATACTAGCCCCTGGGGTGTGGTCAGCAGCAATAAAAAAATGTTAAGGAAAAAATGCATTATCATTTCTACCATTATGCGGTTTTGGAAAAGAAGATTCTTGATGTTGTCATTCAAGACTTAGCAATGATTTCATCAGGCACTGTGGTTTTGTATGTGCATTGCATCTTATTTTTTTAATCAACTCATCAAAGCTTAAAGGTAAAATTCGAGCTGTGCAAATATATTTACCCAATAGAAGTTTTTTTTAAAAAAAAGATCTACTGCTAGAACATTTTCACTTTCAATATTAACAAAAATCCTCTATTGCTCATGGCATTACAGGACTCATGTCAGTCTAACATCGAAAATTCAAAAAACAGATACAAAGCACTTTCACTTTAAACAAGATGTGCTAGGGAAACACAAATATTGAACACCAAAGGTGACAATGTTAAATGACGAGTTCACAAGTTCATACCTTGGAGCAAGAGATGGCTTCATAAAGTAGTAGTAAGTGGACAGTGTTTGATGCATGACATAGTTCCCGGTATATTTTGACGATCTTGACAAATAAATAACAGCTATCATCAAAGGCAATAATATACAAAACCCGACTATTCCAAGAAGCATTATCCCACCAGATGCACCATCAATATTTAGTAAAAACTTGGGCAAAGCAATGCCCATTTGCATCCCCTGAATCATAAACAAGATGTATAGCCCATTAGCTTTAGCTGTTCATGAAATATGACGTTACAAAATTTAGCTTTCATTGAGACATTAGGATCTAATGATGCTAATGTTACCTGCCGCCCATCAGGGTGACCATATTTCTCATAATTCTCGCGAGATATAGGATCAGTTAATGCTTGATATGCCTTGGATATATATTCAACGAAGTACTTATGAGCCTCTGGGTCCAGGTGTGGGAGAGAAAGCATAAGAAGAGTTCACCAGGTAAGATATTTATTTTTCTTCATTGAGCAGCATTATTATAGTGTTACAAAGGAGATACCTGGATCAGGATTTTTATCAGGATGGTACTGAATAGAAAGCCTCCTATATGATTTCTTGATCTCAGATTCAGATGCCCCAGATTCCAGTCCAAGAATACTGAAAGGCTCAAAAACTTGGACCTAAGAGAATTCAAAGCAAAGTCAGATGCTTATAGACTTGCATGTATAATATCTTCATTTCACTGAATGGTTACACAATATCAATATAAAGATGGTTACATAATGGGCCTGTTCCATATAAAGAGACGGGGACATGTGAAACCCTGAAGTTGCAAAAATCTATAATAGGAAACTCTATCTGGCATCAGGTAAAAATCACATACTATTGTTTCGACACATCACATACAAATGACAACCAAATGAGTTTCCACCAGTGAGAAAAAAAGGCAAACGCAAACAGTGGAAAGTATAAGCAGTTGAGCACTAGGACAGCACACTTCCAAGTGCTGATTCAACAAAACAAAAACAAAAAGTTCAACGAAGCAGATTTCAGTTACGTCAACTTGATAAGTATACTTGTATCACAGAAAGAATTGCTCTATCTGAATTCTGAAAGCATCAATTTCTAAAGTAGCTCAAAGTTCACATACCTCACGGCTAACATGCTTTATGTAGTAAACCAGGAATATCATAACAATCCAGAGCAGAACGATGGTTAGGTTACTGCACGTGGAGAAGTTGGATATCTGCGACACAAGGGAAGCAGAACTTATTAGTCAGAAAAGCAAGCCAGCTACACCTCGAAACAGAAACCAAAAATTAGCTAACACAAAGAAGTTTAAGGAAAACGAAAGAACAAGAACGCCATCCGCACCCTCTTGTAGATCGACTTGCGGTACTTGCCGGAGCGGTGGCAACCCGAGCAGCGGCAGTGGATGGTCTTGGCCTTCTCGGAAGCAGCGCGACACAGACGCAGGATCGTGTAGGGCACGAGGGGCAGCGCGATCATGGTGAGGATGAAAATCAGGAACAGCGAGCTATTCTCCTCTGCGGCCGCCATGGCTGCTGCGACCTACCTCCGCTCTCCACCCCGGATCGTCTGCGATGTCGCAGGATTTTGCGGAGGCAGAGCCGGATCTGGCAGTGGGGGCGAAGAGAGGCGGTACGGGGCCGGCGGATCTGAGAGGTCGCCGGCTCGCGGGGAGACGAGATCAGGGAGGCTCACCGGGCGTAGGCAGGATTTGGGAGCGAGGGGCGAGGGGCAAGCTCCGGCCTCCGGTGGCGAGGGGCGACCGCTCCGGCCTCGGGGGCTCCGGGCGAGAGGCGAGCGCGACACTGGCGGTGACGGCTGCGGCTGCCAAGCTGCCGGGTGCGCCGTGCGTGCGCGTGCTGGGGGACCCTAACAACGTGAAGTACTGGGCTGGGGACGACTAAGTGGGCTGGACGTGGAGTCGTGGACCGCCTGGTTGCTGGCGCGGCAGTGGCGCTGAGAGCCTAGGGGCAACTAACTGGGCTGGACGTGGAGTCGAGGACACCGTGCTTTCCTTAGTTTTGTAAGGGTTTGTTTAGATGTGAATTTTTTTTAAATTTCGCTACTGTAGCACTTTCTTTTATTTATGGTAACTATTATTTACTAGTAAAAGTGCCCGTGCGTTGCAACGGGAAAAAAATTAATTTTAACATGAATAATAAAATCATATATTATCAAAAAAGTTTTTATTAACAATGTAAATGCTATAATCTTGAATAAACTTGTCATAAGTCTATAAAATAGACTTTTAGTAAGAGATAAGCACTAACTACGGCAGATCTAGTATTGGATCAATTAGGACTTTAAACCTAGATAATACTAAAACCTGGATAGTACTTTGGAGTAGTGTGCAGGCCGTGTCGCGTGCGATGGATGAATGTCAATTTCTTAGTTTTTCTAGTCTATGGATGGATCAGATTCAAATTTGGTGGTTCAGTTCAGCTGCAGACAACCTCTGCAGTCTGCACACTTTGGATGAGCAATAACGTGATCCAACGCTTATGGTGGCTGGAGCTATAGGCGATCAAAATTCATCAGCGGATTCACCGTGGCACACATGGACATGGTATATTCTGTTATGCAAAAATCTTAATAGACACCGATCAATCTATATGTCCTTTTTGGAGTCTTGATAACGAAGACTTCGGAGAAGAATTTTGCACTAAGATTCGATCGCTTGTTGACAAGAGCACAGCCAAAAGTTACGACTTTTGCAATTCAGAACGCCCTATTTCAAATCAAATCTCTTGAAAGATGTAGGTGAACCAATAGATTGACTCCAGAACGGCAGTTTCTATATGTACGTGCTCAGAATGTTGAGCAAGGACACTCTGGTGTTGACCAACGCTTGGAACACCTTCTCGCCACTGCCGCCGGCGATGTTGGTAATGTAGCGCTCCAAGTTCTTGTGCCGCTTGAACGCCGCCTTCCACACCCTCTCCTGGGGATTCATGCGCGTCTCGGACCGGAGCTGCACGGTGGAAGCCTCGTCCTCGTCGTCGCCCCTGCCGTTATGCTTCTCGGCGAACCGCCACTTGGCACGCGACATCCACCGCACGAGGTCAGCCACCCACCATATGCGGTGGCGGCGGTGACCCACAGCATGGAGGCGACCTCAACGACGTGGGCGGCGACGGCGGAGTTGGAGAGCGAGGAGAGGCCCGAGAAGACAGTCGTCGGATGCCACGATGATGGTGCCGTCGGCGAGCACGGCCGTCAGCGCCACGGTGCTCGCAGGGAGGCCATCGGGGAGCGGCGCGTGAGGCTTGGCGGCCGTGGCGTGCAAAGGCAGCCGTGAGGCGTGGGAGGTCTAAATCACAGATATAGGCGAGACCCGCACCCACTTCACGCGTGTAGGGATGAAAACGGATCGGATACGGACGGATATCACAGATATCATATTTGTTTTCATATTTCTGGTCGGATTCGGATTCGAATACGGATAATGTCAATCATGTCGGATAAGATATGATTGGATGTCGACATCATAAATATACGATTTAAGTATTCGGATA
>Ga0182004_10004430_pt1 | contig 11324 bp, 11 predicted proteins | sample Sormic07211540_1_FD_120479 | JGI IMG/M metagenome (GOLD analysis project Ga0182004, IMG submission 120479) | Endophyte microbial communities from Sorghum bicolor roots, Mead, Nebraska, USA - 072115-40_1 MetaG | ecosystem: Host-associated > Plants > Roots > Unclassified | place: USA: Nebraska...
CTCTGGATAGCAACTTGGGAAATTTAGCAAGTTGAGATAAGGAGTTGTTGGAGGAGGATTTTTATGCTTTTAGCAAATTTGGTAGGATAGTATGTTGAAATACCAAGTTGTTGGAGATGCTCTAATATACTTCTTAAAATTTGACACACTTAAATTGTAATATGTATTTTCCTAGGACGGTCCAGCTTGTTAGGTCAACCTCTTTCAACGTTCGATAGAAGCGTGTTGTATGTTTGTTTAAACTCTTCTACTTAATACAATGATATGCAAAACTTTTACATATTCGAAAAAAATGCAATTTATAGGTGACTAAAAAAAGTCATAGTGAAAGATCAAGTTGTATGAGGCGCGGTAAGAGTAGACAAGCCAGAAGACAACAGAAGATAAATAAAAAAAAAGAATAGTAAAACCTTCCTCTTGTGGAAGAAAACAACAGAAGAAAACACGAGTCTATTTGATTTAGTTATGAGCTACGAAAAAGTAGGTGGAGATTATGTGCTATAGAAAAAATTATAAGTTGTATAGTTTAAACAACTATAAAACATACTCTCTTTATCTCTCTTCAAATCAAACAGTAGTAAAACATCTCTTTATTTCCACCTAGTTGGAAAAAGCAAAAAAAAAAAAGGCCTAAGGTGCAATTAAAATTGTACTGTATGAAAACAGTTGCTTTTGAAAAAGCGACTTGTGATTTTATTTGTTTGATTGGCATTCCACTTTTTAACAAAAGCAATTTTCAGAAACTAAATCAAACACAGCCTAAGTAGCTTGGACAGGTTGATGATTTGAACACTAACAAGAGTGAAAGACAGCTTCATCGAGAATTCCCCGAGGATTTTAGCAATAACAAACTATCTTACTTACAAACAAAGCAGGTTCACAAATGACATGTAATACTTTCACCAGACAATTATCATCCGGTACGACTTTTGTTCTCAACGGCAATGCCATTTGACAATACATACATACATACATTTAAACCAAAGTTTGTGCTTATACTTACAACAATCCGGATTGTACAATATACACATCAAACAATAACCATCATCGAGCACCAATGTCTTAACATATGCCACTGATCTGAAATCTGAATCTACCCCCCTGCGCGTTGCTGCTCCCACCTCAGGTCCTCGGAGTACTCCATCATGGCAGCCCTCGGATCACCTTCAGTAACAGATAAGTAGTACGCAGCAGTCCCATCGTCGACGTGCAGGCTCCGCCTCACCGACTCGAGAATCCTTTTGCTTCGCCTCTCTGCAGCAACAATGCTTGCCACGGATTCAGTTTTGCCACCTGGGCGTCCCTCAGGGTAAAAGATTGCAACCTCTCTCTTGGCGTTATGGTCCATCTCGATGTAGCAGGTGCTGCCCATAAGGATTTCTGGGTTGCTGATCGGAATCAGAAGCCTCTCCCTCGAGTAGATGCCATGATCACTCATCATGTTGTTGAATCGTTTGATATCTGTCACCTGCATGCAATTCAACAAGCATGAAATTGCAGTCTCATGAAGAATAGAAAAGACAGCTAGCATTTGCCGAGCTCCTTTGCGGAGAGGGTCCTTTATAGTAGATGACCCGTTAGACAACTTTTGGTAGGGTAAATGGTTTTTTATTGCAGTTGCATTAAGCATATGATTATGCTGAGTAATCCTGCAGTAGTCACTAAATATGTCCATCCCTTCAATAGTGCAGTGCATCTAATAAACATTTTATTTTCAAAAAGCTATCAAACTAACACAATCCTGGGCATAAGCATGTTGTAAGAAGTGAGACCATGATAATTTAAACACCAGTAGTGCTTTTCGAATTTGAAATGTATAATAATATATACATAAAGCTGATAAAAATTTATTGAAGCACTATATCAGGAAACTTTAGCCTCATCCAACAGAAAACAGATCCTAAAAACAGGATGCCAGGTGTTAGGATCTGACCTGGCATCCTGTTCTTAATATGTATGAAGTCTGATACGTATCAACACAAAAAGCTTTTGATAATAAGAACTTTTATCCAAAACTTAACATCTGTCTGAAGTCTGATCCCTCAACAGCAAAGTCAGATGCAGCAAGCTAAGTAGATACCTACCTGATGTGAGCCTAACCACCTAAAACTCTGTTTGGATAGATATAAAAAAAAATAGGGATAACCAAAAATCCAGTTAAAAAAACAAAATTGATCCCTACCTGCTTTTTTAGAAACCAACTCCTGTACCTCATGTTCTGTGCCATGTGCTTTGCTTTCTTTCGTCTTACGTCATGTGCTTAACAAAGTATGAACCATAATCCATACTACTTCCCTAATGTCTAATCAATTGTTAAATTGGAAGAAAAGTGATTTGGTGCTATGTAATGGCGTCAGAGAATACTTGTTTTAGTTTACGAAACCCAAACAAAGTAATCCATAAACCTGGACCTACCTAACTAACAACCTAAAACCAATTTTCCTAAAAATCCTAAAAAAACAACCTGTTTCGTGAAAACAATCAAACATACACATAATCAATGTGTCCAAACAACCACCTAAGTGACTACCAGAAACTCATGACAATAGCTTCAAACACACCGTGACACAGTACAACAGCTATAAGTGCAGTTCTTAGTAGTTACAATACTGATGTCCAACCCACAGGCAGAGAACTTTCTTAATCTAATAAAATCCTATAGTTTTTATTCCAGAGTATTGACATTATATAGAGAGACTAAAAAGCCACCACCTTCAATACTAGAGTAATTGCAAGTACCCAGTAACCCAGTGGTGACTGGTGAGAACAAGACTCCTTACAGACACAGTGACCATACTCGATGCTGAAAATGATATAGATCCCTCTCCCTTCTCATCTCTGCTCAACAAAACCACTAACAATGACATAGCAAACTTCCCCTGCTCCAACCCCATTGCTTCATTCCCCCAATGAATCATGGTTGTATTTATCTGCCACATAAAACTCCTGACCACTATTGCCATATCATCAAATCTCAATTGGAGCACCTCTTCATTTACTTCAAAGGACAAAAGTGCAGCATGAAAAACAATGTACTCTACACAAGTACTAACCTACACTTGTGAAGAGGCATCAAAATGACAGATCTTAAACTACACAGATGCACTACCTTCATTCAAACTATAGTTAGCTTCAGTCTCATCCTTTTCATAAGTCAAACTTCTAAACTTTGACAGGGTTGATAGAAAAATGCATCAACATCTATATAGTATCGAATTAGTTTCAATAAATTATCAATTGAATATGTGTTGAACTATTCATGGTGCATTTATTTGAACTTGTGGATGTTAAGTTATTAATTAATTTAGACTCAGACAAGGCTAAAATGAACTATAATTTGGAAGAAAGGGAGTAAGTATTTGATTGATGAGATCTCTTCATTGATCATAAGTTGGCGGATGTTGTTACACGCTTTGCACGTACCTACAAATTATTAACAGATTTGTTCATTTCCTTCTAGGATACTTGTTCAACAACCACCGATGACCAACTAGTGATTAATTTTGAGTTTTTGACTAGCTCCATCTTCCTATGATGATAAAAATAAGCCTAACATTCCTTGTGGAAATACCCCAGATTATCTACTCGCATTTCCATATACTCTCTCTAAGGTTCAGTCTGAATTAATGCTGCTATGGAGCACACACAAGCGATCAAATCTTAATGCATATGATCTGCTGCCACAGAATGTTTAGGGGCGATCAAAACCAGATTCATTTGAGGACTATAGGCGCTTCGACAAGTTGGATACCCTCAGCAAACAATAGGTCGATCGCCACATCGTTGGAACGAGCGCACACGATACAGAACACGCACCTGCACGGAGTACTTGAGAGCGACGCCGGGGACGGTATCCCCGCGGCGGACGGCGTGCGACAGCGCGAATCTCCCGAGGCAGGCGGTCCGCCAGAAGGCCCCCGTCGCCGGCTCGCCGACGACGCGCCGCACGCCCCAGGGCGCGCAGAAGGCGGCCTCGACCACGGCGCGGTCGGAGGCGACCGCGCGCCACGCGCGGCAGACGCAAGCGGACCGCGCGAGGTCAATCGGCGGCAGCCTCTGAAGCACGGCGCGAAGCAGGTCCGCCGGGAGGCGCGCGTCCATCGAGCCCGCGGACGGATCGGGCTCGGGGCTCGGCGGATCGGCCGGGGAGGAGGCGTCGGGACCCCCGCCTGCGCCGTCGCCTACGGCGCGCGAGTCCATGGCTTCGAGAGACTCGTGTGCTGTGGCTGGCGTTGGGGCCGCGTGGATGGAGTCGGGTGACGGACGAAATGGGAGGTTGGAAACGGCGCGGCGGAGGCGGACTCGAGCGGCCGTCGGGCCGTCTGGACCATGTGGGGTCGGAGAGCTTCCTGCACGAACTGGGCTCACTTCTCCATCCAAATTTAAAGTGGGGCTCGTATGGGCCAGATGGGCTCATTTGCTCCATCCAAATTCTACATGGGCCTGGCCATCTTCACCCTTCACCACCGAAGCTTCTAGGAACCCGACCGGGCACCGGCCGGCCGCAATCCGACGAGAGAAGGAATTCGAGTCACGAATCCGGATAGAGCGCCGCCCCACTCCGCCGCGCCGGCCCCGCTCGCTGCCGCCTCGAGCAGAGAGAGAGAGAGAGAGAGAGAGGCTAGGAGAGAAGGAAGCATGACGACGATCCGCCGGTTCTGCTGCGACGACCTCCTCCGCTTCGCCTCCGTCAACCTGGACCACCTCACCGAGACGGTGCGCCACCGACGCGTCTCCCCCCTCTCTTTCCTTTATTCGAGCGCATCCCCTCTCTGATCTCACGATTCGGTCGCCGCAGTTCAACATGTCGTTCTACATGACGTACCTGGCGCGCTGGCCCGACTACTTCCACGCCGCCGTCAACCCTGGCGGCCGCGTCATGGGTTACAGTATGTCTCTCATACCCCTGCACCTTGCTTGTTTCGGCATCCCGGTCCTCTCATATATTCTCGGATAGTTGTGTGCTGTTAGTGTGTTTGCATCTTTGCTTGGCAAATTAAAATTAGCTAAACATGTAGAGTGCAAACCCTGGATGCTAGTTTGAGTGTTCAGACATGTGTGGTGTAAAGGCGCTGGATAATCGTCTTCTGCAATGTTTTTTTATGCATTACACAATTAGTCATATGTAGATGCTGCCTGGTGCAATCCATGGTTTGTGTTCTCCAAGTAGGCATTGTTTTAGGACTTAGGAGTGCAAAGTGTACTTACTGGGATTTGCAATGTTGGTTCATAAAATGAGTGTGAAATCTGAAATGACTGGTGAAGTAGCAATAGGATGACTGGTTAACTCACTATTGCCTCCTTGTCAAAAAAAAAAAAAAAACTCACTATTGCCTCTTTTGTTTTTAATCTTGAATGGTGAGCATCAAAATTAGAGGTTTATCCCCTTCTGAAGCATATAATGCAATATTATTCTGCGTGTTCCATTTCTTTCTTTTGCCTTTATTTAGTTTAGGGGAAGTAAGCTAGAAATATTTTGCAGTCATGGGTAAAGTTGAAGGGCAAGGTGAATCTTGGCATGGACATGTCACAGCGGTGTCAGTTGCCTCTGAATTTCGGAGGCAGAAGTTAGCCAAGAAGCTTATGAACTTACTGGAGGAAATCAGCGATAAGATGTAAGTAACATCTTTCTGTTTCTCCTTCTGATTTAGTTCCTATGATATCTGTTTTCCCCTTTATTATGGATACGGAGTTCTTGTGCTATTATTGTATTTTCACAATGTATGATTGTTGTAATCTTAATTGTTGTTTGTTGAGTTTATAGTTCATGACATGCTAATAGTTCATATAATCTGTTCTCTCCAGATATTTCATATTTTTTTCCTATCTTAATGCTCTGGCAATCTTAAGGAAAAATCCCATTGTCTTGGATTCACACTTTTATCCATTAGAAAATTTATTATGGTTCATGCTTCTATTTCTTGGTTCCAGATTTTGCTAACTAGATCAAGGAACATTTCTCCCCTTATCTAGCTTATTTCAAGTTATGCATGTGTGAGGGCTGACCAGTAGTTACTAGTTAAGAACAGGTTGTCATTCTTCGCAGGGCATATAGAGTGGTATAAGAGCATAGTACCCTCCCATTCTCACGTTTACATTGAAGGGGATAACTGAATTCATGACATATCATCCCCTCTGTGCCCTAGTCTGGTTAAATTTTTTCCCACATAAGCTACTCTGTTTACTTGTCACCCTGATAATAGGCACTGAATATCTGCTATGTTCAACCCACTTAACCACATTAGTGTTACCATGTTGGATAGATGTGATGTTTTGAAGTCATACATATTATCAGTTGCATTACTTCACATACTGTTATAACCACTTCTGCTATTCAGGGATAAGGCCTACTTTGTGGATCTCTTTGTAAGAGCATCTAACATGCCAGCGATAAGGATGTACGAAAAGGTAATAGTGTTTATAAATTTCAGGATCTGCCAATACTCCATTCTGCTCCTCTGAACAGAACTTTTTAATATTCATCAATGTCAACCAGTGAAACCAAGTTTTTGATTAAACATTAGTTTGGTGAGTGAACTTGCCTAATTATACTCCTTTTTTTCCATAGCTTGGTTATGTGGTTTATCGAAGGGTGCTCCGGTACTACTCAGGGGAAGAAGATGGCCTTGGTAAGCATTTGCAGTGCAAAATCTCAAGGCATACATATTCCAAATTTGTTGCTTATTATGCCTGTATATGTTTTTGCTCCAGATATGAGAAAAGCATTATCACAAGATGTTGAGAAGAAGTCCATCATACCACTCAAGAGGCCAATTACGCCTGATGAACTTGAATATGATTGATGTTAAAACTTTACTACCTGGTGCTTACGTTGAAAGCTGAGTGTGGAATTTAACAGGCTTTGAATATCTGGTAGTTTCATTAGTTGTGACTATTGTTCTCCTTTTCGTACCTGTTAGGGGACAGAGGTTTCCGAGGTGAATTCTGCAGTTTTTGTATTTGAGAATAGCAAGAACTATGTCTTGGCATGGAATCAAATTTCTTTGTTCTGAGGTCGCACCCATTTTTATCTCGTGATTCTATTTGCTGTGTAGTGTGTTTTTATACAACTTGCACACTATAGTACAAGTTATTCATCAATGTTCTGCAATATACTTGACCCGTGCTAAGCGGTAATAGCTAGAGTTTAACTTTAAAAGTGACCTCATTCCAAAAACATTACCCTGTTCAATGGTGGTAAAGTAGAAGGTGAGGGAGATGAGACCAAACGTTGCTTTTGATGCAAGCAGCGATACATTGAGCAAGAGATCATGTGCGTGATATGTTGGTACTCAGGTGCGGGAAAGACTGCCGGTGGTGGCATAAAACGGTTAGTGGAAGTTTCAGGTCTCACTCTAAGGATGTACGAGGTTAGATTTGCAAACTCAGGGCACACATCAAATCTCATGGTACATGCATGAAACATTAAATATAGATAAAAAATAACCCATTGCACAGTTTGCGAGACAAATTTTTTGAGCCTAGTTAGTTCATAATTGGATAATATTTATCAAATACAAACGAAAATGCTATAGTGTCTATTTTGCAAAAAGTTTTGCAACTAAACAAGGCCTAGAAGGTTCATTCAAAATTAGAAATTTCGGAGTATCCGATGCTTCAATTTATTTGGATACTGGAGTTTCAAACAAAATTAAAAAAAAAATCAGAGCATTCGGTGCTTCGTTTGCTTCAAAATTCTTATCCAAATTTGGCCAGTCAAGTTTTCTTAAAGAGATGCTTAAATTTAGGTGGCCAGTAAAAATAATAGATACAAAAGGCAATTTATACAGAGATCCTTCGTGAAGCTAAGCTGAAATCATTTAGCAAAGGATGATGAATTTTACACCCTCCACAATCAGCCTGTTTTATTAGTAACCAAAACAATTTGAACTAAGCGAGGGATCTCAGAAACAAGACGGGTCATTATTTGTATATGAGGGCGTCACGTCCAGGCCCGACACCAATGTAGTGGACTGGAATGCCGACCAGTTCCTCTATCCTCTCCACATAGCGACGAGCAGTTTCTGGGAGATCACTGTAGTCTCGTATTGAGGAAATGTCTTCCTCCCATCCAGGTAGGGCCTCATATTTGACCTACACAACCAGAGACCACAGGAATTGTTGTCAAGAGAAACAATACCCAAATTAAGTGCCATGCCAGAGACCGCTTTGGTTTCGTTGCATATAGAGTTATACCAATGAAACACAACTCAGTAAAACAGGATAGACTGTTTCGAGCCTTACCTTTATTTGCTCTAGAAGATCAAGATCTGCTGGGAATGATTGAACAGTGTTACCGTCATCAGTGTAGTATGAGGTACCCAGCTTAATTTCCTTGAGTCCAGTTAAGACATCGAGTTTTGTGAGATTCAAAGATGAGAAACCATTGATTTGGCAACAGTATTTAAGTGCAACTATATCAAGCCAGCCACAACGCCTAGGACGACCTGTTGTAGTACCAAATTCCATTCCAGAAGCACGAAGCAAATCACCAGTCTTACCCAATAGTTCTGTTGGGAAAGGACCGGATCCAACCCTAGTTGTGTAGGCTTTTACCTGGACATAAAAACATTACGTTCAGGAAGAATGGGACGTAAGAAGTTTTAAGCAGTTTAAGTAATTGAGCGTACCACTCCAATGATATCACCGAGACTTCTGGGAGCAATACCAAGCCCAGTACAGATTCCACCAGCTGAGGGACTTGAGGAAGTAACAAAGGGGTAGGTCCCAAAGTCTATGTCTAACATGGTAGCTTGACCACCTTCAACCAATATTTTCTTCTTCTGCAAAATCGACTGGTTCATGAAATGCACGGTATCAGTGATAAAAGGTTCCAATCGTTCAGCAAACCTTTTATACTTCTCAACTTCCTCTTTGAGAATCTTGCTATTGTATTCAAAATCTTTGAAGCGTAGAGCTGCATCTCTTAGTAGGTTGTTGAGTTTTGCACCAAAGGTATCCATATGTCGCAGATCACTAACTCTGAGTCCATTCCTTGTAACCTTGTTTGAATAGCATGGTCCAATTCCTCTCTTTGTTGTCCCTATAAGGGAATTCCCAAGCTCTACCTCTCTAAGACCATCAACAACTTGATGAAGATCAAACAAAAGATGGGCACGATCTGATACCAAAAGCCTTCCCTTGCAAGAAATTCCATTAGACTCTAGCCCATCAATTTCCTTAAAGAATCCAGGAAGATGAACAACTACTCCATTACCAATCACACACTGAGTGTTTTCATTAAGGATGCCTGACGGAACAAGATGAAGTGCAAACTTCTTCCCTTCAGAATTGTATATGGTATGCCCAGCATTAGCTCCACCCTAAGAACATAAACAACCCTACAAGTTAAAGGGGGAAAACAGGTTGTGCATCAAAAAAAAAAATCTCGTGTATCAAATCTTATTGCAAACAGTAGGTCCTGGTACTACTGTCACCAACTCTTTCAGAGGAAAGGTCAACTTAAACTAACAGATCCTCAAATAACCACATAGAACAGCAGAAGAAATAGTAAGTTGAGTGGACTCTGCACAGGCAATGTTATTCACAAGGAAACACGAATGCATGATCATATGTAAGGAGCTACACATGTTAGTAGCTGGCGTTCTTAGTAGTGGTTGCTTGGTAGTGAATTGCTATAGAGGATGAAATGTTGTTATTGCAAAGGTTAAGTCATATGATCCCATTTTTATTAATAGGACATGCCATCAAAAATATGTACACCGTTGAGTACAGCATAAGTGGGAAGTAACATAAAACTTTGGCTTCCACAGAAACCATATTGATGTTTCACTACCCATAACTGTTCTTCTGCTTGTTGAAGAACAGAGGAACACAAAGGCTATGTTGAGAAAATGCAGCGTTTTCAAGTCCATAATCATTGTGGTTTAGAAGTCAATAGCATGACTGAGAAAAAGAAAAGTTACATAAAGAAGAGTGATGCAGTGCAATGCAAATCATATACAAGAACTGGTAAGAAACAGCAGTAATGAATTTTAATAAACTGTTAGTCTTCTACTAAAAACCGTGGCAGCCTGTTGTTTGTTCTATACAATCCCATGACTCAGACGTTCATGAACAGGCACCTCACATATTTTACCTGAACTGGCCACGTTACTGAATATTGTTAAAATTATCATGACGCCATCACGGGACAATATTTCACACAATTCAAGAGAACTGGGGACTGACTACTGAGGATAAAAAACACCCAAGCTTGGGGGTATGATTTATCCTTAAGAAGCACGACTCACCAACTTGTGATCAAACTACCTTGACATGTGCTTTGGATGGTTTACAGATAATTGCATGACAATATTTAAGTAGTAACTACTCAGTACCGAACAGGTTTCCGCAGATGAAGAGCCTCTAAAAAAGCTTTTGTGGAGACTTAACAAAGTTCCTGGAGTAGCTAATATCTAGCCACCTCCATGGAATGATGGAAGTACTACAGCGATCGCGATGATGGCATTGTTCACGACAAGGGACTGCGCCAAATGCAAAGAAGATAGAAGAAAGCGGATCGAGAATGTTAAAAAAAATGGTGAAAGACATTCTACAGCAAACAAGTTTATATCAAGGTTATAAACTCCTCTGACGCGTACATGAACCCTGAAACTAACTTATAACCCAGCGCAATGCAATTCATCGAACACCAGCACGCCAACGAACAGTAACAGCGCGGCGGCGAGCGAGCATTGCGTCTTCGCGAGAGGCGCGCGCGTGCGAGAGAGACCTGGCACCGAGCGACGACGTCGAAGCGCTGGGCGAGGATGTCGACGAGTTTTCCCTTTCCCTCGTCGCCCCACTGCGTGCCCAGCACCCCGGCCACCTGGCTCAGCGACTCCAGCCGGCCGCGCGCGGCCGCAGAGGGCTCATCCGTGGTAGCGGGTGCCACGGGAGCCGCCCTCAGCGGCCGACATAGGCGCGGTGCAGGCCCCGGGACCGGGAGGACGCGTCCGCTCCAGCCGGCGGCGGGGCGGATGAGAGGGAAGGGGGCGGGGTCCAGCGACAGAGAAGCTAGCGGCATGGCGTGGCTTTGGCGCCGCGCGCGGGTGGAGGGAGAAGGGGTAAGGGAAGGAGGCGGCGGCTGAGTGGCTGTTAGGTGGGCCTCATGTAGTGCCTGCGTTGGACTGAGGTGCAAGTGTGTGGTATGTTCTTCAAAAATCATTTGTTACCAGGACCGCACTCAAAGTTTGATTCGCTCAATAATTGACATCGCGCATTCCTTTTTATTTGACTATAGGATTGTGTCTGTGCTTTATTACGGGCAAAACAAATATAGAATCCCATCAATATGAAGAGATTTTTCTCTTCAAATGTTA
>Ga0182004_10004431_pt1 | contig 11320 bp, 8 predicted proteins | sample Sormic07211540_1_FD_120479 | JGI IMG/M metagenome (GOLD analysis project Ga0182004, IMG submission 120479) | Endophyte microbial communities from Sorghum bicolor roots, Mead, Nebraska, USA - 072115-40_1 MetaG | ecosystem: Host-associated > Plants > Roots > Unclassified | place: USA: Nebraska...
ATAAGTATGTTTTCGCTATATAACATTGTTTCTGATACTGTTCCTTTCTGTTGTTGTATGTGTGGACTTCCTGGGCACACATATAGCTAGCCTGGTTTTGTTCCTTAAAACCGGGTGTGACAGTTACTCATCTAAATATAATATTATATCTACATACATATCAAAAATGGATGAACCAAAAGAGTCAAAGTGGCTTATATAATATAGCCAAAAAAGTACGTTAAAGTGACTTATAATTTAGAACAGATGGAGTAGATGTAGTATAGAGAAAATATACATATATTGTTCATGTTACCAATAACTAGTCTCAACACAGCATCATGCCTCGCCATCTCCCGGCTTCGTTTCCTCCTCTCCACCGGCAGCGTGGCGTGTGTGGATGTGCCGTCCACTACTGGAAACTCGACGCAGCTATGTACCTCGTCTAGCCCTACCACGGTGCCAAGCTATGTACGCGGATCACTTGGTCTCCCTAGTGGCGGCGCAAGCGAATGCTGCAGTGGCCGGCCTTTCCATGATATAGCTGAAGCAAGGGATGAAAATGAAACGGATATTTCCTTTTTTTTTGCGAGCAGAAACGGATATTTCCTGATATCCATCCATTTAGAAAGAGTCAAAAGAGTATATATAGATAGTCCGTACCTGAATCCAAATACTCCAAATCAATTTTCTGATATGTATACCGAATGATCCATATCCGGTTCTAAGATTTGATGAAAAATATATGATATATATATAATACGAGATATAGGACGCAATACAAAAGGTCATGGTATATATCCATCTGTACCTGATTCGGTTTCATCCCTGCTACTGAAGCATAAGAAACTTGTAGAATGATACATGCTCATAATATATATATATGTAACGCATCCTCTCAACAAAACATTCCTGGGGGGTGGTCTTATCTGGCCACTCATGCCTCAGTAGGACTATTTCCATATTCTCACGCTTGCTGCTGGCAGCACATAGCTAGACAGGTTCATGCATCAGGGAGCACACAGGAATCAGTAGGGAAGAAGCACACAAAACGACACACCGACCTGTGGATCAGAAAAAATCAAACCAAGCTAATTAATGAGCACATATTATGTATGCATGTATCCTGTGTGTGAGTCATCAGTGGTAAGTACAGCACCTACCATATATACATATTTTGTTATAGGAGCCTATATATATCAGTCAGCATATATATAATTCCAGACATATTATATTTAGCATACGTCCGAACCTGCACATGCATGCATTTATATTCTAGTCTATCAAACTATAAACAAAAGAAACGGAAGCTTGTCCTTCACTTTTCACACGAAGTGCCCACCTGTCCCGGCATAACAACAACATATGAAACCCTAGGCCACCCACCGGCTCCCCAAAGAGAGGTCAGTTGTTCCTGCAAAATTTTATGGTCCCACATGTTCTCTCGTCGTCTCCCAGTACTCCCGGCCGCCCGGTTCACTTTACACACCCAAATGGTAGCACGTCAAATGAAGCTGCTTCTTCAAGCCTATCTTTACGAGGTCGGCTAGCAATGGATTATCATTAGAAATCGAAGAGAGAAGCAATGGAGAATACATTGATTAGTAACACATATGCTTTTAGTTTATACTTCTCTGCTGTATTCAACATCAAAAAGATATATATGTCGTAGGTGATATATAATCTCCTATTCGTAACTGTAGTTATTATTTAATTTTGGGTTGTCCATTTTAAAAGTGACACAAAGATAGCTTATTCAATTTTGCTTACGTCGCATCTTTGACACGGTCAAAGTTGGAGTCAACTAATAATAAACAGCAAATGCTAGATAATAATATAGTGGCGCGCATAAAAACAGATCAGTAAGTTGTGAATAGCGAAACTTTTTTCCAGAAAACTGGTATTCTTGTTGTGGCGTGCTAATTCTAAACCATCCCAACATACAGAAAAAATGTTAATTAGTTCCAAAAAGGCAATACTTGCTAACCAGCATAATAACGATACGATCCAATTTCTTACAAGATAAAGTGGTATATGTAGCTAGGCACCATGAAGACACGAGCACACGTTCTAGTGTCTCCCAATGGACAAAGCTATTGTTAGTGTTGATGATTGCAACTAATTCTTTAATTTGTGTTTTTACTTTGTCTGGGGCAACTATGATGATTATCTGTTATATAATTGTCGATGTTTTACCATTGATAACCTGCCACGGGGTACCCGGGACAGTTCTACGGGCTTCGGCATATGTTGGAACTCGATGGTTAGCGCAAGAGATAGTCAATTTATCCTAGTTCAGGTCCTCGAGTTCGATCTCGAGTAATAGTCTTTATTAAGTCCAGTTGGTGTTAGTCTTTGCGTTGGGTTGACTGTATGGTATTATTCGTTATTACAAGGGGTGTCCTCAGCCTCTCTCTACATTGATAGAGACGGCTGAGAAGCTGTTTATTATCCTATACTAATTCTATGACAGTGTTCCGTTTCGAATATAGAAGATACTTTCTATAAAAATCCAGCTAGTCTTGGCTTTATTCTACTGGGAGTCGCCGAGTCAGAGTCCGTCTTACTATGCTTCCTTCTTGAATTGTGGGCTAGGCCAAGGCCCACCGTCCGGTGTCCTAAGCCTTATGGGTCCTGTACCGACAATGATATCAACAAATTTGCCCGTTTCTTGTGATGGAATATAAATCTTGTTGTGGAGTCATATCAATGACTAGGCTGGCTCAGAGATTTTTGTAATAGTCATATCATCCGTTTCAATATATATTAGAATTAGAGTCCATAACCTTGCAGCAGGCAAAAGAATATGTGTGATTATAACTCATATGAGGATGGATCATGGGTCCGAGTGAAATACAAATTAAGAGAGATACGAGAGCACGTTATAAGAAGTAAAAAATAGAAAAAAACTTTGCTCTTTAATATGACTTTATATTATATAGCAAATATGTCTGTACGATGTAATGCAAGAAAAAACTATCAAATGTTCATGCTAAACTATAATGGGAATAATACATGTCTATTTATGTTCTAGACTTTCTTTTAAATTTTAAAACTATAATTTCTTTTATGATGATTATGAAATCCAAATATAAGTTTAGCAAATAATTAGTTATAGCAAATATAAGTTTGGCAGCCTGTATGGAATTAAAATGTAGATGCAAAGCATAGAAATATTGACTCGTAAATATATCATAACTTTAATTTACATTCTATTCATGTGTTATTACAGTTAAAAATCAAGTTTGGTGACTTCATTTGATTACCAATAAAAAAAATTGAGTTCTACAATCAGATTAAAGTCGACAAGAAGAAGTTGCCGAGATGCTTAGTACTTGTCTATCCATTTATGATCATGACAAGAGCAACCTCCTCCCTCGATTTTCCATAAGGTGGCTTTTAGCGCCTTAGACACATGCTTCCCCCATTCCAAATAGTAAGACATTTTAACTTTTCTAGATAGGTAGCAATTCCTGTTACCAACAAACATCACTTTTAACTTGCAAGGCAAGTTACTGCATATATATTAACTGAATCAGTTGGCGAAAATATAAGAGTTTGTTTGGCACGGCTCCACTTTCAGTCTAGCAGCAACTTCTATAAAAAGAATTCGTACCAAACACTTTAGGATAAGAAACCATTTTGTGGTAAATAGTAAAAGAACCATCGTTATTTTATGGTTTAGAAGAGAAGCTTCAATTTGTGGCTCCTCGACTGCTCTAGCTCCTCCGAAAAAGCACATGAGACGACGAATGTCGAACAACCGCAAGTTCAAACAAACTAGCGGCACCTAAAATGTACTATAACCACTCCTTCACAAAACATGACAATATATAAAAGCATAATCACTGCCTGCGCTGTTTGCTTGCTAATAAATGATCCGATTATCATATTAGCTAGCCAACGAAAGACAAGAACTCTCTCTCTCTCTCTCTCCCTCAACGCACACACGGAGCCCTATAAGTAGAGTAGAGAGAGACCCCTCTCAATCTCAATTATGCCTCCACTCCATTAGGTTTGCCCTGTGTCGGTCTTCTCTCTTGGCTTCTCTTCTATTCCTGCGTCCCTTTCCACAACGCTGTCTCATCCTAGCTCACTAGCTTTGACCGCTTCCAGGCTAGCTACCCTGTTCCTCTCCGATCTCCCAGACCCCCACAGCACACAGCACCATGGACTCCCACCTCGGCCAAGCACAAGCCCACCACCGCGGCGGCGAGGGTGGCGAGCCAACGACGGCGAGGTCGCGGTGGGCGCCGAAGCCGGAGCAGATCCTCATCCTGGAGTCCATCTTCAACAGCGGCATGGTGAACCCTGCCAAAGACGAGACGGCGCGCATCCGCCGCCTGCTCGAGCGCTTTGGCGCCGTCCGCGACGCCAACGTCTTCTACTGGTTCCAGAACCGCCGCTCCAGGTCCCGCCGCCGCGCCCGCCAGCTCCAGCAGGCCTGCGGCGCCGGCGCGGCCCCTGGCCAGCACACAACTGCCTCCGCAGCAGTCGTCGCCGGGGCCGGGAACCTCCACAGCCTCAACGACAGTGTCTCTCTCTTCGCCATGCACGGGCAGAGCCAAGCACGCAACTCCGGCATGCCCGCGGTTGCGCCGATGCCGCCTGCGGTCGCGTCGTCGCCCCACTTCTTTGGCGACGACGTCGATGGCGGGGACGACCTCTTCGCCATCTCCAGGCAAATGGGGCTCATGTCGCGCGGCGGCGACCAGCACCGTTGCGGCTACATGGCTAATGACGCCTCCCAGCTGCTGAGCTACCAACCAACTGGTGAGTGTTCTTATCAACAGTGTTGTGCATTGTTGCCATTGCATGTGGAATCTCAAAGATATAATTGCATTATATATATACTATTACTTGTATATAGAATAATTGATGATTATATTGTTTGTAGGGTGATCTGTGATTCTGGGTTTAATGGCTGGATGACAATTTAATTTCAGGGACGACGATGACGACGACGACGACATCGTCTATCCAGGTGTTCATCAACGGCGTGGTGTACGAGGTGCCAGGCGGTGGAGCATTGCTGGACTTGGCTGGCACGTTCGGGCGTGACGCGATGCTGGTTCATTCCTCCGGCGAGATCCTACCGGTGAACGAGAACGGCGTCCTCATGAAGAGCTTGCAGATGGGGGAATGCTATTACCTGGTAGGTGATGAACCAGCAGCATGAGTTGTATTATGCTGTCAGTTATTATGGCATTGTTTACAACGTTATCTGACTAAAATTTGTTTTCCCTTTTCCCAGGTTTCGAGATCAACTTAATCGTCATCAGCTAGCCTGCTGTGTATTATGATTCAAGTTATGTGCTAGCAGGAAGCACGAACACTTGATGAGTAGATTGTTAAGTCCAGATCTTATGTCAGCGTGTGTACTAATGTGTTGTTCCCTGATCGATCATCTATCTCTCTCCACATCGATGTATATTATTATCTGAATGCATCGTCCCCCTTGAGAGTTAATTTCCTTTTCAGTGTTCTTGAGATTTTGCTTGTAGCTGATGAATATGGGTAATCCAAATGACATTCCTCATTATTCCATCATGCTTGAGCTGTGTACTACTGTCTGTGTACTCAGATTTTCTAGGCATGTACTTTATATGCCATTGACAATCTGAGGTGTATGTACCTTTCATGTAGGCAACTGTGAAATGTTACTTCTTTGTGCTCCTCCTGTCTAAAAAGATTTTAATTATTATAAAAATCATAGACAGATGATCATTATGAAGAAGAAAAACTTGGACGCCTCTCATTAAGTCATCTCATTCGTTATCCTTTTTAAATTCGCCTCATTTGGTTAGGATAGTCATGTAGACACTATATATATAAAAACCATATTCTTATAGGATGGTTTCTTGAGAATATTTTTTATCTAATCGTGTGTCTTTTCTCTCCTATTATCTACCTATCACATCTCTTTATATCTCACGGTTCCACTATAAATTTGATTTTTCTTACCTAAGGTCGTCTTTGGCAGGGCTTTGGCCTCCCCAAAAATGGTGAAGCCAGTAAAACCACATTTTTGTGGCTTCAGCTTCTAGGCTAAAACAGTTTGGGTTTTATCACTTTTTGCATGGTTTTATTAGCTTCAGAGACTGTTTCACTTGGTAGGGCCTCCCCAAGAAGCCATAGGGTGGAGCCCCTCTAGAACTCATACTAAAGAGACCTAAGAAACCATTTTCTCATATCTTCAATAATTACATAGAGTGTCACATCACTATTTACTTAGTTGGCACCCTAATTAATTAATGATCATAATGCTAGTTTCTAGGTTAGGACTACTCTTAACCACATGCAATTAAACGTGTGCATGCAGTAGATTATTAGGGCACTCCCAATGCTAGAAACTACATATAGTTTCTATACCCATTAAATTTTATAGACACTATATATAGACATGGTTTCTAACTTAGACCCAGTTTCTATGATTTTTACTCTCTCTCTTCAATAACTACATTGCCACATCAGCAAAATGATTAGGTGGTACTGCAATTAATGTCTATAGAAACCATGATAGTTTCTGCATTGGGAGTGCTCTTAAGGAAACAAGTGCCCCCTACCAAAATAGTGGAATTCTCCTAGTGTTTTTAAGTAGTTATAAAATACTACCACTAGGGAATCCTACTAGGAGACATTTAGTAGGGAACTAAATTTTGAATGCTAAAACACTAGGAGAAGTCCACCTCACTAGGAGAATTAGTAAATTATGGTTGTGTTACATAACATGTATTCAGGATTATTCTTACGAGCCAACAATATTATTCACCTGTGGCTGCAACAAGCTATTGGAAGTGTTCAAGAAATCAATGCTGAATTCCAAGCCTAACAAATCAGTTAAGGTCGTCCAAGGTAATTAACCTCCACCCCCTTTCAGGTTTCACATAAGAAGACCACAGTACGCGAAGGTGAAACTATGGGCGAAGAGTCATTTTGGTATTCAGGGTATGTATGTTTGATTGCAACCCTGAATCATTTGTGTGGAGAAAAAGATATCGTTTGTAAATACATTCAATTGTCTGGCCAGGCATCCGTAAGAGTGAGTGATTGTTTGGTTGAAACTTATTACTGCCTGGGAAAGGAGAGCCATATGGCGCCCTAGAGAGTCACGGTGATTAGAAGCCCGACAAGAGCAAGCAGCAGCCAAGTGCCCTGTCTAGGGCTCCAAGCAAATACTGTACTTCGCAGTTCCAGGTAGACGACTACAGGCTGCAAATTGTGCGGGCAAAATTGGCCCAGAGCGCGCTGCATCCAAAATTCCAAACACACAGCCCAGTGCAAGCAAAGTCATCTTTGGTCAGCCCAAGCAAAGGCCTCATTGAAGATTAGGCACCCTGTAGTCAGCCCAAACAAACACTACTAAATCTTGTGTTAAGCAACTAATCACCCTCTCTCCGTTTTAGGATGCAAGAATTAATCGATGCGCATTAGCCAAATCCAGACCGCTTCTTGCCTTGGGCACGTGTTTGTTAATTAATATAACAAGATTTAGTAGTGTTTCACCTCAACCAACTTGGTTTTTTCAGATCCGGTTATATTGATGAACTCCTGTTTTTTTTCCCCTTTTAATTTAGGGCAACGAATTGATTCTGATTGTCCTTTTTTTTTAATCTCCGGGTTACCATGGCTACTATACGCTAACAACAAGGACCAGGCAAGTAAAAGGCTACACATTGTTCGCCCCTTGTTGATTCATCTTTGACGACAAGAATTCAGAGGGGACAACACAGTCAAGGTTTAGTCAATTACCTTAGGTAACAATGCAGCGAATTACAGTACTTGTTTCGTCAGTACAGCAGTCTCATCACCTTCGGCTATCTTCACTCTCCAGTCTGGGTCTCCAAATGAATCTGAACGAACCCAATTGATTTTCATTAGCTACAGCTTCACCAGCTACTCACGTCATCACCGTGTCTGTTAGACTTACAGTATACAGTAACCACATGAAGGCACAAATAGTTATTTTATCCTTCTTATGGTACCGTACTCTAGAAAATTAGATAAGCTTGTCTTTTTTTTTCCTTATGAAATGGCCTCTCGCTTTTAGGGCCTATTTAGTTTGTGATAAAAAAATTTCACACGAAAGTTAGTCATGCTATTAGTTTTTTCAGGCACCTGTTTGGTTAGCGCGATGTACTTTTTAGAATCAGTTTTGTATCAAACTTTGCCACAAGGTTTGTTTTAATTTTGTTTGCCATATTTTTTTATGGCAGCCACAGTTGGCCGAAAGTTAGTATTGCAATTTAAAATTTATATGGAAAGTAGACATTGCAAGTTCCTTTAAACCCAGAACATTGGGCAACCAGCTCTTCTTCAGCTAATCAGCATACACTTGCAGCAAGCTAGTAGTTTTCGTCAGTCCGATTCGGTTCTCTGCCTTCGGGTTATCCCAGTTTGGTTTTCCAAGCTGTCACAAGGCCCCAGGTGCAGTGCAGCGACACATTTGGAAAATGTCAGTTTTCTCCCTTTTTTGAGAAATTTGTCAGTTTTCTCTTTTTTCTTTTTTTTTAAGGAAGAATTGTCAGTTTTCTCCTGCCAAGGCTAAGCCACTACTGGGCCACCCCATTCAGCATTTCGATTTGGCTGACCTACAATCTGGCCAGCTAAGTGGGTTGCTTTGCAAAAGAGGCCGTAGTGCCGGGCCGCTTTCTTCATTTTCAAGCACCTTGAGCGGCCTGTGGAGTACACTCTAATCATGAGTTATGACGTTATGGTGATCACCAATTACTTATTCATTTGTGCTAATAAAACTCTACTTCATCTGCTCCAAAAAGATATAATTTTCAGTTTTTGAGGAGTTAACTATAAAAAAATATTGACATTTATGGTACTAAATAAATACTATTACACTACCGGAGAGGCCCCCGAATCCGGTAGTGTTAGGGACTGTTTGTTGGATCCTTTCATTTCGAGGAATTAAAATCTACTTAATAAATTAGACTACTTGGCTTAGAATTCGATATTCCACTACTTTCCAAAGTTCACATATAAACTTATCTCAAATTCATATGCCGGAAGATAAAAATTCATTCTATAGATAATCATTTTACATTTGTACTTAGCAACTTATAACATGCTCTTCAACTCTCTCCCACACGGTAGAAATACAACACATAAGTATCTCTCTCATATAACCAACAACAATACAAATATAATATATATAACCATATTAGCTTAATTAATATGTGTTTTAATTAAGATTATTTAAATGAATTCAATTTTAAGGATCCAAACGGCCAGACTAATCATGAAATATATTTTCATAGTAAACCTATTTAAAGACATAATTGATATCATTTTATATAAATTTAAGAAAAGTTGAATTGTTTCCAATCTTAAATTGCATTTTCACTACTACATATATCTTTTTATAGACAACTCTAGTTTTTTTTATAGAGACGGACCATGTAAGAAACCACCTCTAACTAGTATGGAGAGCATTTAGCTCGCAAGAGAGATTTGAGCCCATAAGTCAAAACTCGAAGGCTTGATTGACTGGTTAAGGCAAAGGTGAAAACATGCATCGTGCAACCAACCACAATGTGTAGTGACACTTGAAGTGAGTCCAAGTCACACATATCTAAGAGGAAGAGGGTTGAATTTTGTGACGGGAATAGGGGTGCCCAAACTTCTATTAGTAAGAGAATTGACACACATGATCTAGCTTCTGATCAACAAGACGCAAACACTGCAATCGTGACACCATGCCTCTCTATTTATCAATTGTCCATTGTCAGGATGATGTCACCATGAAGGCTAATTCACTCCCTTCCTGTGAATTGAGGAACACAAGCAAGAACAAGAAAGAACACAACTCAATTTTTTTAAAAAAGATTAAGCACTTGAAGTTGGGGTCTCACAAACCAAGAACCATGAAACTATTCAATGATAGGTTAATGTAAGCAAGAGCCAAAACCAAACTCAAGTGGTGGCTACTAAATATAAGGTATTAGGTTTGACTAATGACCCATGTATGTGTAATGGACTACAACACGAGACATGGCCTACGACCCAAAAGACATTGACACAACACTTTGACATCATCTATATGTCTACTTGTTTCAAAGATTTTCTTTTGAGTCATATGGAATTTTGACATGGGGAAGCAAGTGGGCTAGCCTATGAACCTGCATTTAGGCTTTATTTTGCATGCTGCCATGAGCAAACCACAAATCAAGCCTATGTGGATTTGTGGGCTAGCCCACTTGCACTCCTAGTGCACATGTAGAACATCAAAATCATAGTCCATGTGCAATCTGGTTGAAAAAACTAGTGTGGGTTGCTTCTATAGTTAGAGGTGACATCAACCGCTTCATATAGATTGGGCCTCCAACTTGGCTTGGACACTCCTACTGGTCTTCTCCACCTCCATGGCTTTCCCATGTACTTCTTGGTCATCTTTGTAGTCCCTGTGAATAATAATATCATTAGGTAGAAATCTATCCTCATAATCACAAAAAGGAGATGAATGAGCTCACCTGGAGAATTAATTATTGTGCTTGAGCTTTCATAATTGGCCCTTGCATAGCAACTTGAGAAGTCTTGTGCATATCCAAAGGAGTGATGTTCTCATCATTTCATATCTAAAAGCTTGAGCTGCCTCAACTTGATCTACTCTTGAAATCCTATCAACTATCATGATGTGCACTATAGACTTTCCTAGTGTACTCTACCAACCCAACCCACGAAGACTTTACCAATCTAGAACTAATATGACTGATATGTTAACTAGCCTATGGTAATCTAGGAAATGTAAAGGCCACACAAAATCAAAACATAACATGAAAGCTTAATGTGGTAAGAAAAGAGCATGTTAAGAGAAAGCAAAATCCCTAAAATGAAGATGTATATATCATGTGGTATTAGTTGCCAAACCGCAATTCTAGTTCACATCGGAGCTCTGCTAAGGTATGCTCTTGGTCACCAAGCCTTCCACCAATCATAGTGTTGATCTTGATAGAAAGGCTTGCACAACCAAGAAAAGTGCTAGTAGTCACTAAGTCTCATCACCATTACTCGCCACCTTCACTAGCTCTATCGACGAAAGATGGTCGGCAGTCTACCTTGGGGTATACCCACGGTAGTAGTTTATCGGTAGACGGTGCGCAAGCTACGAACTCGATGGTGACGCAAGACACAGACAAGGTTTTTATCCAGGTTCGGCCGTCGTGTGGGCGTAATACCTACGTCCTGCGTCTGATTGTATTGGATTGAAAGAATAATATGTGTCTATGATCTGTGTCTATGATCTGTCCTCTAGGGGACCCCTGCCCCTCCTTATATATCCTGAAGGGACAGAGTTACAAGCAAAGCATCCTATTTGGTACAATATCTTGTA
>Ga0182004_10004432_pt1 | contig 11317 bp, 11 predicted proteins | sample Sormic07211540_1_FD_120479 | JGI IMG/M metagenome (GOLD analysis project Ga0182004, IMG submission 120479) | Endophyte microbial communities from Sorghum bicolor roots, Mead, Nebraska, USA - 072115-40_1 MetaG | ecosystem: Host-associated > Plants > Roots > Unclassified | place: USA: Nebraska...
GAAGTAGAACAAAGTCATATTCATAATATTGAAGAACAATGATGAACAAATGAAGAACAGTAGAGGAATTACCAAGAATCCTCTTGACATATCCGGAAACCAATCGAAGATTGACTCCTTCTAATTCTAATCCTATGTAGCTATGCTAAACTAGAGATCTAGTTGATGAGGTGGCTCTAGGGCTTGATCAGGGACTTCTTCTCCCGAGATGAATGAATGAATTAGGGCTTCTCAGGTCCTCCTCTCCAGGGGCCAGGGAGCCTGCTTATATAATCTTTCCAAATGAATATAGGCCGTCGGATCAAACCGACCTTAATCGCATGGTTTTCCTTAATCCCTTAGGTCGGTGGAGCATGATCCGTGAGGCGGAGCCTGATTGGCTCTCAGGCTAGGGCGGGCGGCCAAGTGGGGAGGGCGGGCGCCCTGTCCCCGGGCCCGCTCGGCCTCCCGCTCGTTCCCGTGGCTTCTGGACTCTTCTAGATGTTGGATAATTGCGCAGCACGTTAATATCTCTATGTAAACCCGACGTGTGGGCCTTTCCTCCATAATTCCTGATAACCCCCTACAGAAATAGACAAACACCAAAAGTTTTGGAATTCCGTCAGATAAAACCCTAAGTCTGGGTGTTGGTTGCATTTGGGTCCCTTTCTTTGTTTATTTGTTGATTATATTTGATACTTAAGGACCGTCAATAGGTACTTCCCACTTTGGTTGGAGGTTGCCTGCATTTGATGAATTTCCTTTTCTCCTGAGGACTAAGTCCCCATCTTCTATATTCATTCTTATGACTTTTTGGTCTCTCCATATTTTGGTTTCTTGCTGGTACTTGTTGATGTTTTCCATGGCTTCTAGCCTTGTTCCTTCGACTATTTCTTTGCAGTAACCTTCGTCTTCGGCTAGTAGTTGTTTCATTGTGCGAAGGCTTTGGTTTTTTATTTCCTCCGAGAGCATCGCTTCCTCGCCATACAGGAGTTTGAAAGGGGTGAATCTTGTGGCTCTTAAAGCGATTGTGTTGTGGGACCATACAACTTTTGGTAGTTCTTTTGTATGTTTTCCTTTATGGAGGTTGAATAGTGTCTTGGAAATTGCAGAGAATATTATCCTGTTTGCTCTTTCTATCACTCCGTTTGACTCTGGATGATAGACTTGAAGTGAAGGCAATCTTAGTTCCTATGCTTTGGTAGAATTCTCTGAATTTCTCTGAATCAAACTATTTTCTGTTGTCCACTGTCAACAGGCTTGAGACTCCAAACCTACACACAATGTTCTGCTAGAAGAACTTCTTGATTGTTTCTGAAGTGATTGTTGCTAGTGGTTTTGCTTCGATCCATCTTGTGAAGTATTCTATTGCAACAATGGCGAACCTATTTCCCCCTGTGCCATTGGTAAATGGCCTACCAAGTCCATCCCCCATCTTTGCAAGGGCCAAGTTGATGCTATGAGCTGTGTGTATGCTGAGGGGTTTGCCTGATGTGGTGCAAAGCTTTGGCATGCTTCATAGGTTCTCACAATGTGCTCAGCATCCTTGATGTGTGTTGGCGAGTAGAAACCTTGTCTTAGGGCTTTGGCTGATAGCGCCTGTGGCCCTAAGTGTGAACCACACATTCCTTCGTGTATTTCATGTAGCAGCTCCTTGCTGTCATCTTGTGATATGCATTTTAGTAGGGGTTGTACTACTCCTTTTTTGTACAGGTTCTCTTCAATGATGATGTAATTCCTTGCCCTTGCCTCCATTCTCTTAGTTGTTGCTTCATCCTCCGTGTTTGCCTTGTTGTTCAGGGAATCTATAATTGCTTGTCTCCAGTCTTTGCCTTATGCGAGTAGCACCGTGCAGAATGCCTTCGACACTATCGCAGGTGATTTGAGGACCTGATAGAAGGTCTTAGGTGGGATGGGCAAGTTGTTTGATGTGGCTTTTTCTAGTTTGTCTGCTTCGTTGTTTTTAGATCTTGGAATGTGACAAAGCGTGAATCCCTTAAACCTTCGTTCAAGCCCCCCACAGCTGCTAGGTACTTTGCTAGTTCTTAGTTTTGGGCTAGATATTCTTTTTCAACCTGCCTGGCCACAATCTAGGAATCTATTTTGATTAGCAGGGTTTTTGCTCCTGATGCCTTCACCTTGTTGAGTCCGAGGATGAGTCCCTCATATTCTGCTATGTTGTTTGTTGCTCTGAACTCTAATCTTGTTGTGTACTTCGACTTTGTTCCAGACAGGGCAACTAAAACTACCGAAGCTCTGGCACCTGCTTGTCCCCATGCTCTATATGTGAATAGGATCCATGTTTGGTGGCTTTCCTTTTTCTCCACTTGTGCCAAAGGTATCAAATCTGCCATGAAATCTGCTAGTGCTTGGGACCTGATTGTGGTTTTGGGGACATATGTGATGTTGAACTAAGATAATTTGGCTGCCCATGCCTATCCTTCCAGAGGCTTCCTTGTTTCTAAGGATATCACCCAAGGGCTGTGATGTTGGAACCTTGATCTCATGGCTCTAGAAGTAATGCTTTAGCTTTCTTGAGACGGTTAGTATTGCATAAGATATTTTCTCGATTTCCGTATAGTTTAGTTTGGCCCCTGACAAAGCTCTTGACACATAGTAAACGGGCCTCTAAATGATTCCTTGTTGTTCCTGCTTTTCGTGCACCAGGACCGCGCTAACTGCATGCTCGAAGGCTCTTACATATAATAGTAGCAGAATCTCTGGTTTTGGCATAGTTACCAACAGGTTGGTTGTGATGTAGTTTTTGAGCTGCTCGAAGGCCTCCGACTGCTCTAGGCCCCATTCCACCTTGTCTCCAAGAATGGGAGGCTTTGTTCGGTGGACCTTGATATGAACCTGTTAAGTGTTGCAACCCTGCCTTTGAGTTTCTGCACCTCTTTCTTTGACGAAGGTTCTGTCATTGTCATGATTGTCTTGGTCTTGTCGGGGTTGGCCCTGATGCCATCAGAATTGATGACGTAGCCAAGCATCTTCCCCCTACTGACCCTGAAAATGCATTTTTCTAGGTTGAGCTTGAGTCCTACGGACCTTAGTTTGGCGAAGGTTTCTACCATGTCTTAAATGTGGTCTTCCTTATTTCTACTCATCACCACAATGTCATCGACATATGCTATTATATTTCTCTGTAGCTAACTGCCCAAGACTTTCTTGATCATTCTGGTGAAGGTTGTGCCTGCATTTTTCAGTCCCTCTAGCATTCTGGTGTAACCGTATATGCCAAACAGTGTTGCGAAGCTTGTTTTGCCTTCATCTTGCTTCTTGAGCTAGATTTGGTGATAGCCCAAGAAGCAATCTAAGAGTGAGAATCTTTGGCAGCCAGCAGCCTTGTCGACAGAAGCGTCTATTCTGGGTAAGGGGAAGGAGTCCTTTACACAAGCTTTGTTTAGGTCGATGAAGTCTATGCACATTCTCATTTTTTCATTCTTTTTTAGCTCTAGAACTACGTTTGCAAGCTGATCTGGATACATGATCTTCCTGATGATATTTGCATCTAAAAGCCTCTACACTTCGGCTTTTGCTGCCAAAATTCTCTCTTCCGACATCTTCCTCTGCCTTTGTTTTTTGGGCCTCATTTTTGGGTCGATATCCAGGGAATGTTGTATTATGTCTCTGCTGACTCCTTGTAGGTTGGAGGCAGTCTAGACAAAGATGTCTTTGTTTTTCTATAATGTTCCTAGTAGTTGCGACTCCTCTTCTTCACTTAGGGTGGCTGCAATGATGATTTTCCTGTCCGGTATCACCTCTTCTAACGGGATACATTTTGTTTCCTCCTGGTCGGCTAAATCTGTCTTTCCCTTTGGCATGTCTGAAGGTTCTGGGACTATCTTTTGGGCAGAATTCACAGAGTTGATGTTTCTAAATGATTTATAGATTGCTCTTTTGATGTTTCTTGCCTCTTTCTAGCTCCCGTGCACAGTGATGACTCCATGGAGGGCTAGGATTTTCATACACAAGTATCCCATGTGAATGGCCACGTTGAACTTATTTAAGAACCCTCGACTAAAGATGGTGTTGTAGGGGTAATGTAGGTCCACCACATTGAAGGTAGTGTACTTCGTTCTTGCGTTTCTTGAATCGCCGAAGGACACTAGGAGTGAAACCTTCCCTAGAGCGTGGATCTGTTTTCCTCCAAACCCAATCAACAGTGAATCTGATGGTTGGAGTTGGGTTCTGCTGAGCTTCATTTGATCGAAGGTTTTGACAAAGATTATGTTGGTGGAGCTTCCTGAATCTATTAGGATCCTATCGATTCTCTATCCTGCTACGTTCGCCATTATGACCATCGTCATTATGTCCTGGACCACTCCATGCAGCGGACTGGTCCTTGAACTACAATGTTGTTGACCAATCAAAGGTGATCTTTCTTCTGCTTCTTAGTCTGTAACTCCATCACCGAGCCTCCGGCAATTGGCAAGATCACGCTGATTGTAGGCAGGGTTGTGTGGGGGGCGATTTGGTTTTCTAGGTGGGGTTGAATTTTGGGTTGTTGTGCTTAGAGCTAGTGTGGCATCTGAAGTAATTGGCGTTGTGGGTTAGGTGGTGGTGGCAATGCCTCAAAACTGCTCACTGCTTGACGAGGTTGGCTTGTTTCGATGTACATGATTTGTGGAGGCCTAGGATTCATATAAGCGGGGGTTGCTTCTTGGTGATGGGAGCTATGCTCTGCTTGTGGCTGTGTTGCACGCCAGGATGGTAGGAATTTTGGGTAGTAGACGGAGGCTATGGTGGATGGGTGGATTTGTGGTTGGAATTGTTGGGCTACCCCCCCAGGTATGAAGGATAACAAGGCTGTTGGTGTGGCGTAGCGAAGGTGTGATTCACCTCCCTTGGTTGGCTGAGCTGCGGGGGCTACGGTGTGGTCCTGCTTTTGATTCTTTCTTGGGTTTCTCTGGCATCTAGACAATCTCTAGTTGTGTGTCCATTCTCTTCTCCATGAAAGAAACAATATTGCATTCTTTGTCTCTGCTTCAGATTTTTTCCCCAACCCCTACTTTAGCTGCTTCCTTCCGTTTGGTGGAACCTATGTGCTGTGTTCGGTGCCTCCGGTGGCGGAGGCATTTTCCCTGGCTGATCATTCTTTTGTTGTTCAATGTTGAACATTCGGTTGCCCTGTTCCTGTCGTGGCTATCGACCATCTTGGTTCGCATTGTTTCTCTATGGATTCTTGTGACTTGCTTGCTTTTTCTGCTGATCCTGCTCTTCCAGCCTCTTGCAGAAGTCATTATCAGGCTTGCAGTACTTCTCAAACTCATGGTACAGTTCTTGCATGGATCCTGGCTTCTCCCTGGCTAAGTGAGCTGTGAAGGGTCCTACGCGGAGGCCCTTGATTGCTGCCTCAATGGCGACTTCCTCCGACACGCCTGGTGCCTTGGCCTTGGTTTGAATGAACCTCTAAAAGTAATCTCGCAGAGCCTCCCCTTGACCTTGCCTACATTGGAACAAATCTATGGAGGTCAGTGATTCGGTAGCGAATCCTTGGAAATTTGCTAGAATTTTGTCGCGAAGGTTCTCCCATGAGTAGATGGAGCCAGGTCTGAGCATTGAATACCAGGCTAGCATGTCTCCTTCAGCCACAATTACGAAGGACTTGGCTAGGACAGACTCGTTTCCCCCTGCCGAGGCCACAGCCGCCTCGAAACTCATCAGGAACTAGCGGAGGTCTACCTTGCCGTTAAATTTGGGGAGTGCAATCGGTTTATAAGTTGTCGGCCATGGCAAAGCTTGCAGGCCTTTGGAAAACAGAGATTTCAAATCCAAGGTCCCCCAGATCGTGCCGCCATAGCCCACAAGCTGCGCATTTATGGTAGCGACAATATTATTAGGTTGCACCGTAGGCTGTGGCGTAGGTTGCATGTTTTGGATCTCTGCCTGCAAGATGGAGAGTTGCTGCCTGATCTCCATCACTTGTGCGGATGCTAGGGCTGCTTGATGGCTGGCCGCATAGGCTGCCGCAACTTTGTCCCTTTCCTGTTGTAAGCTCAACAGCTGAGCCTGCAATTGCTATAGTTCATGAACTGCTGTGGGTTCTAGCTGTTCCTCTACGGTCGGAGGTTCATCCCGCGCTGGCTGCTCATCCTCTGCGTCTTCATTCCCTGCTATTGCGCATGTGCTATGAGTAGCGCGTCTAGGCCTTCCCCTTCTAGCTATTTCAGACAGAGCTCTTGTGGCGCTGTTTCTTTTGCCAGCCATCGCAGGTTAACCCTCGCGCCCCACGGTGGGCGCCAATGTTGGGAGTGGCTAGAGCACCTCCGGTGGCGATGGTCAATTAAGCCTGTGTTGACACCGTTTTTGGACACGTATCTTTGATACGTATCTGGGAGTTAATGAGGCGTGGATCGACAGGTGAATAAAGTGATGACTGGTTGACAGAAGAGTTGTCGATGAGGGTTGATACCGATGATAAAATAACAAAATATGACCAAGTCTAGGAGTGGTGATAGATCTATGCCGATGATTGAAAGTTGCCGATAGGTAATTTGCCAATGGACGCAAAAGGAGGCGCAGGAATTGTCGATCGGATGGTGCTGATGTGCCGATCGCTTGTGGTGGATAGATTAATGTTTTCCATAGTTGTTAGAGTTTGCTTTGCATATGGACTCCGTTCAACTTGGAATTCGAGTCCTAGTCGTGTCTGATTGTAACCCTTTTGGGCAGGGTATAAATATAAGATCCCGTAGCGATGTAAGAATATACACAATCAATCAAACACAAATTTTTTATATCTATTCCAGCATTTACTTTTTCGACGACTTCGTCAACTTGCATATTTTCCTTTACTTACGAGTTCTTAGGAATTCATCGAGTCAATCTCGGTGAGTTCTTGAGTTCCGCGTGAATACCTCTTGGCCGTGACATTCGGGCGCATCGCTGTTGTCGGAACCAAAGTATTCGAGTTATCACCTTTGTCGATTGTAAGGTCAAATTGGCTGGCACGCCTTAACGTTGAATCGGGTATTAGCCCTTTGTGTTTGCAGATCTACTTTTGCACCAACACATCTTTTGGCAGATTCGGTTCGAGAAGTTCAGAGATTCGAGGCGCGTGTTGGAAGACCGGGCTAAAGTTGTTTGGATTTGGTAATTAATTACTGACTGGAAGGAGTAATTGTGGGAAGGCATCATTACTGAAGAGAATTTCGGAGCATTAATGATTTTATACTCCGAAATTGGGGGCATGTGTTGACACCATTTTTGGACACGTATCTTTGGACACGTATCTGGGAGTTAATGAGGCGTGGATTGGTAGGTGAATAAAGTGGTGACTGGTTGATAGAAGAGTTGCCGATGAGGGTTGATACCGATGATAAAATAACAGAATATGACCAAGTCCAAGAGTGGTGATAGATCTATGCTGATGATTGATAGTTGCCGATAGGTAATTTGCTGATGGACGCAAAAGGAGGTGCAGGAATTGTCGATCGGATGGTGCTGATGTGCCGATCGGTTGTGGTGGATAGATTAATGTTTTCCATAGTTGTTAGAGTTTGCTTTGCATACGGATTCCGTTGAATTTGGAATTCGAGTTCTAGTCGTGTCTGATTGTAACCCTTTTGGGCAGGGTATAAATATAAGACCCCGTAGCGATGTAAGAATATACACAATCAATCAAACATAAGTTTTTATATCTATTCCAGCATCTACTTTTTCGACGACTTCGTCAACTTGCATATTTTCCTTTACTTACGAGTTCTTAGGAATTCATCGAGTCAATCTCGGCGAGTTCTTGAGTTCCGCGTGAATACCTCTTGGCCGTGACATCCGGGCGCATCGCTGTTGTCGGGACCAAAGTATTCGAGTTATCACATTTGTCGATTGTAAGGTCAAATCGGCTGACACGCCTTAACGTTGAATCGGGTATTAGCCCTTTGTGTTTGCAGATCTACTTTTGCACCAACAGCCTGCTCGCTCGCTGTAGCGAGAGGCTTGAGTGAATCGGTAGTCGAGCTCGAAACCTTAGAACAGTCAGAGTGTCAATAAATTAGTTTCAACTAACTCTCAAGAGAGCATTTACAGTCGCTTTATATAGGGCATGGGTTCTGACCGGAATCCGTTACAAAAATGCCTCGTGACAGTGGTGGAATATTCCAGCATATTCCACCACCATAGTCTACAGCTAGTAAGGCTACTTGAGTAATTTTGAAACACAAGCTCTTTATAGGCTGACGCAGCTCGAACCTTCGCCTATCCTTCGCCGATAGTCGCAGATCCTTCACCGTACAGCCGCCAAGGAACCTACATCAGCCACCGTGTGGTTCTCTCCTTCACCCTTGATCGGGATCATCTCGTTCTTTGTCGGACAAGGGCCGAAGGATGGGCCCTCACCTCCTATGATCCTCCGCTCTGGGTCGGTTCCTGCGCACATGTCTTACAAAGTCAATCTGCATTAGTGTTAGCTCCTCGCGCACCTTCGTCCCTTGCCATACGAAGGTGTTGCGTACGAAGGTTCTGCTCGCCAGGACCAAGCCGCGACGGCGACGGTGTTAGTCAGGGGAGGGGAAAGAGGCGAGGTTGAGTCCCCAACTCTTATATGACCCTTGTTACGGTAGATCATATAGCTAGTAAGGAAAAATCACCAATAGATAGTCCATTCTTGGAAAAACACCAATAGATAGTCCATTCTTGTGCCATGCACGATATGGATCATATCATGTAGGTCTATCGTGCCAAAATTCTATATAGATTATACTACTAGTAAGTCTAAAATTCATTACGTCATATTTGAGGTCGTACTAAAACATCACACGAATAGAGATAGCAACGGGGAGTGTTCTCCATCCCTATATACCTCCTAAAGTTGCTAGGGAAGCACTTTTTTCGAGCTTTTTACATGTGTGTCATTATGAAAGTTCAAAATGACCTTTATACCATCGAGATGAAAAAAGCTCCTGGGTACCCTTGTCCAAAGTTTTCTTTCCCCAGGTCCCACTTCAATTAGTTTTGCTTGTAACAATAGTTAACATCCAGTGAAAAAGACGATTTTGCCCTCGATTATAGAATGCATCAAATGGCGCCGATGTAACCTATGATTCCTCCTTTTCTCTGTATATGTGCATATGAAAATTTTTTAATAATTACAATAATAAATTTGAAATGCATCCAAAATAATCAATAATTGTGACAACCACAATAAGTATTTCAAATGAGGTCCAAATTTATCATGACGTTCATAGTCAGCTTGATTACATAATCAAGTTTGCACTCAAAGATGATCACATTGACCTCATTTTGGATGCCCAGCCCGCTCAATCCGCGCAACGTGCCCCTTGACCCCCACGCGACGCGCCCCTCGACCCGTGGCGCTCGGCCCCTGCGGGACGGACTCGCTCGGCACCAGCGCTTGACGCCGCCGCTCGCCTCCATGCGCACCCGCTGCTCTCTCCTCTTCTCTAGGGTTTGGGATTGAAGTGAAGAACGATGGGGATTGACTGGAAAGAGTGAAGGGAATGCTCCAAGTGAAGACTCTAGACTCCGATGTGGATTGACGGAAAAGAGTGATGGGCAAAAGAGTAATTTGTCATCCATAGAAACACACGACAATGTGACAAAAATGGTACGCAAGTAAAGAAAAAATTTTAGCAAGGGCATGCAATGAGGAACTTTTCTTCGTTTCGATGGTATGTAGAGCATTTTGAACTTTTATAATTGCACACAGGTAAAAACCTCTTTTTTTTCCTAGTCCCCATGGTTGCACTGGAAACTAATCTGCACAGGAGTTCCCGAGCCGTGGTACTGTACATAAAATTAGGCAAGTAAGACGACAACAAATGCTTAACGAAAGAATGCTAACTCAATAAAAGACAGTGTATACATATTTTATATTTAGCAGAAGGTTAATTATGTGTATGCTGGGTGAGTATACGAGAAACAGGACCGTGACATGTGGCAGGATAATATATCTACCATTTAGATACCACTAGAGATAAAATAGCTCCATCCACGTTCTCCAATAGAGGAATTACCTATGAGGAATCACAATGGAGCTCTATTTATATCTCTAACTACACAGCTCTAAAATAACATAGTTAAGGGCTTCTTTATACAAAGATGGCTAATTGTTAGACAACTAAAAATTAGCCAAAATTATCCCTACTTTACCCACCTAAAACAATGGGGCTTACATGTGAGCTAATTTATTAGCTAAGCCTGTAACGAAGTTGTTAGCTAAGACCGTCTCCAACAGACCTAACCCAAACACATGACCCATTTACCAATTTGCATTGTACACAGTACAAAAGCCCATGACCCATAATCCTCATTCTCCAACAACCGACGCATTCCTTTCCTCCTCTCGTCAGCACCGCCTCCTCTCCCCTTCCTCCTCGTCGATCCCCCCAGCAGGCCTGCCGCCCTCCCTTCCTCCCTGCCTGCCTCCCCATCGAGCCACCAAGCGCCGAGGTCGCCACGACTCCGTCTCTCAGGCCCGCGGTGCTGAGCGCCCCCGCTCCTGCGTCCGCAGTAGATCTGGCAGCGCCTCTTCCCTCCCTCCGCGCGTCGCCGTCGTCATCAGGCCCGCCTTGCCGGACAGACAGTGAGGTCCTTTCCCTGTGCGGCCTCCCTCCCTCCCTTTCTCCGGCGAGCTCCCTCCCTGCGAGGCAACCAAGGCCGGCTGCTCTAGAGGTGCTCCGGCGAGGTCGCTTGCCGAGCAAGCCAAGCCCTGCCCCTACGGGCCTAGCACTACGGGCGACGGAGATTTTGCGTTCTCGAAGAGAGACGACGCAAATATGCGTCGCGATTCTTCCCTTCCCCAAAATGCGTGCTCTATTTGCGTATTTCGTTTGACGGTGTTTTTGAGACCTATTTGCACTGTGAAGGATGCATTTTGCGTTTAGGTGGCATCGTTGGAGACAGCCTAAGCGGCTAGCTAACTCTAACATTTAGTCCCAACTGCAGGCCATGTTTAGGGCAGTCCCAATGGTGAATTTCTATACCAGTTTTCAACTAAGAGAAATTTAATTATACCTCCAAGGCATAGTTTCTTAGCCTAGTCTCAATACATATTTCATGAGAGTGTCATACACATTGAATAGGGTGCCACATAAGCAAAATTGCTGATTTGGTAGGGTCATTAAATGAAGGAGTTTCATCAGATGAGAGAGGAGTTTCATCCTCATGAAACTCATCCTGTGCCATGAAACTATGCATTGATACTGCTTTTATACCAGTGTCTATGCACAGTAATATAATTTAATGAGCCTATATCTATACCTATCTATAAAGAGCCAAAATTTCAGTTTGCCAAATATTTTCTTTTGCCCCTGATCTTGTCCGTGTTCGGTTTGCCGATGGCCTCCTCCGTCCAACTTTTCTAGAAGGGGAAAAA
>Ga0182004_10004433_pt1 | contig 11314 bp, 9 predicted proteins | sample Sormic07211540_1_FD_120479 | JGI IMG/M metagenome (GOLD analysis project Ga0182004, IMG submission 120479) | Endophyte microbial communities from Sorghum bicolor roots, Mead, Nebraska, USA - 072115-40_1 MetaG | ecosystem: Host-associated > Plants > Roots > Unclassified | place: USA: Nebraska...
AATACGCTAGTGTATATAGAAAGTTACGCAGTTATTATACACAAACAGAAGTTATACAATACAACTTAGCAGAATAGGTTAGCAGCATAACTTAGCAGAATAAGTTAGCAATATAAATTATATGTTATAAGTTAATATACATAAATTGATACTAGAAAAATAAAAATCTTCGAAAGATACAGAAGTGGAGTCTAGTTTTGTTCGTCTCGTCATGTTGAACACACCGGTGTAGACGAAATTAAAAATAGATACATCATTTAAAAGTTATAGTAATTTGAAATAAATGTTTTGCTTTTTTTTTTATGATGACGTCAAAAGTAGAGGAAAAGGGAAGTGGGAGGAGGGGGAAGGAGGGTGGGCAACCGGCACGTATTAGCTTATCGTTCGCTGGATTAAAAACTGTTGAACGACCGTGAGAATGGAATTGTGGTCAACTCTACGCCTCGGTGCCCACACGCCTCTTCCCCATTCTGTTTTGGAAAAACTTTGCGCGACTAGGGTACAGTCTGACAGAAGATTGAAGTTTAAAACTCCTGAACGAGCAGTAACAAAAAATGCAGGATAGTTTCCCTCAAAAAAGAAAAACAAAAAACAAAACGCAGGATAAGATCGCAGAGGAGTTGACTTCATCTCCCCCATAAAATACTAGCACAGGAAAATAGGAAATCATCAAAGCACTAGCAAAATACTAGTATACTCCAAACGTGATCCGCCGGCAGGTCAAACCTAAAAACGTGCCCTCCAGCTCCGCTAATCCCCGCGACGATCCTGCTGTGTGTTCTCCAACCAAACCGAAGCTTCGTTTTCGTTCCAGCCAGGCAGAGCCAGCTGAAGCAACCCGGCTCGCGCGCGGTTTCGTTCGTCGTCCGCGAGCGAAATCAAATCTGGCCCAACCGTCGGGTGGTGACCGAATCACCAAATGATCGAGCCGCTGCCCGGGTCGATTGGATCCGCCGCGGTGCCGGTGACGGTGACGGTGACGCAGCTCCGCGCTCGCTCCGCTGCGGTTGCGACAGCGCCACGTTTTGAGGCGTCGCGGCCACGCGGCCACGAGCCGCGCGTGAGCGTGCGCATGAAAAGCGAGGCAAAGGCAACCGCGGCGACAGGCAGCCCGGCCCCGGCAGGCAGGAGTGCGTGGGTTCGGTTAGCATCGCATCGGGTTCCAGTTGACTTCTGCGCGGTGGCCTCCACTCCACTTGCTTGTTTCTGCCATCAGCGGCAGCCGTGTTCCTGTCGTCTTTTCGGTCCGGCTCCGGTCCCCCCTGTGCGTGTGTGTGTGCGGTGTTGCACGTAGTACAACGTTCGCGCTGGGCGCACCGCGTGTGTTCTCTCCGTTTACTCGCGCACGACAGGGACGGGCGCTCGCTCGCTCGCGCGCGCATACTTTTCTGCGTGGTTGACACCCACACGCACACCCGTGAATGATCAACCCCCGTATCAACACCATTGTCGTTTTGTCTTGTTATTTATATATAAAAAAAAAAGATGTGTAGGAGAAGATATTGGTCGATAGTATGCTTGAGATCTGCCAGGGAAAAAAAACATGATATGGAGGATATAAGTTACAGGCTTGTCCATCATAAGAAAACATGGTATATACTGTATTATACGACCCAATTGTTTGGTTGACCTGTTCTCGGTCCAGTGGAGTTGTTGTCGCGTGGCGTGGCGTGCATCTTGAGCTCTTGAACGCTCCAAGTACTCTGGACAATGTGGTCAGAAAACTACTGGTTCAAAAGAGACTAGCTGGACCTAACACGTGCCCGTCACAGAGCCATATGCGTGGCCGGTGCCACGCGCACGTAGTTGACAAACGAACCTGTCTGACTGTCTGAGAGACATTATTAGAGATCTAGTAGCCGTCAACCCCACGCATGTTTTTGCATGGTCAGGTGCATGAACCGAACGGGTAAAATGGACCCGTTGCGCACGGTTCAGTGCACCCGGATGGATTAGATGGTCAGTCGACGCGTCATCACACTTTAGTATTGTACTGCTGGTTGAGCGGCAGCGCTGACTGCTTGAGCGGTAGCTGTTCTCTGTGGCCACAATTCCTTGTACTACGTTATCTTGTGCGATCGCAATCACGAGCCCTGGAACGACGACGAACTCTTCGTTTACTTTGCCTCCAAGACACCAGAACTTGAGATGTGTTTGGTGACTTCTTCGTGGTTTTGCCCATTATTCCTTCTTAACAAGCACACACACAGCTGCCGGACCGCTACGCTGAATCCGTCCGTGATGGACCAGAAGCGGCATGTGCACGCAGGAGGAGGCACGACACCGATGGATGAGCTCGTCGTTTTGCCCCCCTGCCGGGACCGGCAGAGTAGAGTGGAAAAATCAAACTGAACTCTGCAGCCTCAGCTTCCCACCAAGCATGCTGCATGCAGTAGCACGACCTCGATTCCATTTCCACGGCAGTCGAGTCGATGATGGAATTTGGAACCGCTGAGGCGAAGTATCGGGTTCGGGTGAGCTGTCGTTGAATAGCTGTAAGCTGTGGGCACTGGGTGACCGCCTGAACGATGAGCTCCTTCGGCTGTTTGGTCATGCCTGTGCACTGTGCTGTCCAAACGCGAGGAGCCTGCGTGCTTTCGTTGTCCACCATTGCAATTTGCAACTTGCAAGGTTTCTGTTGCAGAGGTCTCCTTTTTTTTTTTTTAAATAAGGATCCTCCACTCCAGTTTCCTTGCGCTGTGCTACTATTCTTTTTGGGCTGATAACTAATGGGCCCTTGCCATGTCCAGTACTCCAGCAGTAGGCCTATAACAAACAAAAGCGCCGTTGGAGCCCAATACTTGCACCATTTGACACGGACCGAAGCAAACGAGGTCTGAGCTATGCGGTTTATTAGAAGGCCCGTGACCTCGAGCAAGTTGAACGGCCCAGTTGCTAACTGCAGACTCGCTTAGGAAAAAGTTCATTCTCATTTTCCTTCTCGAACTACAAAATCATCAGACATCTATCTTCTTAAACTATCAAAATATATCAACCTACCTTCCTTGTCTTAATTTTTGGAGTGGTTTCGAGGGTGATTTATCGTTTCCTTTTAGTTAAAAATCAGCAGATATTTGGTAAGGTTTTAAAACCAGAGAAAATGGCTCTATGCGTTTTTTTTTAAATCTAGAGATATATTGAGATGTACCAAATTCAAAGAAAATATTTAGAGCTCATAAAAATATCTCAACTTGTTTAAAAGATTAGACTGAACTCTAGAAAAAATGGAAAACATATAAAAAAACTCAAAATCGAATTCGTGAGTACAACCAGCTTTCCCCCCTGCTTATGTTAGCCAGCCCGACTCGTATTTTCCAGCCTCTTGTCAGGGGACGATGGCATAACCAGACGATGAAGATCGGACTCTATAAGTAGTACTGAACTGTGGCGAAGTGGTTCTAATATACTTTAGCTATCCAGGTTACTAGTTCAGGGACGAAGCTCATTTTCTGTTCACACTTGCATAATTTGTTTCGTCCCTGAACTACTTCGGCTCATTTTCTGTTCAAATCGACGAACATAGGAAGGTTACTAATAACCTTCTTTCCTATGTTTGTTTGTAAGCTCACACTTGCATAGGAAATGGACGCAAATTTCTTTGATTCCTAATGAAAATTTATAGAATAATACTTCGCACAACATCCATGATTCATCTACTTGATGAATGGCATATTGATACCCAATGTTTGTTTTTTTGATCTTTGTGTACCATAAATAAACTTTAGGTAGTTCCTGATAGTAAAATTCTTCTACTGGAGCCATCTCTACAAATGTTTCAGAAAGATAATTAAGTGTATTTTGGTTCATTCATTTTGGTCTGACCCAGGTCTGTTTGCTGCAAATTCCAATCAGATTTGGAGAGAAATGTGTGGCTGCTCAAGAAGACAAGATTTTTTTTCGCGATGAGGTCATTCACCCATGTTTCATTAAAAGGAAAAAAACCGAATCGTACAAGCTGCTGAAGGCGAGGAGCTCTCAAAAGTTCCTGGAATCCTAGCTACTGGATACAAGGTTTAGGATTACATAGAAAACAAAAGAAGACAAGATTTCAACTTTGGAGCAGGTAAATGGCAGAATCAAGCTGGCCGGAATTATTGCAAGTGGCATTCTGCTTGATTGTAATTCATAATATAAAGTTGGGCAAAACAATAAACTAGAATGGTATGTCCTGTATGGCTGTATCCTGTCTGGATTGTTGAACCATTGTGTTAGCAACCCACTGGTAGAACACAAAGCAGATACAGCAGGAGATGGAGTTTAGGAAAGTAGCAAGCAGGGGAACCGGAGAGAGGAAGGGGGAAGTTGGGGAAGAAGAACAGTAACTAGGAAGAGCCGAAGAGGATAAGTTTGTATTCTGAATCTACGATGTCTTCAACCCGGCTGCTCCTTGGTTCCCTTTGTACTGCTTGTTTGCTATCGCCTTGGGCCTTCGTGGGCTGGGCTGAACTTGTCGGGCCATCACTTGACCATCCCTAACACATTGCAGAAGTAGGATAAATATATTTGCTTGTCTACAAGGGTTACTGTTTTGCTAAAACCTAAAATGATGGATCACGAAAGGCAATGCCCCATAATTTCACTAAAATCATTAATTTTTTCGATTTCTGATTCCTATCCTACCATCCGAAAAGCAGAAAAATGTCTCCTTGTATTAGCACTTAATTCCTCTTTAACAAGCGATGAACTAGCCATTGATTTTTCTAAAGCATTGATTCACATGTTATTAGTCACCTCAGTCAGTTGTACGATTTAATTTAATTCAAGGTTGTATGGTCTATTTCAGTTTGGTTATCATGGTGGTGGCTTTCCATGGCTCCAAAGGCAACGCACTGCACTAGACCACAACGAGAACTGCTGAACAATTCAGGAGCAGTCTCAAGACATGGAAATATAGAAATTTGAAGTCATGGTTTACCTTTTTTTTGTTTCGGCTGGGACGCACGGACATAAAATTGGTGATCACATAAATTTGACTAATATAATGTTAAAAACATGATTTGAACTGTGCCTATGACTTCAGGATTATTCTGACCTTCATCTTCACTGAGGAGACATATGATTAAAGACCATAGCTTTAGATGATGTAGAAAGGATTTCCCAATGTTACTATTAATAGTCAATGTTGACATAGCTGCAGGGAGCAAGGACTTTCAATTTCACAAACAGGCAATTGATATCGTCTACAGTATTTTCTATAAGAAAACATGGTTATGACTACGGAAAGATGATCTGATGTCTAGAAGTTAGTCATTCTTCTTGATCCGCGTCGATTGTTCTTTTTGATCCTCACTACAATATACTGGAAAGTGGAAATTATTGCTGATATCACAATAGCACTGTCGTTTTCTGTGTCCCATTTGATGGTTGCGTGACAGAGAATTATCAAACACGGATGAAGTTAGGTATAAGAAGTCCTCCAAGAAATAGTACGATTTGTCGATTTCAGAACTGGATCGTGAGGATCAAGATGACATGAGACCGCACGTGACATCGAGACCCACAAAAGTGTCGTGCTCGTTTTTCCCGTTGTTGTTACAGTGCAAAGTATAAACTGCCACCGGCGTTCGACAAAGGAAATTTTCTTTTCTTTGCCTATTTCTATCAATTGAGATCAGCAAGAATGCAATTTTGTATGCTGATTGCCGACCTTGCGCTGATCTTTCATCGGGCATTCGGGCTCTTAGCAGCCGTCAGGACTCAGAATGATGGACGAATGAGTGGCCATGATGAGTACAAAAGCGGTGGCAAACTCGATTCTGAATTTGACCACTACCAAATGATTCAGGTGAGCTTCCCAGCAGACATGGATAGAGAAATCGTCGTAGCAGGGAACCATCACCACCTGATCGACATCGCACCGGATGCGAGCATGGGCGCGCCCGCTGGCACGACGGACGGCGGCGAGGAGCAGGTAGGCACGGGCTGCGGCGGTGGCGGAAACGAGAAGAAGTGGCTGCGCAAGCTCACGTCGGCTACGGTGAACACGGCGGTGCTCCGAGACCTCATCTCGCGGACGCCCATGCTGTGGTACCTCGGCGAGAGGACGGGAACGATCTTCCGGCCGTGCGCCCGGCGCGAGCCCGTGGAGGCGCTGCACGCGGTGCGCGCCGTGGCCATCGGCCCGTTCCACCGCGCCGACCGCGGCCTCCCCTTCCCCGACGACGCCAAGCTCCCGTTCATGCGGTACCTGCAGGACCAGTGCGGCCTCGACGTGGACGGGTACGTCGCGGCGCTCTCCCTGGAGCGCGACCGCCTCCGCGATGAGTTCGGCGCCGACGACGACTCGGACGCGGCCGCCGTGGAGATTCTGGACAACGAGGACAAGCTGTTGGAGATGCTGCTGCTGGACAGCTGCTTCGTCCTGGTGGTGAGCTTGATGCTCAGCAAGACCGGCACAGGCGACGCCGCCGACGGCGTGACGCGGGCGGCGTCCATCAGCAAGGACTACTTCATACTGCACATGGCCGTGGGGCAGCACGCCGACGACATCAAGCTCGACATGCTCGTGCTCGAGAACCAGGTCCCCTTCGGAGCCGTCAAGCTTCTCGCCGCGTCGTGCCCGGGGCTCAAGCTCCGGAGCTCCGTCGAGGAGCTCGTGCTCGGATGCTTCGACGACATGTGCCCAAAGCGCGCGCGCCGCGGCGGCGACAGCGTGGCCGCCGGCGGCGAGTTCCATCACGTCCTGCACCTCTTCCACTGGTCCCGCGTGCCCAGGGACAAGTACTTCGTGCTCTCGACGCCACGGACGCAACTCAAGATCAAGAAGGAATCGGAGCGGCTGTTCCCCTGCTCCATGGAGCTCCGGAGGTCAGCGGTGTGGTTCCGCGAGGCGTCGTCGTGCTGCGGCGACCTGGACATGTGGTTCTGGCGGCACCCGGCGAGCCCCGTGGCCGTGATGAGCGTCCCGTGCTTCCACGTCCACGAGTACAGCGCGGCGGTGCTCCACAACCTCCTGGCCTTCGAGAAGCACTTCTACTGGGCGCACGGCGCGGGCGTGACGGCGCACGTAGCGCGGATGGAGGGCCTGGTCCGTTGCCCGCAGGACGCGAGCATGCTCCGCAAGCGAGGGGTCCTTGCCAGCACGCGGCGCACGGACACCGAGCTGGTGGCCCTGTTCCGGGAGCTCGGCGAGGAGACCGTCGGGGCGCGGCTTCCTGACGAGTACGGCGAGATGCTTGACGCCGTGGCGTGGCACCGGGGCCGGCGTGTCAGCGGGTGGTGCGGGGGGTTCGTGCTGCACTTCTTCCCCTCGCCGTGGGTGGCCGTCTCGCTCGCCGCCGCTGCCGCGCTCATCTTCGTGCCGTCGATGCTGCAGACAGTCTACACCATGTTCGGCTACTTCAATAGCAGCTGACAGCGTCAAAATTAGGGTGCTAGAAGCAGAAACTCCTGTGACTCCTGATGTTTTTATTAGCACAATATTAGATTTAATTTGAGCCACATGTCTTAAAATTAAGGCCACCTTTGGAATGCAGAAATTTCACAAGAAATTCCACAGGAATCGGTTCGTTTTCACTGAGAAAAATGCAGGAAACAGAAAAATTCTCTCCAATCCAAGGCCTGTAATTTTCTCACCACGGGCAGGAGCCTCTCTCACCCATACCCCAAGTGCTTATCTGTGGCCGCGGGGATCGACTTCTAGTTCCCGGGGAATGTGAGCGGCGAGCCGTACGTGATGCACGCCAACGTGTTTGTGCAGGGGAGAGGTAACACAGAGAAGGAGTTCTACTTCTGGTTTGATCCCACTGCGGATTTCCACACCATTCTCTGGAACCCACACAACATCATGTACGTGGCAAACCTTGCGCCTGCATTTCACTCTTTTTATATCTGCATGAACTATTTTTTATCTACTTGAACTATTGTTGTGGTTTAATTTTACTCCTCAAACCACTATTGTTGTGGTTTATTTTACTACTCAAACCGTTATCTTAATCCTCCACTCTCAAAATCATCCAAATTACATCTTGTTGGGTTATAAGTATTTTCAAGGTGGATTCGTCGTTTTTATAGCTATTAATAGAATATGGTAAATAACCTATAAGTTTTTTAAAACCAATAAAATATCTCTAAGATCCTAAAAATTCAAAAACAAAATCCTAGATTTTTGTTAGAATATGACAAACCAAAATAAAATAATTAGAGCTCATGAAAATATCTCCAGAACCTTCTAAAAATTAGATTTAGCACTAGAAAGTATAAAAAATATACTCCCTCTGTCAATAAAATAATACAGTCAATAAAATAATACAATTATGGGATCTGTACCACTCAAATTTGCTCAAGTTTGACCAAATTTATAGTAAATATTATTAGCATTAAATTTATTATGAAAATATATACTATAACAAATCTAATGATACTTATTTTGTATAAAAGATGTTAGTATTGTTTTGTATGAATTTAGTCAAAGTTCAAATTGTTTGACTTCTCAAAAAGCGAGAATTGTATTCTTTCCCAAAACATTCAAATCATACCTAAATGTGCTTTAAAATTTTTCCACAACAAAACATGTGATGCAACAAGCAAGAATAAAAACATACGGTTAATGTTGAATGCATTGAACTATGAATTCATGATGGTAAAATCTTATGTTTTTGCCATGGAAAGTTTCCAAAACATGTTTAGCATTGATTATAATGTTTTGAGAATCTTTTGGATTAGATTTTTCCCATTTTCTTTTCGCCAAATCTAGTTTTGGATGCTTTTAGAGGTACTTCCAGTTTTTTCTATCTCAATATATCTGTAGAATTTTTCATGGAATCTTTAGAAGCTTACAAACATTTTTTTCATGGTTTTAGGACCTTATCAAATATTTTCTTCATCTCAGAGTAAATGACGTTTTAGCCTTGGACACGATAATTTAGGATGACTGAAAAAGTTGCAATGCACTAGAAAGGAGGAGAGGATAGAGATGTATTGAAAAAAGAGAAAAGTGCATTGATGAGTGAGAATGGCAAGTAATTTGTAGTACATGCGGTGAATGTTTACCAATTAATTTTTACTATAAAAATAATGAACCCGGTGAAGAGGTAATTTAAATGATTTTGAGAGTTGAGGGGTAAGGGCACTCCCAATGCAGAAACCATCGTGGTTTCTATAGATATTAATTATAGTTCCACCTAAGCATTTTGCTGATGTGGCAAGAGAGTTATTGAAGAGAGAGAGAGCAAAAATCATAGAACCTGGGTCTAAGTTAGAAACCATGTCTACGCAAAATCCAAGACATGAAGTGATATGATTGGTTAAGAATGGAGAGACAATGAATGTGATTGGGTAAAAAAATATTCTATAGAAACTATCTATTGGGACCATAGTGTCTATATATAGTGTCTATAAAAATTAATACGTATAGAAACTACGTGTAGTTTCTAGTATTGGGAGTGCCCTAAGATGCTCATTTTCAGTGGCGGACCCAACACTAGGACCACTAGGGCTATGGCCCTAGTCTTAGCTCTTAATTGCAGTAGACAAATAATATTTTTTCTATAGCTAAGCACAGTTAGCACTCATGTCTAATGGAATGGCCCTAGTCTTTGGCCAATGTTGAGTCCGCCCCTGCTCATTTTTAAAGTTTGAGAAGCAAATCAAACTACAACTATAGTTTTGGGTTGTAAAATGATTTTTTTTCGTTTGGGTCAACCCAAATGGCCCACATGGCATAGATTGAGATTGACTCAGCCCAACCCAGCAGTATTGCGATACGCAATATAGCCCATTCTAAATGCCTAGCAAGCCTTCAGAGTTCAGGCCCATTCTTTTTCCTGAGCGTGGATTCGGCGTGGGGTATTTTAGTCGAAAGTATTTCTGTTCCTCAAGAAAAGTCGAAAGTATTTCTACTAGAAAGAAAAAAATATACCTCACCAAATAGAAAATATAGTTAACTAGGTTCAAAAAAAAGAAAATATAGTTAACTTTTAGTCGCTTAAGCAACATATATCATCAGTATATCACAGACCATCATAGGGCTTGATTTTGCGGCCATCCACTTTTAGATCTTGACTTAGATTAGCTTAGCTTCTGTACTAGAAAATTCTACTATATGAAATGGCATAATACCTTCAGGAGCTTGTTCAGGAAAAAATGTGCTAAAAACAGGTGTTTTAGAAGAATGGTGCATCCTAAAATTATTACATCTAAAGTGACTCTATCCCATAGGCAATATATTTTTTAATAAAAAATACAGCATAGATTAAGCATAATTAACATATTTAGGCGAACCTATATAAACGCTTGAACCTGAGAGCATCTCCAATGTTACAAAAAGAAAAAACAATTGGTAAATCAATGAGTTTTTTAAGTGGCTAAAAAAGTAGGAGTATATTTGTTGGGTTCTTCCAACAGTTTCCAAGACCTATAAAAATGTTTAAATTTTACATAATTTTAGCGTAAAGTATACAAAATATTTAAATTTTACATAATTTTAGCATAAAGTATACACCTTGGCATAAATTTAAGGCCTCAAAATCGACTGTGCTGATCTGAGTGTTATAAAGGCTTTCCCAACTTATTTGTTTCATTCAGTTTTAAGACATACTCCCTCCATACCCGTTTTAATAGATGTTTAGGACAGGGTTGTAGTAACCAAAGAGTGATTAATTAGAGAGTAGTTTTCCTGATTTAGCCCTATTAAATAATTTAGATGTTTTCTAAAACAAATAATCCAAATATTTGCGCGTGGGATCTTGGCGGATGGTTTCCATAGCTCGATTGGTTAGCTTCTTGTGGCGCGAGACTGTTGGTCGCAGGTTCGACTCTTGGATGGACGCTATTTTTAAGTTTGCGGTTTTTTTTGCATGGCATTGGACATTCGCGCGCACGTTGCATGGCCCTATGCTCAATGTTCTGGGGTGAGTGTGTTGTGTCGGGCGGCGATGGAGGCGAGCGCAGATGAGGGCGGATGGAACGACGCGTGAGTAAATGAAGAGCGCGTGTGGGCGAGCAGAAGCGACGCCAGGCAAGGTGCGAACCAAGGGGACACGCGTGATAACTGTGGGGCGGGCGGCGCGGAAGAAGGAAGGCGAGCGACGCGCATGCAAACAGGCTGGCGCATGCAGGGGCATTCGTGTCCAAAACAGCTTCCGTGTGCTGCGGACGGGTCCTAGCCATGACGTCTATTAAATCAGGTATAGAGGGAGTATGGCTATAGATTTCCAAACGGGCCAAATCTTGCGGGCTGGCACGGGCACGTCACGAAAAAGCCCGATCCGAAAACGGCCCGGCACGGCCTGCCTCGTGCCCGTGCCAAGCACGGCCCGGCACCGTGCCCGTGCTTGGGCCGCGATGGCAGCACGGTGACACGGCCCGGGCACGG
>Ga0182004_10004434_pt1 | contig 11314 bp, 8 predicted proteins | sample Sormic07211540_1_FD_120479 | JGI IMG/M metagenome (GOLD analysis project Ga0182004, IMG submission 120479) | Endophyte microbial communities from Sorghum bicolor roots, Mead, Nebraska, USA - 072115-40_1 MetaG | ecosystem: Host-associated > Plants > Roots > Unclassified | place: USA: Nebraska...
GATGAAGAAACATAGAGTATGTGGATTTTAAAACCCGTAACAACGTACGGGCATTAACCTAGTATAAATAATAAATATTTACTTTTAATTTAAGTGTCTATGTATATACATGATGCTTATGCAAGGTTTATGATGCAATTGTTTATAAGTCAACTATTTATAAGTCAACGGTTGACTTATTAGCTTTAGGGTTTATGCTTTAGGGTTTAGCATTTAAAGTTTTATCTTCATTGTTCATACTATACTATATAGCATTTCTGATAACATATATGCTTTAGAATCTCACAATGATGACTGCTCCAAGTGAAAACACAGAGCAGGCACAAGGGTCCGGCCCCACAGAGCAAGCACTAGGGTCCAGCCCCATGATGAAAGGAAAAGGGTCCGACCACACCGAGAAGGCAGCAGGGTCTGGCCCCACAGTGCAAGAAAAAGGGTCCGACCGCACGGAGCAAGAAAAAGGGCTCGAGCACATGGAGAAGGAACAAGGGTCCCACAACACGGAGCAGGCAGAAGGGTCACATGAGTAATCTCCTTCGTACGAGACCTCGGTAAGCGACATTTCTGATCCTTGTATAGAGAGGGACGCCTGTCGTGAGTACGCACGTGACCTCTATTACAACCCAGAGGGAGAAGAGGTGAATTACTTATCCATAATTATATGTTTCTATACTATTATGCCCCTTGGTATATGTGAAGAATAATACATGTGAATAATAGGAGGTGTTATCTCGATTGAAAGAAATGTGGACATCCTATCCCAAGAAGAAGTTGCACAGGAAGGTGCACCTGAGACGATGATGGAGATGACCAGCGAGATTGAGAACAAAATGAAACAAGGTGAAAGAGGATCGAATCAGTTTCAAAAAGTAACCTATAGAGTTACAGATGTTAGCGCGATAGGACAGCCCCTAGCTCTAGAGGAGACCTTACCTAATTGGCGTAACACACTTGGTTTCTTAGTTAGGGACCATCTTGACATCACAGTCAGGGAGTGGTAAAATGTGGACAAAGATGAGATCGCAAGAATGTGGAATAGGCTGCTTACGAGGTTTGTTTTACCCTAGGGTTCAGAAAACCTCGTAAAAGAGCACACATTGAAGCAATGGGTGATCATGTTTAGAAATTACAAGTTTGGGTTGAAATCGAAGTGGCCAAAGAAAGGATTGTACCCGACACAGAGGTATAAAATCCTGGCTAGTCAGTGGGCTGTGTTTCTAAAGTAGAGGAGTTCCGATGACTTCAATGCTTTGAGCGAAGCCAAATCCAAACTCGCAAAAAGGAACAAGTACCACCACCACCTAGGCTCAACTGGTTACCAACACAAGCTTGCCCAATGGGAGCAAGAGGATGAAGCGTAGAGGGCTAAGGGTTTGCCGATACTCCCTGACCAACTTGGTCGCAGGGGCTCATGGTGGCTTCGTGCTCAGCAAAGAAAGCCATGTCCGGCTTACCATTTCCTGACCCAATGGTCGAAGAGGCTGCGAGGAATATTTTTAAGGTGGTAGCTAAGCAGCAAGCAAGCGAATTTGAGCCACAAAGCGAGAAGGATGTTCTTACTGTTGCTCTAGGTAACCCAAAGCATCCTAGTCATGTACGAGGCATCTCATCCAAGGAAGGATGGAAAGAAGGATTCAGACCAGAGTGGGAAGGAATGTATAGGAAACACGATCGCTACAATAAAGAATTGTCTAATTTTTTTAACGAGTGGGCTGAGAAAGAAGTCAAACAGGTGATGAATAAAATGCTCTCTGATCATCCTCCTAAGTTGATGCAGTGATTGGTGTCTATGATATCTAGCCAATTGAGTGGTCAGCCTCATCAGATGCAGCTAGTCGTCGCCATGACAACATCACAACAAGCTCCGGTTGTCCCAAGCAGTGTTACGTCTAACGGAAACAAGGTTCGCTATCCAGTTGACAAGATCAAAAGTCCTGTTCCTTGCTCCCTAGTCATAAGGTACGTTCTTAACAATAATCGTACAAGGGAAGTAGCCACAGGACTTGCGATCCCGGGGTGCTAGTTTCATGGTAGTGAAATTCTAGAGGACTACTGCAGGGTGGAAGAACTAACAGTTGTCCAAGGATACGAGGATGACATGCTAGACATTCCCGGTCCTGAGGGTATTGAGAAGCTGGGACAAGCTATCAAGAATTTCATTCTTTGGCCTCGACGGGACGTCCTGTTGTCTGAGCTACCATAACTGCCGCCCTAAGAAGTACCACTGACTCAGGAGTCGTCCCTTGCAGATGTCGGTGGTACCACATCTCTTTAGAGTCCACCACCCTCTCCGATCTTCCCTCCACCATCCTCACCTTTAATGCCTCACCCACCATCCCCACCACCATCACCTAAACCACAACCTTCGCCAGCACCACCAGAATCTTCCACACCACCACAACCCAAAAATGCCGATACACCACCACAACCAACCAAAGATGACGAGCCAACACCACCGCCGCCAAAAAAGTTTAAATTTTTTGTGCCAAAATTGAGTTCCTCGTACGAGCCAAAGAAGAGGAAGTCTGCTTGTAAGGCCCTATTTTTGTCAGGAATTGCAAAGAGCCGCACAGCAAAACTAGTTGACTTGGCTAAGCATGAGAAGGAAGCAAAGAAGTGTGAACCACCTTCTGTAAATATCAGGCCACCCATTAAAGATGATTATAAATATGTCCCTAGGAAATATGAGTTGGGCAGGCCTCTACTCACTTGGGATAAACTTAGAAAGGTCCTAGCTAGTATAAAAAGGTTCCATGACTGCTATATAAGAGCATCTTTTGCTTCCATCGACACGATCATTGTAGATATACGAGCAGAGATATTTAATAATGATCGTACAATAGCAATTGTGACCTTGAAGGACATGTGGTTGATGATGAACCTCCAAAGACTCGACGTGCAGCTCATAACTGTGTTTGCATTAACAGATGCGGTACGGTCCAGATCCGAGTACTAATGCTAGTAAAGGGTCGCATATATGAGCCCCATGAGAAAATGTGAGGACGAGCACACATTCTGGATCAGAAAAAATCGCGACCCCTTAAAGGTTTGTATCCAAAATAGCATGTGGACGAAATACAAAAAAAGGAAAAGAACCAACTAGCTGGTTACGGCCTCTACCTAGCCATGACAATGCTACATTTTTGAGACAAGGAATTAATATTCGTACCATACTACTTTTGGTAAGTGTCATTCTACATGCATCATATTAATAATTAAAATGCACACTTTGATCACAAAGTTGATTCTCTCAGGGACCACTGGATCTGCTTAATGATTAATCCTAGGCTTGGACGTGTGCATGTCCTAGTCTCCGGAGACTATGATCCAACAACTTATGCACCATTCATTACTATCTTAGAATGGTAAGCCGAGTAAAATATGCATATAGAATTTTATAAGAGTTTGACAATAACTTGCAGAATGTTTTTGTTATCATATGGCCTATAGGTATTATAAGATTAAAGGGGGAAGGTGCGAGTCACGAATACAGGGGCAGCCTTTGAGATTCTTTTATAAGTGGCTGGTACGTATGAAAGTTTACCAAGTTATTCTCGTTATATACACAGAATACACATAGGACGATGTTACAACTAACAAATATGCACTTTCTCTTTATATAGTGCCACAAGCAACCACCCGGATCGGTCCACTATGGATTCTATGTCTGTGAGTTTATGAGAGTGAGCAGAAGATATGTCACTAACCCTTATAAGGTAATTAATGCTCTAAGTAATTAAGGTTGTGTGATTAAAGTTGTTAACTATGTATTATGAACTTTAAATATAATATGTTTTCTAACTTCCTATGTAGCAAAAAGACTTTGAAAAAAGAGCATGAGTGAAGCCACTTTATACAACATAGTTGAGGACCTCTGCTCATTCATCTTGAGAGAAGTCATTCCCAGCGAAGAGAAATATCATGATCGAACAAGCACCTTAGCAAAGCCTAAATACGGAGCACTAAGGGAGATTAGTAGGCTAAAGCTAACTCGATCCGGTTATTAGAGCAGAGGTTTTAGAGGTGAAACCTCTGATCTATGTAAATAGAAAAAACATGATGTGTGATCATGTTTGTAATTAATGTAACTTTATGTATAAAGTAATGGTATATATATAAATGAGTTGCATGTTGCAATGGTTGACATGACCTCTAGGCTTTAGTAGTTTCAATATTCTGTGTATATATATGTATGTTGTATGTATATATTAAAATATAAAATAAAAAATAGGGTCTGGTGGGAAAATTTGAAAATTGGTGGGATATTTAAAAATGTTAACACAGGCGGTTTTGTAATGACAACCGCCTGTAGAATATACATTTCTACATGCGGCTGGCATAATTGAACCGCCTATAGAAATGAATTTTTACATGCGGTTTCATATAACCCCCCTGTGGAAATAATTATTTCCACAGACACCTAGTGCAGGCGGTTCTCCAATCCGCCTATGGAAAGGGTTTGGGAACCACCTGTGTAGTAGTTCTGTGTACTAGTGGTTGTAGCTGATGGACTGCTTGTAAGTCACCAAAATTAATTATATCCGATCTCTCATGCAAGGGTTTAGGCTCTCTTTGGTAGGCTTGGGCTCTCCAAAAAATGTTGAAGCTAGTAGTAGGCGAGTTTTGGTGATTACAACTTGTGGCCCAAACTATGGCTTCAGATTCACTGTTTTTACTTGGTTTTAACTTCAAAAGTTGTTCCCATGTGTAGTTGTTTAGAAGTGCTTTTGATTATGCTGGTGAAGAACCCCCTAACAAAAACCATACTAATGTGATCCGCTTCCTCCCATCACTAGCTCGGCATGCAGATGTGGTTAAGTAGGAAGGTCTCCTTTGCTATTAATTAGTGCACCAAAACAATGATATTGAACTACAATAGATAACCAGCATTACCTACGTATTGTAAATTACTTGTAGTACTAATATATGTTATGAGTTGTGTAGACTGACTGATTTTTGGGGGGATGGATGGAGTATGGCAGTTTGTTATTTCATTACCTAATAACTAGCTTAAAGGAAGCATATTTCTTCCAGTTGTTGATTACAGTTATTCCAGTCAAATTCTTCATCTAAATGTGCACAGATGACGCTAATGATCTTCATCTCATGATGTTTGCTATATTAAGTAGTTGCTTAAAAGAACAAAGCAATCAAAATTCATATGTTCATGTTTGGGAAGAGAAAATGTGACCAACATTCCCTATAACATATAGCCCTTACACACTGATGAGAAGTCCAACTTTTTCCCATTTCCTTTTATGAAGGAAATTGGGTTGTCCTTCAGATAGTCAAACGTATGGTAGCATTTATTTGTACTGCCTTTTCCCTGTGTTTTCTCAAATTATGGCGTATATCATACAAAGTATCATAGAGGATCATACATATCAGCCTCTACCTAGACATGTTAATATTTATTTCATATAACTTCTTTGCTTGTAAAAGTAAGTATATGATTTGGATCAGAGCTAGTGCTTCAAAATCATGTGCTTTTATTCAAAAAGGGACAAAGTCAATTTTACTCATCAAATTAAAGTAGTTTCGGTGGTTATCTATAGACAAAGCCAATAAATTAGTTTTCAGTTCACTTTGCATCTTTAATTAGAAAAAATATATACTCCAAGTCTTGACACCAGAGACATTTTTCTTCTATTTTTTGTATTTTTCTAGTGCAATACATTCATATTTGTACATATCATAGCCCATTCTTGGTATTTCATAGCACAATCACCAAGTATGGAGAATTCAAGTGCATCCCACACAACAGTGCTAGAAATGCATGTTGGGATTTCTTAGCTCTATTACCAAGTATAGAGGTTTCAAGTCCATCCTAGGTAATGCCGCAAAAATGTCTGTTGGTATTTCTTAACACCACCACTAAGATTGATTAAACCTTAGTGACGCCGTCCCAAAACACAAAGTACAATAGTTCTTAATTAACGATTACAGAAAATATCCACAATAGCACAGATTTATCGTTGTGGCATTTCATCAAAAAGTATTCAAGGTATCATTGTTTATATTTTTCTAAAGGAGGGCAAGGTATAAATAGTCTAGCATGGATATGAACAAGATTAGCATATCTGCATAGTGAACAAATAGTTCATGCAGGGGTAAAAATGGTATTTCAAGGATAGCGGACACACATCTAGGCCAACCTCAAGGATAAAAGGAAAACAAAGAATAAAATAAGGTGGAGGAGGCATGTTCTCACATAGTCGTGAAAAGAATGATCATCATACAAACTACATGGTTAGAGTTAAATTTAGGCATGGCTTGGGTACTAGTCTACCATGCAACAACCTCATGTGACAATTTGGACTACTACACCCTACCTAACATGGGCGATTATGAAGTATGGATAGGGCTCTCACCACCTACTGCCTACCCCTAACTAGAGAGACGAAAATGTATTCACCTGTCTCTCCATACACAAGGCTTGCGTACATAGAAACAACCAAAATTCCCCTAGGTCTCTGACCCTATGGATCGACAGGTAAAGGACTTGGGCACACCCAAAGGCACGATGAACTACCACATCAACTTAGCTCTAATTCTACTCATATAAGTTATTGAATGATTAAGCAAGAAGTTCTACATGTTAAGCTCATAGCATAGGAACTATATGCTAGTTCATGTCATGAAAATAACATGAAGACTATAGTCTAGTTCATAAGCACTACAATATTGAAAATATGAGAGCAAGACTTTTGAAGAACTCTTCATAGTATTCAAACCCAGATGTCACTCTTCTTCCGAGGAGCCAAGTTCTACTTGATAGCTTTGCTAGCTCACAAAATACTAGAACTAAAAAGAGTACAAGATGTGGAGTGAGGTGTTTGTTAAAAGTGAGCACTACCCTCCTACTTATACTAATCCATGGTATGTTTGGCATGGGTATTTTGGAAACCAATAAAAACTAATGAGCATGCTGCCATGCAACCACTAGAGCAAGGTGGGCTAGAGAGGTGGTGCTAGGGGTGTGGGTGCCCCCCATCGTGGCCACACTAGGGCTAGCCCTGGTGGCCACCGCCATGCTCTCGTGGGCTGTTGGCTAGGCCTAGGTGGCTCCCACATTGGTGCTCAGCCTAGTTTTGGCATGTAGGTAGCATTTTTTCTTGGTTCTATTGCACTTTTCTATTTTACGCTTTCGTGACCGCACCTTATACATTGTTTTCCAATTGTATTCAAATGTTTGTCTTGAGAATCAAGTTTCTTCTAATACAAGTGGAACTAGGTCAATAGTAAATGCATATGTGCTAGAAGTTTGTTTGTTTCTTCCATTTTGGATAGTAATTGCTGGTCGAATATTGTCGTTAAGGACCATAACACCCAAATTTTTATATCTTTTTAAAATAGACAAATTAATTTATACTTTTGCATCTTTGTGACATTCAAACTTAGGGAAATAAATATTTTTTCTTGAAATTAAAATCCAATGTATGGATAGATACATGTGATGCATTCATGGTGTTAAATATTTATTTTTGTGATGATTAGTTTTGTCCACATTTGAAAAGGAAGTCAAAATAACTTGAAAATTTGGAAAATTTAAATGAAAAAATAAAAAATAAAAAATCCATTCTCCCTCCTCCCTTCTTGGTTTTGGCCCATTCAACCTCATTCCTTTTCCCGCTCGACCGGCACCCTCACCCTTTATGTTTTGTCCCGCACGAGCCCATGTCACGTTTGCTTGGGCCGGCCTCGCAGTGCCACCACAATTATGCCTAGGTCAGAACCCGGTGCATGCACGTCTGTCTGCTCTTCCTACATTGTTGAATGCCTAGACCCACTTGTCGGTGCCATCCTCAACCACCTGACAAAATTGGGAGGAGCTCGATGTTATCCAGCCATTGTCGATCCTAGTTTGATGGAGCTTCTCCTGCGAACTAGCTTCTATAAATTGGAAACCCGGATTCCACCACCACTTTCCCTGACTTTTTCTAAAGTACCACTGCACCTTGTGCACCCACACTATAGCAACCTTAGCACCACGGTTGACGGTAGATAACTCCTAATTTTAACCATCAACTAATCATGAAAATGAACATATTTGCAAGCACTTAGTAGATGTAGGGTTATCACTAATAGAATTCCATGATTTTTGGTGAATATCTATTTCTGCAGGGAGTGAGCTGAAAATAACCAAAGATGGTCCACATGTCAGATTTATATAGAGAGAACACGTGAACTTCAACTCAGGAACATCTAGAAGACTCGAGGAGGCACTACCTAAAGCTTGGGGCCTATCTAACAGAGCCTAGGGGCAGGCGCCCCTGATAGGTGGGGCGGCCACCCGAGCCTCTCCACCAATCACCTTCCACGTCGTGGATCATGCATCCACCGCCTTTGAGGAGTAATCTTGAGCGCACATTTAAGTTGGTTTGATCCGAGGGCTGTGGTGCTTCCTATGTGGCTATAAATATGACCCTAACCCCTCTAGAGATCAATTCTGAAACCCTGATTCATATTTTCCAAATATAGTTAGACAGAGAGGGGTGCCTCGAATGGATCTGTCTCTACAGGATTATAGCAACAAGAGAGATTGAGAGAGTATAGGGTGAAGATAGAAGCTGTGGAAGCCTAGCCTGTGGGTGTCTTCTTCTTTGTATCATCGGGATCAAGTCTCCTAACCCGAGGTTTGGATCCAGAATCGTTTGGCAATTTGACTTGTAATACTAGTAAGTTATTGTTCTTATTGTTCGTTGGTTGATGAGTTTACTTTATTTGCTTCGCATAGGCAACAGAGTAATCATTCGTAGCATGAGCGTGGTGCTTGGTCTAGGAATACTCGTAGATACTCCCTGTTTAGCTGGATTTGTGGTAGCATTGGGGGAAGTGACAATCCTCTCATGTCTCTGTAATCCATGTCTTGTCAGGAGGTAAGGTAGGATATATGGTGCTAGGGTTAAGCACTCTCTAAGGTGTCTCTTTTCTCTAGGTTATCCCCTTAGAACAATATCTACACACTTACCATAGGTTAGAGGAACACAGATGAAAAAGTTCTCTCTATATCACTCATATCTCATTATCTTGTATTGCATCCCGTGGGTAGTAGGTAAGACAGGGTTTGTCTTTTGCACGCTTTCTCCTAGTGGTAAAAAATAAATACTATACTCTGGACTTATCTCCCAGGTGAAGTGCTCACCAATATCCATGCACTTGCAGATTATTTATCTCTGATCCTTTCGTGTGCGTAACTAATATCAACAAGAATTTCTGGTGCCGTTGCTGGGGAGAAAGATAGTCTGGTTAGATAACTTAGTCTTACTCTACCCTGTATTATACTTTTATCTTTTTCTGTTATCTCACGTTTTCTTATATCTTACCTTTTTCTTTATGAATACCTTAAATTCCATTGCTATCATTCAGTTCTCTACACCCATGGAGACCAGCCTAGTGCCACATGAGTCATCCCAACCTATCTAAACATGTAGCTATAGGCTAAGTCCGCGGTTGATTGTGTTAGTCCAAAGCCTATCCTTTTTAGGAGAACGAGATGAAAATCCTTACCTATACATTAGAGACTTTCAGCAAACATGTGACTGTCTTCGCACTGAAGGCATATATGAGGAAATTCTCCATTGGAAGCTATTTCCTTTTTCATTAAAGCGAAAAGCTAGATAATGTTACAATAGAGCCATAGGTAAGTGTTGATATTTGTTAACGCCATGAGGAAATGATCCGCAAACGCACGGATATCGGTGAGCACTTCGACCGGGAGGTTATCCAGAGTATCGTATTTATATTTTTACCACTAGGAGAAAGCATGCATCTGACTAACCAAATCTATTGCTACTACCCTTTAGGCTACAAACAATGTGATTCAATGTGAGTGATGTATAGAGAAGACTACAACCGCACTCTCGTTCTAACCTTGGTAAGGATGATCTACTTTTTTATTAGGGAGGCTTACGGAATCTAGACACCACAAAAGATGTTTGACACGCACCTTTAAACCCTATCGATCGTGCTAACTGGATTATGGGCTACAAAGGTAACTCAGAAATGTCACGTTCCTCGCTACTACCACGGTCTGGCTAGACAGGGGATATCTATGAGTATCCTAGCCCAAACACCACGTTTACGCTAGAGATGATTACTCTAAACTCTACGCGAAGAGATCAAAGTACACTCATAAACAAAAGAACAATAAAACAATGAACTTATTAGAATTTAGAAGTCGAAATACTAAAGAATCCTAGGAGCAAGCCTCGGGTTAGGAGACTTTATCCCGCAGGTACAACCTCGGAGTGGACACCGATAGGCCGGGCTTCCTCCGATCTACACCTCCACTCTATCTCTCTCAATCTAGTAGAACTAGTTCTACTCTCACATTAGATGCTAAGCCCTATGAGGTGGGAACCCTAAGGAACCTCTCTCTCTGAATACTCTCTGGAAAATATGCTAATGAATAATGAGGATTGCCTCCTCCAGGGGCCAGGGGGTCTGCTTATATAGCCGCTCCAAATAAACATGGGCCGTCGGATCAAACCGACCTTAATCGCACGGTTTTCCTTGATCCCTTAGGTCGTTGGAGCATAATCCGCGAGGTGGAGCCTGATTGGCTGAGGCACGTGGGTGGGCGCCTTGCCCCCGGGCCCGCTCGGCCTCCAGTTCGTTCCCGTGGCTTTTCTCCATATTTCTTGATAACCCCCTGTAAAAATAGACAAACACCAAAACTCGTGGAATTCTGTCAGATAAAACCCTAAATCTGGGTGTTGGTTGCATTTGGATCCTTTGCTTTATTTATTTGATGATTATATTTGGTACTTAAGGACCATCAACAACTCCCCCAAGCTTATCTCTTGCTCGTCCCTGAGCAAGGATGGACTCAAGAGTTTCTGCAGTGGTTTCATGCCTTAAAAGTACACATGCGTTCAAGCAAGATCTCATCTCTGAGTTAGAGCAAACTGTTAAGACTTAAAACTTACTCATTTTACCTTTCACCATGGGGCTTGCAACTGTCACTTGTGTCTTGAGCATTTAAAAGATAGAACGGTCAAGTCAAGCACCATGTCTCTTGTTCTTTGATTGACTATAGCTCTGGAGTTTTTGCAGATTTTCAAGTACAACTCAGAGATTCCTTGTATGATTCTCTCAAATCTCTCTTTTGTGGTATTTCTGGATCCTTACCAATGCAGTAATGGTATATGCCTTCTCTCAAAGGATGTGGTTGTTGGTATTTCTTAGGGATGCAGCCAATTATCCGCAAGCGCACGGAAGTACCGTTGTAGCACTTCACCCGGTGGTATTCAGGGTATCGAGATTTCACAGGGAACGGAGGTGTTTTGAGACTTAAACTAAGTGTACCCTA
>Ga0182004_10004435_pt1 | contig 11313 bp, 14 predicted proteins | sample Sormic07211540_1_FD_120479 | JGI IMG/M metagenome (GOLD analysis project Ga0182004, IMG submission 120479) | Endophyte microbial communities from Sorghum bicolor roots, Mead, Nebraska, USA - 072115-40_1 MetaG | ecosystem: Host-associated > Plants > Roots > Unclassified | place: USA: Nebraska...
AAAAAAAAACAGCTTCGACTTCGAATTCTAAACTTAATGTTTTGCCGAAGTGTTAAAGCTGTGTCGCCACCCCTAGTTAAAATAATAAATAAAAAGGCAAATACCAATCAGCGCGGAAACACTACTAGTGTTGGTGAACTTTTCACAATGTATGAGTATGATTCTCGCTTTGAACTTCGGAATTCTATGTTTGAGTCTAATTGTGCTAGCTCCTATGTGAAACTAGAAAGAAAACTTCAACTTGGGAGGGCCGGCTTTCTCTGATTACCGTCAGATACAACAAAGTATGAAAGTGTCCACCACATGCAAGGCACTTCGACCACAGCCGGTTTTGCTTCATTTTTTTTGCTTGTTTGCCCAGCACGGAAATTTAAGAATAGACAATTTGTGCTGTGGGGTGCTTTATCATTGGATCAACTGATGGGGCGTTCTGCTTTCGAAAATGCTCAACGCATCGGACCGCATTACGGGTGCCTTTTTATGTGCCCCCGTTTTGCTTTGAGCATATATATAACAGCAGAGCACACATTATATCGGCGAGACGTAGCATGACATCAAGCTGTGTACGATCGAGTAATGAGTGTATTTGATTTGGTCTCAGTTGTTGCCAACCCTGACCGATCCAACACATCAGACCATGCCACTCGCCATATTATAGTTAATTAGCCAGTACTCTCGCTCTGTATGTTTTTTTACGTGTCGTATTAGGTTAATCATAAAACAAACATTTATATTTGTAACCATCAATTTTAAGATATCCACATATGAAAAGTATCTGTTACAGTAAATCTAAAACATAACTATTATGTTATTGATATGTACAACATTTTTAAAATTAATGATCAAAGTTAGTAATGTCTGACTTAGGATAAACTTGATATGACATGTAAAAGAAATACATGGTGTAGCTTTTGTTTTTGTGTGTTCACTTTTGTGGGCAAAAAGTTCAGTGTGATAGTGATAGCTTATATGTACTTGATTGATAGGCTCGAGAAGAAGCTTATTTGTGAAGCAATAGTAGGTAGCACCTCTGCCTCTAATAGATGGTCTCTGTTAATCAAAATTTCCAAGTAACAACGCCTCTAATAATAAATCATAGAAAAGAAAAAAAGCCTGTTGGAGAGCCTAACAAATTCATCACACCCAAAAGTCAGAGCCCCTTTACTTTCCTCCTTCACGCCTCATTCTTGGGGTCAACTCATGCACCGACTTTTGTTTTTTTTCCATTTTTCTACCAATGCTTATATGAATGTTCATTCTTCCTCTCAACTATGCATTGTCTCTACCGTGCGCCGCAGGCCTCAAAGCTAGTGTTTGCCGTTGTCCCTCCCTTACAAATCCTTTCCACTTGTCTTGGCAGATTGAGGAGGCTAGGCAGAATCCAAGCTTTGGCTGTAGAGCCCAACAACCCTTGCACGTCGTCCTCGATGCTAGTTCATTAGAGCTCAACCTTCCTAGTTCTGGTTCACTCGATCTTGTTGTCCCATTGTCGCCATCCTATCCTTCAACACTTGAGCATTCATCCTGGTGCCCCCCTGTCTAAGGTTGAGCTTGGCCTACGATGCTCTTTGGCTCGAGTTCGGTCTCCTAGATAACTTCTTGCCTTTGCTTGGCCTAAGGAAGACAAAAAGTATGGTCTTTGATTCGTAAATTATTGTCGAAGTTAAGTCTAGAAAATACTCCCCCTGTTCTTATTTATATATTGTTTTGGCATTTCTGAATATACAATTTTTATTATGTATCTAGACATATAGTACGTTACAAATATTTAGATTATGTTTGTTTAAATTAAGGTTCCTCCTCATCGTATTGGAGTTTAGCTCGTTCCTAAGAAATTTAAATCCTCATGTGAACTTGGTCGCCTCTAACTTGAAATATTTTTGTCAAGTGAGACCACTGTTAAAACAAATTCTACGTCCTCTTTAAAATGCGGGAAATTGGTGAATCATACGCTCTTATTATTATAAAAAAATTGAACCGGCTCTTATGGGGAATTCATGCGTCCCAAAATAGACCCTAAATCATCATCTAATAAAACACTCAAGCTGCCAAGCACATGTTACCCCGGTGGTACACAGGTACAGACGTACAGTAATGGTCCGTCCATAATCTCACTGATTGTTGTTGTCCCCCTAAAGTTGCAAAACGCAGACCCACGCGTCCACCACCATGGATCCGTCGGTCCAGCGCAGTGCCACAGCTGCCCGTCGTCCGTCTCCACGCCCACCTAACCAATTGCGACCCTACCACCGAACAGCAAAAACCCAGCACGCCATGCCAAACCCAAACCAAACAACCAGAAACCTCTCCTCCCCCTGACCCCTCTCCGCTGTAGCCACCACTCGTCCACTCCACGACGTCCCCGCGCCCCGAACGGCGAACGCTGCCCGTCCAGCCTGCCGTTTGCCGCCGCAAATCTCGTCGAAAACCTTTTTTTTTTAAAAAAAAAACCACGCGCCTGATCACGGAAGGGGACGGCGAATCGCTGTGCGCCAGCCGTCAGCGCGCAGCAGAGCTCCAGAGAGAAGGCGGGGCTGCGGCCTGCGGGGGAGACGGTGCCTGGAGGAGGTCCCTCGCCGTCGCCGCGCCTCCCAGATTAGAAAACTTGAAGCCGCGTGCTCTGCTAGTCGCTAGTCGGCTTTGTGCGCGCGTGCTCTGCTGCCTGCTAACCCCGCGCACCGGCCGCCCCATTTTGTTTACTGGGTCCAGTCCCCGACCCGAATCTTTTCCCTCCTCAGTCCTCACGCACCGCAGCAGCAGCCAGCAGCAGCAGGCCAGCAGCACCGCCACCCACTCGCGCCGCCTCCGTGCTCGCGCAACTCGCCGCGCGTGCAGCGTGTCGGAGATGTGATCGGAGCCCGGGTGTCGGTCCGAGTTTTGTTTGCCTCTGGACCGTGGCGCGGGGAGGAGGCAAGCTGGCGGTGGGATGGGTCGGCGCGGAGGAGGAAGAGGAGCAGGAGGGGGAGGTTTGTGCGGCTGTGCTCTCCTCGCCGCCGCCTTGGTTGCCTCGACGCTCGTGATCCATGGTGCTGGAGGTACGTACTACGTACGAGTCGCCTCTGGGCTCTGGGTTTGGTCTTGGGGAGTTTGGTGGTTTCCTCTTTCCTGTGGGTAGTTTTATCAGGATCACGCGTGCTTGGGTGCTCATGTAGTTTACGACTTATTTAGTTAATTTTGGTGGTCCGAGCTGTCGAAACAGGAGAGTGGAGAGTTACCTAGTTTGCACTTCCCTCATTTTTTTTACAGTTAAATTTATGGCTGAATCATGTGTTCCACTTTAGAGTTGAATTTATTCGAACCTTTGATCTGTTTGGAAGGTAGACTAATTCTAGGTGGTACTGTTTGTGATTTGTCGTGTGTCCTAAGGTCATAAACGGCCCATGCTTCCACGATGAAGAATATCCACTTAAATTCAAATTCTAGATACAGATCTTGAAGTTTACTTGGTTACTAAAAAGAAGTTTATGCACCTGAAATTTGGCATGATCGATTTGATATCCGTCGTGTAGGATGCCTATTAATTTTATTTTGACGAGTGAACATGGCAATGTTAGGGCTTAACTCTGTTATAGACCTAAGACAGTGCGCAATGGCAACTTTGGATGAAATTACTACGTACTAGTAGTTTACAATGATTGCAGGGCATACCAGTAGTGTTTGAGGGGCAACAGACGAGGCTCTACATTTTAGATAAGCACTAGTTCTTTATCCCAAACCAGCATCGAGATTAGTGTTTAGCAGTACCTAATCATCAATAACTGCTTCAGTTAATCATATCTTTTAGTTTAGCACTATGTTGTGATAGTTTACGAAGTACACTGTCAGCTTATTTTCACCATAGGTTCTTCAATCCCGGACATTTTCTTGATGGTAGAAAGGTGAAAAAACTACTGTGATAATTTTACTCTGTCCCACTAGCAGACAAACAAGTTCGTTCAATAGCATATGCCACTTGTGTGCTGGTAAAAATCATTGAACGTTCTGTTTGACACCTATTCTTTTTGAAGGATTGAAGCAATCTCATGCACCTGCTGTTGCTCGCAAGGTTCTTCTATCCATAACAAATTGGCATCCACAAAATTACTTGGATGATGTACTTCATCCATCACAAGTACAAGAACAAAGACCCGAACGCTTAGGTCTGTAACTACAAAACTGTATACTTAATGTTTTGCAATTTTCACTTTTACTATATACCGTGATGGGTGTTTCTGAGGTAGACACAATCCTCCATATTGTTTCTTGGTTAGGATTAACCACAAAACCACCCGCAAGAACTACTATTTGTTGTGCATGTTAATAAATGGTAGGATCAATATGCAACCCACCAATCAACCAGACAACCATGAAGTTCTATTTTGTGACTGAAAAATGGATGATTTTTCCTCTTTTTTTATCTTCTTGGAAATGGTTGCACACTTCTAATAAGTTGCCTTCCACAGGTGAAACTGTTTCACCACCTAAACAATCAGTACTGACTGCAGTGGAACCTAGTGGTCTTGACCATTTTTTATCAATAACCAAAGAGAAAAACGTCCCCATCTATGCAGAACCCAGAGCCAATTGTTGAGGAGTTTGTTGGACTCTGTCTGCATCTTAACCTTTAGAATCAGTTTGTGTATGGTTTCTTATTTTTACTTTATTCACAGGCCAAGATGTCCCATTTCAAACTGGCAATGAACTTCCAAATCCTCATCTCCATCAAGTGCCTGCTGCTTTGCCATCTCTTCCAGTTCAACCATATGCGCCTCATCCTAAAATTTCTGCTGACACTCCAACTGCTGCACCTTCTTTTCAAAAGATGCCCTGGTGTAAGTACTATATAAGTTCTGGCACATGTCATAACTGTTCATCACAGTTGATCAGTATTTACATTCTCTAATTTCATTTTTTAAAATTTTACCTGGGACAACCTTATCCATATCTTCCTTCTATCAGAAGTCAATCAACACCACCTGCTCCTTCACTCCTTATTGAATACTGTAAGATTGTTTGATCTAAGGATATACCATGGCGTAAATTATGAGCTAATGAAATGGCAGAGTTTCTCATACTTAGTAACCTGAATCTGTCACAACCTATCATTTGCATGGAAGCAGATCCTCAACCATCTCCTACTCCAACAAGCCAGGAGACATCTAAAGTATCTATTGCTTCACCACCTGCAGAATTTCTGAATCAAAGAAAGCCACCACTAGGAGGTATTGATCGCTTGGTCTGGCTGGAGCTGGCCAATTATACTTGTCACTGACTGCATAATAAGGAATTGTTGAAAATTGGAATAGCAGGGAGGAAATTATTCCATCCATTAGTCCCCCTTGTAGTCAAGATAAGGATGGTGTATCAGTTGCCAGACCTCCAAATAACTTTACTAATGCACAGCATATCACCTTGGGAACAACCTCAAGAGAGGCTAATCATCCTTGCAAACCCAGCTATCTTTAAACCAATTGATGTGAACAGAGACAAGGTTCCTGTTGCTCCACCTTCTATACATCGTCTATTCCACCCCCACCCCCCACAACAGAGTTCAACTTCACACTCAAATGGTACTGGACTCAACTAGGCCATGCTGTGATTTTATCATTTGCATTTACACATTCCGACCGTATGATATACAATATCTTTTTAGATAATGGAATAGTAATATCCAGATGGTGTACAAATATCTGCTGTCTCTTCATCACCAATCACTCCTGCCATCCATAGTATGGTACACATGTTGCTGCACCTCGCCACTCCAGGGAAATCCTCTGTCCCTTCGTCCTCTTCACATTATGCACATATAGAAGGCATCCTTCTCCTAAAACTTAAAAGACTTGGTAACAATATGATAGTTAGGCTCACTTCCTTCACGATCACAAAGTGCTCCACCCACAGATCAGATAAGGTGCATGACGTTCAGGTTGCTGGCCCCCAAAGCATTTAGTGTTTTAAAAATTTCCACATAGCAAAAGCGTACCATATTTGTTTGAGAGTTCATGAAAATTATATCGGCTCATTTCTGAGTCAGTTCCAACAATGTGCTGATGTCTGACCTGCTGGTTCCCCAGTATCAGTGACTTCACCACCATTGCCTGCAATTGGCCGACGAATGCAAAGTATGTTTCTCAAGCAGTACTCGTACAGTATGTTTTTTCTTCTAGAGTATGATCAACATACTATTTATTCTGCTACATTGTGCAGGTCCAGCAGCTTCTCCAGAAACATCAGTTCATCCAGCTAAACATGGCAAGGATCATGGAGCTCCAGTTACAGCACCTTCAAATGTTAGTCATCACCATTCCATGCCTGCGAATAATACACATGGAGAAACTCATGGACCTCCAGTTGTGGCACCAATAAAGAGAAGGCATCACCACTTGCCTGCAAATAATTCGTATGTGAAAGGTATACTACCAGGCACCAACCACATCTAGTCCCATTATGAACCTATTGTTGATGATTCATGAAGTTAGTGTTGTGCAGGACCTGCTGTTTCTCCCTCAAAGTCTCCCATCATCCACAGGAAAGGACATGGCATTGCTGCACCTCCAAAGGAAAATTCGAGCTATCTACCACCTGCAAATCATAGACACCACAAAGGTATGTACATACTGAAAATACTAATGAAAATTATATGTTGATCTCAGCAAAGTGATGTTTGATGCAGGTTCTCCTCATCCTGCTCTGCGTAAAAGTAACAATACTTCTGCACCAAGCCATGGATATCCTGGTAGCCCTGCACCTGCACCTGTACGTTTGCCTCCGTCAAAAGGAAAGGGACAGGGAAATTCTGCTCATGCTCCACGTCATCCCAATCAATACCATTTACCATCATATTCTCCAGGTTCTCTCTTTCTCATTACATTGCCACTTGTTCTAGCTGCAAAAAAACGTTCCAGCCATGCCCATGCTAACATGTTGAAATTTGGTTATGTTTGAGCATGCATGCTGCCAACATGGATCATTGAAACATGAAAGTTATGAGACATCTCATGTATATGAATAAGTGAAAGACATTTGCAACAATAGTCATGCACATGATTGAGATTCAACATTTAATCCACAAAATTGATCAAGACTTATTGTCTTGCCCTACTATGCACTTTTTAATGTGTTTGAAATATTGGTCACACATGCTTCAAATAAGTTTCCAAACTATATCAAAATGGATTACATCTTGTTTTGCCAGAAGTAATTGAGGCTTCCATTGCTACCATCACACCTATGCAGGATCAGCTCTACCGCCTGCGCATTCACCTGAGACTCCTGCATTTAGAAAGCCCAAGGCTTTGGCACCAGCGCCTAGTCAATCGCTGCTACCTCCACCGACAAATTCATGTATGCTGAGTATACTTTTGTGCCATTCGCGTTCATAAATTCAAAAAATCAGCTACTGATTGCTTAGCTTTGGTCCATTCATCTTCGTTTTGGTTTTGCTAGACTGCACCTGCTCAGATCCTCTGACAAATAGTCCTCCAGGAATGACATGCCTCTGCGTGTTGCCAATAAAAGTCGAGCTTCGCTTTGGTATAGCATTGTACACGTTCTTTACACTTGTCCCTGAACTTGCACAAGATATTGCATCTGGAGTGTTCATGAATCAAAGTCAAGTTCGTGTTATGGGGGCAAATGCTGCACCTGACGACCCTGAAAAGACAGTCGTCTTTATTGATCTTGTGCCACTGGGACCAAAGTTTGACAATGCGACAGCATTTTTAGTATTTGAAAGGTTTTGTAATAAGCAGGTCATCATAAACCCTGTGCATTTTGGAAAGTATGACGTATTATATGTTCTTTACCAAGGTGAGAGTTCTCCACAACTTCATGTTGTTCCACTGAATATCATTTTTCTAATTATTTTAGCTTCTTCAACCTTTCTTGCTGATCTTCCAGTATTTGATTTGGAACACAATTCATTTTGTGTTATTCAGGTCATTAGTTCATTTTTTGCTCTTTTCTCCGTTACAAAGCATGGTTGTGATATGCACCGTATCATTTACTCATGCAGGTCTTCCTCCGTCACCACCGGCAGCAAGCATGAACAATGGTCTTAGCAATGTAAATGATCCAAGTTTACATCCGCTTGCTGCTGATGTGGGAAATCATAGAGAAAGAAAAGGCAGGGGCATAATTATAATAATTATTCTATCAAGTGTTTTTGCTTTTATTTTATGTGCTGGAGCTGCACTGGTGGTTTATTTCAAGCTTAGGAACCGCAGCCATTTAACTGAAGCATCACTTGTGCCAACAAAACCTGCAGGTAGTTCTATTGGTGGATTATCATTAACTGTTTAGTCCGTGCCATTGTGTGACATCTTCAAAAGGCAGCAAAATGCAGCTTAGGGAGCCTCTTTTCTTCTAAAAACATAAATTGCCACCCCCTTTTTTTTTCTATGAATACATGAATCATGTCCATGTGGCAGCAGGTAGTATTACATCTTTAATAGTTATTCCCTGCAGTCACAAATACTTTACACATTTGACTTTCACGGTTTCGATGTGTATATTTGACCACTAATTTCTTCTTGGATATAGTTTTAAAATTCCTCAAATATAAGAGATTCTGCAAGTATTTTGAACACAAAGCAACACATATAACTTACACGTTCCCAAACTAAATAATGTAATAATTATTTGTGTTTGTAATTTTTTAAGGTTTGATAAAATCATGTTGTAGATAACAAGTTGACCAGAGGTAGTATATTATATAGAACAACCAGAGTTCACTGGTCATACTTTCCTTAGCTTAGGTGCAGAAAATTAGTGCACTAATATGTTTATCCTGTTTTAAGCTTTCAAGGGCATTGAGAAAGCGAAAAACAAATGTTTGCATATAAGATTAAGTACTCAATTTCATGCTTCATTGGTAAAGTACTTGGACTATCTTTGAGAAATTTTAAGACTTACGGTTACAATTTTATCAAATCATTAATCACGATGGCCCCCCCCCTCTCTCTTTCAATGATTGCATTGCAAATGCAGGTCCTGGTTCTGCAATGGTGGGGAGCAGGCTAGAAAGCAGACCTATTTCAGTATCACCATCCTTCAGCTCAAGTTTGGTGGCATATAAAGGATCTGCCAAAACGTTTAACTTGGTTGAGATGGAGAGAGCTACACTAGGATTTGATGAGTCCAGAATTATTGGTGAGGGTGGTTTTGGGCGTGTCTATGAAGGTATTCTTGAGGATGGAGAACGGGTTGCTATCAAGGTTTTAAAGCGGGACGATCAGCAAGGTACCCGGGAGTTTTTAGCTGAGGTTGAGATGCTTAGCCGATTGCATCATAGGAACTTGGTTAAGCTGATAGGTATATGCACAGAGGGGCATAGCCGATGTTTGGTATATGAGCTTGTTCCAAATGGCAGTGTGGAATCTCACTTGCATGGTAAAATTTCTTCTCTGCCGCAACTTCACTTTCTAAGACTTTCTTCATTTCATCATATAACTTCTCTTTCATCACTTAATTTAGTCATTTTATTGGCTAGAGGTGCAGTAGATGAGCCAAACACTTAACACAAGAAAAGGCAGATTATATTCTGTAGTGGAATGGAATAGAGCTGTTATGACTGTTACTCACACATATCTATCAGTACTAGTTTGAATTGCCTTGTTTCAATTTGTTGATACTTTATACCAACAAAATACAAGCTAGTGAATTAGAATTCTTGATATGGTTCATGGTTGTGTAGTATCTATGTTCAAGACTTCAATCTACTCTTGGTTAGCTTGCTTGTACACTATATTTTCTTGGACATCTGAAATCGAATATTATTATGATTCTAATCAGGATCAGATAAGGGAGCTGCTCGGTTTGATTGGGACGCTAGGCTCAAAATTGCACTTGGTGCAGCACGTGCACTTGCATATTTGCATGAAGATTCAAGTCCACGTGTCATACACCGTGATTTCAAGTCCAGTAACATCTTATTGGAACATGACTTCACCCCAAAGGTGTCAGACTTTGGCTTAGCAAGGACAGCTTTGGGTGAGGGAAACGAGCATATTTCTACTCGTGTTATGGGAACTTTTGGGTATGCTGAATCTGAACTTACTATATTCTACTTTTAATAGTTGATTCAATATCATCAACTTATATTACAAATTTATGGTCAATTTCTTTTAGGTATGTTGCTCCTGAATATGCAATGACTGGCCATCTTCTAGTAAAGAGTGATGTTTACAGCTACGGTGTTGTTCTTCTTGAGCTCCTTACTGGGAGGAAACCGGTAGATATGTTAAGACCTGCTGGACAGGAAAACTTAGTCGCATGGGCTGGTTCTCTTCTGACAAGCAGGGATGGTCTGGAATCAATCATAGATCCTTCACTTGGGAGCAGCATTCCATTTGACAGCATCGCAAAAGTAGCAGCCATTGCTTCAATGTGTGTTCAGCCTGAGGTGGATCAGCGCCCATTCATGGGTGAAGTTGTTCAAGCTCTAAAGTTGGTATGCAACGAAGGCAGCGAGTTCAATGAAACCACAAGCTTTAGCCAAGATTTGCATATCCAAGATGTTGAGGCTATGAGTAGAGCAAGTATGGACATAGACGTTGACCCAACACTATCAGCGGAGCTGTTCACTTCATCAGCGCGTTATGATGCTATGGATGCCTCTGGTTCTTTCCGAAGATACTCAAGTTCAGGTCCTCTAAGAATAGGGAGAGCTGGACTGAACAAAGAGAGGGGCCTGTCAACTGGCAGCTCAAGTGAACACGTTGGGCTACAAAAGTTTAGGATTGATTCGGAATAGTCAGCCTGCAAGCAGCTCATGATGATGTGTGCATCGAAGAAATACACATTGGATTATCTTCTTCCAAGCCAGATTTCATACTTGTCGTAAATAGTATGTGGAAAATGGCGAAAGGGGTAAACATGAGTGTGCCAGCTTCAGCTGGGAGAGGGAGTTACCCCAGGTCTGGGTGGCTTGGCAATGGAGGAGTTACCCCGGGTCTGGGTGGCTTGGCAATGGCGGCAGTGCAGAACTGAATGCTGCTGTCTACTGCTCCCGTCGACTTCTTTGGAAGCTGAAACAAGACTTCACACAGATTTTGTACAGTTCTAGAGTTGTATAGATGCATTTAGAAAAAAAGAGGTGTACAGCGAGTTTTCAGCTGTGATTCGCCATGAACCGTAACAGGTTTCGTTCGCCGTTGCAGCATGTGCAAATCGGGCGCTCGTACACGCACTGTCACCATTTTTTAGTTCAATGGGGGGGAAAAAATCATCCTGATTGGCCGCAACCTTTGCACATTTATCCGTTGCCCATATATTGTCACTAATGCTGGGCTTGTTATTTGTTAATGTCAGACAACGAAAGACGGTTCTTTGGTC
>Ga0182004_10004436_pt1 | contig 11312 bp, 8 predicted proteins | sample Sormic07211540_1_FD_120479 | JGI IMG/M metagenome (GOLD analysis project Ga0182004, IMG submission 120479) | Endophyte microbial communities from Sorghum bicolor roots, Mead, Nebraska, USA - 072115-40_1 MetaG | ecosystem: Host-associated > Plants > Roots > Unclassified | place: USA: Nebraska...
AGAGTGGGAGGACAGTGACTGATTTGGCATAACACTTTTTGTTTAGTGCCAAAAAAAATAACGAACCGAACACGCTCAGCTCCTGCTCCTATACTGTACTATACATTTCATAATAAAATTTGTCAACAAATACATCCGTGGTTTCTCTTTCATTCCCCTATCCTCTAACGATAAGTCATCCTAGAAAAAAGGCTGAAGATTTGTTACGGATACTAACTCCCAAACAGAATGAATTAAGCAAGACAAATGCATTGTTCTGACAGGATGTTTTGTCGGAGTGAATCTGTAGCGATGACCATTACCTTTCTCTAATTAATGTTGGAATTTGGTCATAGTGAAAGAGCCCAACCAGAGCATATGATAGTTGACTGGCACGACAAGAGAAAGGGATAGAACTGCCAGATAAGGAACAGCTGTGCACATGTACATCTTTCCATTTCCAACAAATCTTTAATAATTTTACTAGTATAAGATGATGTGCCTACAAAAAAATGACTCTTGGTAGCTGGTTCCCACCAAACTAGTCCAGAGGGTGAAATGACACTCTTTCTGGAACAAATTTTGAACACTAGCGTAGCGTGCCACTCTTTTTGGGAGGGATGTATGTAGCATCTGTTAAAAATGTAGTTGCAAACGTTTCTTCAGCAACAACCTAGAAGCACAATACAATCAGGTAATTTAGCAAGTATGATGTAATTGTCACACAAAGCTGTTGAACAAAGTTTAAGTGCTTCCATGTTGCAAACCATGATCCTCCCATAGTTGCGGATTCACTTCATCGTGGCACCAGGTTTAATAACAACATGCTGCAAGGCATTCAAGAATACTCTTTAGCAAATGCAGTATCAACAGAGCGAGGAAAAAACACTAATGCTGCAAAGATTACTGTTTCATTATGCGTGAATCAGGGAAATCACCTTAATCTGCGTTCGGTTGTATGTGTACGTCACATGTATGAGCTGATCCATGGTCTGGATCACTGCAGGATATGAAAACTCCATACCACTGGTATCCTCCAGTGTCAGCACTTCGTTCCAAGAATCACCATCATTTAAGGAAACTGCGAGCTTGAGCGTTCCTCTGGAAAAAGTGTTGTAGGCAAGCACCACTCTTCCATCCTTCATCTTAACTCCATCAATACCTTCAGCTTTCAAGTCTGGAGATGTAAATAGAGCGGTAGCAAATATTTTTAAGAAATTCGTATGTATGCCTTGAAGGCTTTAGGGAACTTCACCAGAATTCGGGTTTGGAAGCTCAGTTCCTCGCACAAAACTCCATGTCACACCTCCATCAAAGGAGTCTGCCATACAGACACGGCCTATTGTCTGAAATGATCTTAGCAGCACTCGAATAATCCCATTTGCAGTACGGTAGGGAACTGGCTGAATCACCCCAAGTGGCTGTCCTTCTACATATATAGGGCCATACTTTCTCCATGTACGGCCGGCGTTTTGTGTAACCTTTGCTACTAAAGATTTGTCAGAAGCGAGAGCCATTATTTAAGAAACACTAGCTGTTACTCCCTAAGTGCCAAATTATAAGTCGTTTTAAGAAACACTAGCGGTTAAAGACAGACAAGTTTGAACAGAAGGAGTAACTTCTACATGATTTCTCAAAGAAAGAACAGAGAAACATCTGGATACCTCAAGCCATGCACCCCAAGAGTTCCAACTCTCAACTGATGATCCACATAGTAGGCGACCATCTTCAAGCAAGAATGGCTGCATTTGGAATTTAATTAGTTTTGCAGAAAACATAGCATCCAAAACTGCTATGCTATGATGTGACACAGAGCAAAAGACCAGGAATTTTGACATGCCTTGTTCTTAATTGGACCAAGGATACCAGGTGGCAGCTGCTCTCTTGGTAACCAGGTTAGTCCGCCATCCAGCGACCTTTTCATGGCACCACTCCACCTGAATGAGTTGTAGTTAGCCTCAGGTCACCAAATTCATCTATTTCTTTGGAACAGCCTGGTCTATCAGAGATAAGGGGTCCGAGGTCATAACCAAGGTCATACTTCTGGACTTCTTGGCCAATCTTGTAGAAGAGAAGCAGTTCACGAGAGGGAAGCTGAAACAGAACAGGGTTCCACATAGGCACCCCCAATTGCTCATCAGCCACTACTGGAGGATGCCAGTGGCCACCCTAAAAATGTAAGTTTGTTAGTAAAATGTAAAGCCTGCTCTTCTAGGTGTAAAAAAAAACTTATGTATGTTTGATGAATTGAACCCACACTATATCTCTGCAACCAGATTTTGACATCCGGAGCACCTTCCGTAGATCCACCAAAATATGCCACCAAAAAATTCCCTTCATCAATCTGCTTGAACAAACTTCATACGTGAGCGATTCTCATGTCTTCTTTAAAATGCTATTACATCCAGAGGCCATGTACCTGTACAATAGTGGAAGCATGACAGCTATTGAAAGGGGCACGCCTAGCAGGAAATGTGAACTCTTTCTTCACAATGCTCCAGCCAGATGTCGCAATTGTAGTAATGTTAGTAATGGTTTGGGTGTTTTCTGCCAGCCTCTGTCCAACGACGACCTTTCTGTAATTCAGGTTAGCCACAAGAACAATGGGTCAAATCTGAAGCCTACTAAAACATAATCAAAATCAAAACAGAAAATAGATAGTACAGAGCTGGCTCAGGCTGTTGAAAGACAAATCAGAACAGCACATACTCATGAACAAGTCTTGAATTGGCGTGGATCTCATGCAACGACCTAGAGACCGATGTTGTGAAGTTGAAAGGTCTCTTGCTGTGGCAGATCTTATGAGGTGAATCAAAAGTGATGAAAGCGTAGAAGAGCAGTACGCAGGATATGGCGTTCCATATTAGTTGTAGCTTGCCAGTACAGGTGGTAAGCATTGCCTTACATAGGTTGGTTCCTAAAAAGTTGCATTGGGTTAATGTTGAAGATAAGAAAGTTTATAGGTAAACTCCCGCAGAACCTACGAAAAGGAAAAATGAATAAACTTGTGCACAACAGAAATTAGAAAGCAAGATACCCATACACCAAATGTAGTATACCAATCATTAGAAAAACGGAATTTTACTTCAATCATTCAATGAAGGAAGTAGAGTGGGAAACATTTTTTTTCCTAAGGCATTCCATTGTATCATACTACTAAAGAAGCGAAATTCACTTTCGTGCTTGTGTAATCACTCGTATGAACCAATCCATAATCCATATAAAAAATAATCATCACGTGCTTGCAACTATTTAAAAGATCTGTATCAGTACAAGGAGAGGGACTATCTGTCCGGCGTATATGCATATATGAATGGATTTGTAAATATATTTGTATATCATTCATATGCGATACCAAAAAGAAAGAACTATGCAAACAGCCTGTAAATGGTGCGAATTTTGAAACAACTAACTTGTGTGTAGGGTAGCCAATTGTAAAGTAAATTAACTTGCAAAATTCGATGAACCGCAATGTCCTAGTCCTTAGGACATGCTACGGATAGAACCACGCACCAAACGGAACCGTTTAAGATCTGCACCCACGATCGGCACCAAAAAATCGATAGAACCGTGCACACTGGATACGATATGGCATCGGACCAAAAACCCCAAATGCCCAACCCAGTGCTGCCAAAAAAAAGGGACGGGATGAGAGGGAGAGGGAGCACCTTCTGATCAGACCAGTCGAGCGGGAGCGGCGGCGTTCAGCTGCGGGCGGCAGCTCGGTGGCGAGTCTGGCGACGGTGAGTCCGCGGCGGCGCTGTGGCCTCGTAGGACTAGTGTGGGGGCTCCTAAACTGCTAACGGAATCAGGCTGCTTTCTATAGTGGAGAAGCAAAGTGGAGAGTAGGTAGGAAATGATTATAGTGAGGGATTGAACACATCAGAATCTATGAAAACTATTACTCTATCCGTCTTTTTTAATTGTCGTTGTTGTTGTACGTGCCACAAGTTTGACTTGTTTTATAGAAAAATACGTGCAACATTTGTATTTCCAAATAATTTTGTTAAAAAACTAGATTCAAAGATCTTTCTAATGATACTAATTATGTATTATAAATATTAATATTTTTTAATATATAATTGACGGTAGCGGTAGTTGTTTTTCGGAAAGCGCAAGCGACAATTAAAAAGGGACGGAGGGAGTATTTCTCCAGAAAGTGCTGCAAAGAGAGATCGTTGCATTCAGACCCATGTTTTAAATAGCGAGCTAAGACCAAGGTGTTTAGCGTTTTATAAACCGTAATTAGCATATTTTAGCGGCAAATTTATGTATGAACGTAAATAGCGGCATAATTTTTTTTAAATTATTTTAGGCTATAGCGGCAAAAATAGCGGACTATTTTTTTTTCCATGATTCAGCCAAAAAAAAAAGAACCCGCCCAATCTTACTGCAATCCATTGCCAATCTTTCGCGGCGGCTGCGCAGTTTTTCAGTAGGCCCTTGTTTAGTTCCGAAAAGTTTTCACTTTTCGGTACTGTAGCACTTTCGTTTGTTTGTGATAAATATTATCCAATTATGTGCTAACTAGGATTAAAAGATTTATCTCGTGATTTACAGCTAAACTGTGTAAATTAATTTTTGTTATCGTCTATATTTAATGTTTCATGCATGTACTATAAAATTCGATGTGACGGAGAATCTTGAAAACCAGTTTTCAAGGTGAACTAAAAAGGCCTAGCGTACATATGCGATGCCAGACGTCCTCTGATGTCTGAGCTACCGCCGCTGCCCTTCCCTGCGTCAAGGGAATCACCCCGCGCCTCTGTATGCTGTTTTTATGTCTCATTATAAAACTTAGCTATTGTTTAGTTCCAAATTTTTTTGTAAAAGAGACAATGTATTATTTTCACTTGTATTTAACAAATATTATCCAATCATAGACTAACTAGATTCAAAAGATTTACCTCGCACAGACAAACTGTGCAATTAGTTATTATTTTTATTTATATTTAATATTCTATGCATGCGCTACAAGCTTCGATGTAACGGAAAATCTAAATTTTTTTTGCAATTTTTTTTGAGAACTAAACAAGGCCTTACGGTGTGTTTGTTTGTTGCTTTTACAAGTCTCACTATAAAACCTAAGGCTACTGATGTTGATCCATCGTACTCTTAAAGAGCGAAGAATCCGAGTAACGAACCACCCAACAATTCTCCTACCAGATGCACTGTTCACACACACATCACTTATCCTGGACACCAAGGTTTATTATCCGCAGTTTTCAGGAACTGGACTGGTACAAGTCTCATTTTTTCGATTGACACTAGAAGTACTTCTACCACAAATGCCTCAGGGGCTTCCAGGATAGTGAACTACATAGACACGGTGGGAATGCTTATTGATGATTTTGATGAGTGGTTGAATGATCTGATTAGAGAGCCGCGATGCACTCGATCTCAATCCTGGCATTCAGTGGCAGCGCTGCCACTTGGTATGTTGAACGTGCAGGTGCAGGTGCCGGGAAATCTGCAACAAGAACCGCAAATATCTTCAGAAAAAAGGAAAAAGAAAGGTTAAGGATATGACATCGAGAATCTGATTATGGTAATCTGAACTATTACATCACTAGGACCAGGAAGGGTAACACAGCTCAAACTTACATTTGCCATAGACCTCGTTCACTTTCTTGAAATCCTGCAGATCAGCCAACCTGCGGGTACAAGAATAGAATCACTGAATCACACCTGGAGAGATCAAAATATCTTTAGCAAAGTAGCCTTGACCCATGTAACGAACATGTGCTTACATGATTGTTGTCTTCACAACTGAAGAATAACTAGCACCACTTGCTTTCAATATCTCGCCCATGTTCTTCATAACCTGTGACAAAGAAAGTATGATACAGCAGACAACTGTTTTCTGAACGCAAACTTGAAAAAGGCAACCTATGTTCCTGCAGAATGTCATACAGGATATCCCATTTCTGCATTTAGCAGATGCGGATTCAGTATCAAATTTCTAAAATATTTCAGATAGGTTTTCATATAGCATGAGTGAATCATATTAGTTATTTTAACAGATGTCTGAAACGCATATTGTTATGCCAGATCAATAGATACTGGGAACAACTGAGAAACTGAGTCACAAATGATATATATTCACATCTGGGAATCAAAGTCTTCACCTGCTCAGTTTGCTCCTCAACATTTTCAGATACAAACTTCCCGGTCTGAAAACAGAAAGGCACATTAGTTGTGTCATCACCTACAACCAGCAAACTAGCCGATACAAGTCATGTAGATAAAACCAACAAAATGGTAGAACAACAGCCAAAAGCAAACCTCAGGATTCAAGCCAAGAACTCCAGAAACAAACACAAGATTGTTTGCTTTGATGGCCTGAGAATAAGGGCCTAGAGCTGCCGGTGCCTTCTCTGTCTGAACAGCCTCCTTTACAGCTAAACAGAATTTCCCAAAATTGTCAGTATAGCATATGAGATGGTCCAAGACGTTCAAATTCTATTTTAGACTTCCCCCTCAATAGAGAATCAAATGCCCTGCAAAGTTGCCATGTGTAGGACTGTAGGAGAAAGAACCAGTTTTGTTTATTTGTTCAATAGCATCAACTCGCAACTCATAAACCATGTTAATTATGTTTTGGGTTTGTAGTTGTCCTTTAGTCCAGTTCCTTTCTTTTATGTTTGAAAACATCAGGGTCAGGTGAGCAATTGTTGTCCAGGATAACTGCATTTTCACAGTGTGCTAAGATTGACACTTTGAAATTAATTTCATGATTCTCAGTGACATATAAGGGATTGCGAAAATTTTCAGTGGCACAATAGATGCCTAATTGCATTTTAAAGAGGTATAGCACTGTTCTAGCAAACTGTCACTACTAAATAGTAACCATTCAGCACTTGTGAGAGCAGTTTCTTACATAGAAGTATAGAACCATGTGAATCCCAGATTTCCAACCGAAATGAACACCAATCACCTTTATGTGCCCTTTGTTCCCAACACATTCAGCATTCCACTAATCCTCTTGGCATCAGAAAGTAAACCTCATTGCTTTTCTTGCCCTTTAGAAATTAAATCATTTATCTATGTTTATATTGGCCATTGCTGGTGTCATACGCACTGACCAAGTGACCATCCAGCTAAATGAGCAACCAATAGCTTTTTTTTATTGGTTAACGATGAGTAAGCTTGCACTTCTCATTGCACAATGCAAACTTTATCGCCGGCAGAAAACATTGACCAGCAAATTCAGCAATGCACATATTTAGCTAATTATTAGCATGGATTAGCTGCCCCTACAATCGAATCGCTGCAGCAATCCATCCTCCGTTTTCAAACAAGAAAGGATGACTAAAATTCGCCGCCTCGAATTACATTTGAATATGAAATAGGATACGACGAGGTAAACAGTAAGTGCAAGGAAACCACTAGCGATCCGCGCGTCTGTTGGCGGCAGGGGAGCGGGAGGCGTACCGGTGGCGGAGGTCGAGAGGGACGCGGCGACGGAGCGGCGTCGCCCGCTGGAGAAGGACAGGGAGGAGCGGGAGGCGGCGGCTCCGAGCCTGACGGAGATGGGTGCCGCGGCCGGGGAGGTGGCGGCGAACCTGGAGACGGCGGCGGCGCTCCACGCCATGGCTAGAACCCTACCAACTGCGAGCACGGGCGAGGGCGTTGGGAGTTGGGACGGTGGGGGCCTGGGGGATTGTCGCGATATGCGTGGGTGCGATCGCGCGCCCGCCAGTGCTGTACTAGTAGTAGGCTAGTAGCGACGGTGACGACTGACAAGCGCGGAGGCCGGAGGAATTGCTTGCTCGTCTGAGGCCCTGCGGGGTCTTTCGAGAGGCGTTTGCGGAGTAAGAGTTGGGCCTCGGCTGTTGCTGAAAGTGCTCCTGGGCTGGGCCAGAAAGAATCGGTTTGTTAGAATGCAATCTATGAATTTATCCATCCTCTCGCCTAGTATAGGCCTTATTTACTTTCAAAAAATATTGAAAAATAAATACTGTAGTACTTTTGTTTATTTTTTAATAAATATTATATAATTAAAAAAATTAATTAGAATTAAAAGATTCGTTTTGCAAATTACAGATAAACTGTACAATTATGATAAAAAATTAAAATTTTAAAAAAATCTTTTGAAAACTAAACAAAGCCTAACTCAGTATCTAATTTGTAGAGCACTACATTGCTCAAAAAGATATATCTAAATTGTACTATAGTCCAGTTCAGATTTTTCTTGAAGAAGCTTTTATAAAAGGGTCTGATTGTAGAGTCCTATGTTCTGATTCTTTTTTTTTGAGAGAAATAGTATTATGGTTAAAAGTGTTTCGCTTTGATTTTTTAAAATTATTTCACATAATTAGGAGAAACTATTACTTTCAGTTTTTAGCAGTTTATTTTAGAAAATCACTTTACAAAATCAACATAGAATTTTTTTCTCTGAAAAACTGCTTGACAAGATTCAGCGGAGAATAAGCTCTGAGAGTCCGCCGAGTGCAAAAACAGGGCCAACTCCAAAGGTTTGCTAAAAATACTTAGCATTCTAGGATTCCTATCAAAAAATACAGCCTTCAATAAATTGATAAAACTACTTGATAATTTTTGATAATTTTATAAGTTTAGCAAAATTTCCCTTCACTCGACAAATATGCTTCATTCATCGCTTGGCATCACGTGTATCCCAATTTGTCAACTAGTTTTACCAATTTATTAGAGGCTTAATTTTGTGATTTTGGTAAAAATTCTAGGATGCTAAGTTCTTTTGCTAAGAAGAAAAACTGTTGAAGAGATCTCTTTTTTTATTTGACATTTAATTTTAAGACTTAACAAAACTATAAATTTGCCACGTAAGTTTTAACAAACTGAGACAGGGCCCGAAATGATTCTAAACAGCCGCATACATTTTGCATGAGCAGGTGTTCACTAGTGCAGTCGCACGACAATGCAGGAGATGTCGTCCTTGCTGCCCCGCCGCACTGCCTCGTCGACGAGCCTGACCGCCGCCTCGCGGGCGCCCTTGATGCTCCGAGCCTCGTCCACCGCCTCCTGGTTCGACATCACCTTCCACAGGCCGTCGCTGGCCAGCACGAGCAGCTCCGCGCCGTCGCCGACGTCCTCGATGGCCACGTCCGGGTCCGCGCTGATGTGCTCCTTGAGCGACCGGTCCCCGAACGCGCGCGCCATGGCCAGCTGCGCGTCCACGCGAGGCACGTCTCCTGCACGCGCGCGCGTACGTCGTCGTCAACAACAACAACAACAATGGGATCGTGTCGTTTCGTGCATGCAATGCAATCGATCGAGGGGCGTTTCGTTTCGTGCGTTACCGACCGTGGATCTCGGTGACGAAGCCGCCGCGGGCCTCGATGGCGCGGCGCTCGCGGAGCGGCTCGTGGTCCACGGACAGCTGCCTGGCCCTGCCGCCGGCGTCGCACAGCACGGCGCGGGAGTCGCCGACGTTGGCGACCACAAGCTCCTCTCCGTTCATCAGGATCGCCGTCACCGCCGTCGACCCGCCGCGCCGCCGGCTGCCCATCCCCTTCCCCTCGCCGTCGTCGTCCTTTTTCTTCTTCTTCTTCAGCACCTTCCGGTCCGTGCGGTGGTACGCGCGCCGGATCGCCTCCATCGGGTCCGTCCAGAAATCGAAGCCCGGCTGCCGCGCGTGACGCGTCACGGCAAAAAAAAAAAAAATCGACGCAAGCATCGATCTCAAGTACTGTTAAAGAAATGGATGTTTTACTTGGTTGAGGATGTTGTCGAAGAGGTGCTCGCGGAGGTAGGTGGCGACGTCGGCGCCGGAGTGGCCGTCGAAGACGGCGAAGAGGCCGACCTCGTTGCCGTCGTCCAGCTGCCGGAACTCGGCCACGTGGCGGTCCTCCATGCCGTGCGGCGTCCGGCCCTCCGCCAGGTGGAACCCGTACGTCACCTTCCGTCGCCCCGGCGCCGCCTCGCTCTTGCCTTTCCCCGTCCCGCGCACCGCCTCGTCCGCAGCCGCATGGCCATGGTCGCCGCCGCTCTCCTCCTCGCCGGCCGAACAATAACAATACGAGAAAAAAACCCCAGTCCACACAAGTTATTTTTTTTACACGAAATCGTACGTACACCGGATCACCCGGCCGGCCAAGACAGGAAGACAACTCTCGATCTCACCTTGCGTTGCTGCAGGGAGGCCATGTCGTAGCTGGTCTGGTCAGCTTGATCGAGCTCTTGATCGATCGACTTCTTCACGTACGTACGGTCACCGACGGGAACTAGTAAACCTCAGCTGCAGAGGTTTACCTCGCCGTCTCCTGGTTTATTTATACCGAGGTGTCGCTGGAGCTGGAGTTCACCAGCGTGTTCTTCTTCCGGTGACTTCGTGCTAGGCTTAGGCGGGCGCGCGAGAGTTCCATGGAGGCGGCGCCGCGCGACACGTCGCGGTCCGCCGCGGGCGTGGAGGCGCCTCGTCGGAGCACCTGGCGGCCATCGTCATGGAGTGTGGCTTGGGGACTGGGGCCGGCCGGCTAGGCGGTCGCTTGCTGCTGTCCACACACGCTCACGGGCGCGCGTGCACAGTCGCAACTCTGCAGCTTGATGTTTTCTTTAGAGGAGAACGAAAGTGTACGTTTTCTAAACTAGGTCCAGTTCGCTTTTCAGAAAGCTCAAAACGGGCTTTCTATCAAACTTGTACAACTATGGCCTTGTTTAGTTCCCAAAATATTTTGTAAAATTTTTCAGATTTTTCGTCACATCGAATCTTTAGACGCATGTATTGAGTATTAAACATAGACGAAAATAAAAACTAATTACACGGTTTGGTCGAAATTGACGAGACGAATCTTTTGACCTAATTAGTTCATAATTAGACAATATTTATCAAATACAAACGAAAGTGTCACTATTTATATTTTGCAAAAAAATTTAGAAGTAAACAAGGCCATATAAACCGAAGCCAAGAGTTAGGCTTAAACTGTAAGGACTGAATGAATTTGTTTCAGACCTCGTCATCACAAATCACAGCGAAATTAAAGCACCGATGAACACCAGTACGTTTATTTTGGGCATTTGTGTGGCAAGACAGAGAGAACAATATTCCAGCATGCCCAACACAGACAAAAATTAAAAGCCTGGTTTGGATCCACCTAGCTAAATTTAAGCTAGAAAAGTGCGTACTGATATTTAGCTAATTTAAGCTGGCAAAAAGCCTGCTGACAGCTAAATATTATCTGAATGGTAGGTAAGATATCATCTAAGGCCTTGTTTAGTTTCGAACTGTAGCATTTTCGTTTTTATTTGACAAACATTATCCAATCATAGAGTAACTAGGTTTAAAAGATTCATCTCGTGATTTACAGGTAAACTATGCAATTAGTTTTTATTTTCGTTTATATTTAATACTC
>Ga0182004_10004437_pt1 | contig 11311 bp, 5 predicted proteins | sample Sormic07211540_1_FD_120479 | JGI IMG/M metagenome (GOLD analysis project Ga0182004, IMG submission 120479) | Endophyte microbial communities from Sorghum bicolor roots, Mead, Nebraska, USA - 072115-40_1 MetaG | ecosystem: Host-associated > Plants > Roots > Unclassified | place: USA: Nebraska...
AGAAACCGTTTCTCTCTTTTGCCCTCTCTATCCTCATTAATTCACTTGCCACATCAGCAAAACATTTATGTTACAGCCTAATTAATAGATATAGAAACCACTATAAATACACCATTGGGACTGCCCTTACAGCCAGCTTAGGCATAGGAACCAAGAAACTATGTGAGAGAGACAAGTGGGCCATATATTAATAGTGAATAGCTCATTGTTGTATAGTGGGCTGTAAGAAGGCTACAAGAAACCTTATAACCAGCAAGTAGGCTGTATTATTAAACTTGCTCTAAGAGCGTCCCAACAAGACTATTTGAGCTAGCGATTTGATTGTCAGAATCCGACGTAAAGGAGAGTAGGAGGCTAGAAAACATGTCAGAATCCGACGTGGAGAAGAGATAAGGCTAGCAATTGTTCTCCGCCTGTTCGTTTGGTTGATAAGCTATGATAAAAAATATTGTTGGCTCTGATAAGCTCAAGCGAATCTCATATGGTTTTCAAAAGATTTACAGTAACTGATGTGCTTGGATCAGTTAACAGGTGCGTTGAGACTCTTATTTTCTATTCTCTATTAGTGCTAGCTCAGCTGGTGAAGTCGCGATCCGCTCGGGACGCCCTAAGACTCACTAAGCTCAAACAATCTCCTCAGTTCTCACTACAGCTACTGTACAAAGCAAGCAGAGCAGCAGCATGTTCGGTGTTCCCCAGCACCCGCCATTTGGCATGCTGAGTTGGTCCGTGCTGACGGAGGTTGCTATCCTTCGCCAAAGCTCCAAAACTATTAGCTGTCTTGGCCACAAATCCGATGGCATTTCTTTGCTGGATCAGACTGGTTTACTGGAAGTGGACAGATGAGGACCCCTGGTTGGCAGTTGGGCAGTTGGCACACTGCTGGCCCATCCCAGTGCCATTTCCAAGCTGGAACCTGAAGCCATTTCCAAGCCCTGTAGGCTGTAGCTGTAGGCCTGTACCAAATCCGAAAATGAAGCCGGGAAAATACACTGTGGTCTTGTTTAGGGCTTGTTTAGATTTAAAGAGTTTTTGGATTTTGACACGGTAACACTTTCGTTTGTATTTGACAAACATTGTCCAATCATGGAGTAACTAGGCTCAAAAGATTCGTCTCGCAAAGTACAGACAAACTGTGGAATTAGTTATTTCTTTTATCTATATTTAATGCTCCATGCATATGCCGTAAGATTCGATATGATTAGAAATCTTGAAAAATTTTGAATTTTTTTGGAAACTAAACAGTCCTATATTTTGTGTGGAAGTCAAGAAGGTTCTGCTGGCCCACCCCCACTGTTGGTTCCTTCTCCTTCCAAGTGTGGCCTGATGTGACTGGAAGAAAGCAAGGGTATCTTCAGGATCACTGGACAGGAAGAACCATTTGATGATCCTTGATCCTGGAAACCATATTCCCTCCTACGAGTAGTCTCTACCACTAGTACTACCGTCTCTATATGCTAAAGTATGCTAATGAAAAAGATTATGCTAGCCACAATAATTTTGGTGTGGTAGGAGGAGGAGCGGCTTTATTCGCGTGCCCCTGCATGTTTGTGCCCGGCCGGCGGCCTCCATTGCTCCATGTCTGTTGGCAATTGGCATTGGAGACCCCTTTTCTCTGAAACTGAAACTCTGAAAGCTTTGCTTCAAGGATTGGGATTAATGGTGTCGGCCAATAGTGGAGAAAGACAAACGTTTCTGAATGCTAATGAGGCATCTTCGTAATGCAAACATGGGCATGGTAAGTATCCACTGTCGACGTTTCGTTAGACATGTACGGACACTCCTTGTTTGGGTGGCCTTATAGTAGAGCGCACAAACTGATCTGTGAGTTTGGGAAATCACTATTTAGATTTTAAAATGGTAATCTTCTTATTTTGATATGGCTTAAGCATATATTCCTTTTCGTCAGTCATAATATAAATATTTGATACCCACAGATCAGCAACTTGAGCATATATATGGCTAGAGTATTTGGGTTAGTGATTCTCTTTTCTTAAGTTGCAGACTTGGCCAGTACATTTTACTGAGATAATACAATAATCATCATGTTCAGTAGAGCTTGTTGCAATAGTTATTTTAACTTAAAAATACAATAGTCATCTTGAGATTGCTGCAATATATTTCTTTAACTAAAACTACTTTTCTAGACAAATGTATGAGTAAAATTTCACCCAAAAAAAATCATATTTTCAGTTAAAGATGTCAATGGCTCAAGGTACAAAAAAGTTTGGCGAGGACCATGTTCAAATAGCTGAATTCCAATGTGGCCGGAGAGAAAGCGCCTACCTTTCCAAGTTCAAGGTCTTCAAGCTGTCGCCATCTGCATCATTCTTCTTTTTTTCTTGAGGGATATGCATTCACAGTACACTGTGTGCCATTTTTTCACCTTAGACTTTGTGCCTAACTTGTGTTTCTATCCAGATTCCAGACCGTTATCAGATCCCGTGCAATCCTCCAAATTTTGACTTTGTTGTTTGGATCACTCTTGCAATTCCGTGCACAATTGACAGCAAGCATCCGATGCCCTTCACTCATGATAAATTTCAGTTGACAAAATTGACCTCTGGGGCTGTGCGGTTAGGCAGCTCAGCAGGAGCAGCCACAGCTCGTCGATGCCATTAATTAGATGAATGAAAGCGACGTGGTGGAGTGACGTGGCACGGATAAGTTAAACCAGGTCCTGATCAGGATATTATGTGAAAAATAGACCTTGATAACGCTGTCCCTGTCCTTGTCAGCACAGCTAGTCTGCTTGACAGATCACTACTAGTAGCTAGTACTGTAGACACTAGTCACATGCTTGGTGGCCTTTAGCTTTTGTCAATTTTGCTACAGAGGTTTTGTGGGACATCCCAAGCAAATACTCTTTGATTTTTGGGCAATCTAGCATGCCAACTTTAATTTTGGAGAATTGTTTTGTGCCTTTTGATTTTGTCCTAAAGTTGTATCGCGTCATTAGTGGATGGTGACGGGTGCACCCAGTGCAAATGTGATTGTGGTCTTGTGGAGGTACTGATTGTGTTTTAAGATGTGTACAATTAGGATGAAACTTAGTTTTTAGTTGGTGATGGGAGCAATAGTGGAGCGCCATGTATCAGAACGACATCTAGAAAACTTCATTCTTTGTGGATATATTTGTTGACTGATGTTCTACTGAAATTTGTAATATATGCATTCAGCTTAAGTAACAAGACAGATATTGTGATACCACTTGCGGAACAATAGATCTCCCCCCATACTTATGACCTATCATGAGAAATCGTTCTAAAGTCTCATATAGAAAGGTTGTTAGGATCAGGATCTTGATTGTTTCTTGTTTGTGATCCTATATAATATAAGATTTGTAAGATCAGAACTTGTGATGTTCATATTGTAAAATTTGATGCCCGTAACATTTTTGTGCCTTTTAATTATGTCGTAAAGTTGTATCACGTCATTAGTGGACTCTACATGTGTACCCGGTGCGATTGTTGAGATCGGTGTCGTTTGGCCACTGCAAGTGTTTGATATATAATTGTTTGCCTAATTTTGTTGTTCTATTGCCTAAAGATGCGGGTGAAATCCTGTTCTTCCTGCCACTTCTTAATTATTTGTCACATGAACTTATTTGCAATAGATTTCATTGATGGCCTATGCAATGATATCAACTTTGCTATTCTTGTTTAGTGTCCATCTACATTCGATGTTGCTTACACTCTCGCTCTATTGTGGGAAGAAGTTGTGCACTCTAACCAGTATTGCAACTTTCGTCATATGGATGGTGCGGTGGGCAGGTGTGTTTTGCCCCATGGCATGTTACCTCTTCCTCCTCTGTCTATGAAGCTCAACAAGCTAGTGCCGGGTGAGCAGCAGCTGACAGATGCCACACCCTTGAGGCGCGCACGCACCTAGCCTATCGACAATAGACTGGCACTGTGTTGAATTGCACGTCTATTTCCATGATCATGGACACTCTATGTTAAGTGTGTTGAGCGATGGTTGCGGAATCACCGTTGTGCCCCGACTTTGCAACTGCACGCCTTGGAAGAGCTGTTGGAACTCTTCCAATTGTCTGACCTTGACACTGACTCTACAACTTTTGGATCACCTCCCATTTTGTAGTTCTGCATGCAACCCTAATTTGCAGCTGCCATGGGCCAAGAGGCACAAAAAGAAAAAAAACCATAATAAGCTCTTGGACAATATTAAGGGAATTCAACTCGTGATTTTAGTGGATTATTATGGCAGCTCTCATTCTTTCATCGGGTCATCCCCTACCCCATCCCCCTGCAAGTTCAGGTCACCAATAATGCAATGGCCACACTCTGGCATGCTCCTAAAAGTGCCACGTGGTCCACCACCCACACATGTTATGATATGGTGCTCATGGACTTGTTTGAGTCATTTTTCCACAGTGGAGGTATAGTGGTGTTAGAAGTGTATGTCCATTCCATATGTGGGACGTCAGAAGGGGACGACCATGATTATAATACTCTCTTTGTCCTATAATACAGTGTATTCTATGAATTTTAAGACAAATTAGGAGAGCACATAAAAGACGCATGTACCATGTTTTATTTACTAATCAGACTCTATTATCAACGTGATTAATGGTGATTGGTTGATAAATAAAAAGTATTTAATGCAAAACTAGACTTTGTCCTCTGGATGCATTATATTTGAGGATATTTTTTGAATGTTAGAATACACTATATTACAAAACAGAGAGAGTATTTAGAAATACATGTATTTATGTAAAGTTAGTAAGGTGGGTATTTGTAACATACTCCCTCTATCCCAGAATATGTTATGTTCTTGTTTTTTTATTTTTTATATTCAAAAAGTGATAGAACATTGGATGATTGATGTCTGACTAACCTAGAGTAGAAAGTTATAACATTAATAATCCTGGGACAACATTTGAATCCTAGAACGTCAATAATTTTGGAAAGTTTGATACGTATAAAATAATGATTTAGATCAATGTAATTGGATTTTACATAACCTTACACAGACTCTCATGCATTTGCATTATTTTCAAAGGCTATAATATTGATTGTATTGCGATGCCATGAAGTCGTGATCACGTACATATATATAGGGCGGCCATTGGCAATATTACTGTACTACAGTATTACAGTATATTGTACTACACACGAGTAGCAAGGAAGCATGCATAGCTTGCACATCTGCAGATGCATGTCAGTCTAAAACATGCTGCTCATGAAGGGACCAGAGATATTTTTTTCGTGGCATGAAGGGAGAAAGGGACAGCTTGGGTGTTCCAAAACCAAAAGCGGTCGTCACGATTATGATTCGGAGAGCCCAAAAAGATGAGGCATGCATGGCAGTTGGCAGGGGGGGGCGCAGACGCGCAGGGCAAATAAACAAATTAATTACTAGCTTAATTACTAGCTTAGGCCAGTCTCAATGTATGTTTCGTGAGAGTGTCATGCATATTAAATAAGATGCCACATAAATAAAATTGCTGACTTGGCAAGGTCATTAAATGAAAGATTCCATGGCTCGGTTACCTAGTTTATAGTTTTGGTAACTGTGTCATGAAACTATACAATGCATTGAGAGTGGCCTTAGTGCAGTGTACGTAGTGCGGTGCCCACTTAAAATCACCCATTCCGTTCAATTCCATTCCATCCACGGCAATCGCATGCATGCCCGCTCATATCACACATGCGCATGTCCTAATAAGTGATGATGGGTTCCCATGCATGAAAGCTCGGTGGAGCATGGCATTGGCATCCGATCGATGGCAACTGTGCGCATGTCCGTCGGACACGGCATGTCGCCCGGCCGGGGTGGGTTTCCTATCCTATAACAATAATAATCCTAGGTTGCTTTGCTTCCAATGGTCCCATCCCCATGTACACGTGTGTGATGTGTCCCTGTGTTGGGACCCCAAAATGATAATTTATCGTACCCTAATCTACTGTTGCATTCGTTTCACACGTGTCCGCTCTTAGTAGCCGGGTACGAGAACATAGGCACGTTTCCCGTTCCAAAAACTTCATCCCGAAACGTGGAACGGAAATATCGTAGAACGTCGTTCCCAAATATATATGGTGGAACGCGAATCATATGCAGGAGCAATCATAGGAACGTCAATCCTAAGTGACTATGGAACTTCGTGGTGTGCATACATACTGCGCTATGCCCGTCCGTGAGTGGCTGACGGCGGCGACCGGCAAAAAATCTAGTTGGTGATTGACTCATTGGCCTGGACCTGCAATGGGCCTTATTTGGTTCAAAACAACACGTAAAACTACATGAACCAACCACTACGTCCCATACACGTTTCTTTGGAAAGTGGAACGCATTCCGTAATTTAAAGGAACGAGACGAAGCTATATACCCCTCATGTTTCATAGTTTATAAAAATATCGTACCACGTACGCTATGTTCCGGTAACTAGGCTGCTAAGGTCCGGCTACTGTTATGTTTGCCGGCGGCTTGCCGCCTGTCGATCGAACATACTGCTCCTACCTATGGTATGTTGCACGAGAACGGGGTCCCTCATTGCTTCATCTCGATCGTTCTCACTTATGACACACACATACTATGCACATACGTGTGCCGACATGTCGGCACGTACACGTACCGCACACCCCCGGCCCACCTCAGCTAGCGTCGCCAGTATAGTCGACGTACCACCGTCATCTCGCCCATGCTGTCACGGCTAGCTATATATAGCATACGTGCAGTGCATGCATGACCAATTGATAATTAGGAAGAAGAAGAGATATGATTATATTCTAGAAAAAAAGAAAAATACTCAAACGGCGTGAGAGGTACTAGTAAATTAAATAAATTCGCCTTGATCGAATTTTAGTCTCCAACCTTGCTTGTTCCATTGGCATGCATGCGTCGCATCATCCATCCGTGTACGTACGTACGTACGTGCCCGTAGGCCGTATGTAGCCGTACGTACTGTGTCCTTACGTGTTCGTGCAGCATGCATGCCGTAGTCCGCAGTGCACCGTGCACGTGTGATATGATAAAAAGATTCTACATCACATCGAATCTTGCGGTATTTGTATAGAACATTAAATATAGATAAAAAAGATAACTAGTTGCACAGTTTATCTGTAAATTACGATAAAAATCTTTTAAGCCTAGTTATTTCATAATTAGATAATATTTGTCAAATAAAAACAAAAATATTACAATATCAAAATTCAAAAAGTTTTTTAATCTAAATAAGGCCAGAAAAGGTAGCTCTGGATCGCCGGCGGCTCTCGACAGGTGCGCTAGCTGCTAGTGCTAGTGCAGACTAGAGAGTCAAACCGGGCCGGCGACGAGCACGAGCACGACCCCAGCTGAGCGCGGCGACAGAGCCCACTGCACGCCCATGTGACTATTGACTCGCCGTGCTGACCTTTGTTAATTAATCTCGGCCTGACTTTCTTCTCTTCTGATCCGGTACTTTGAAAATACAGTACTGTAGTTATTATTATTACTGGTAGTACTCTTATTATTGCATGCTAATCAAGTACACGCGTTAGTTATATATTGACTGAGCACAATCGTCATTGCAGGCGCCATGGAGATTATATTACCGGTGGCTCTGATCCAGTTCTAACAACTATACTGAATACTGTGGGTGGGCTCTCTGAACGTTTCAACATTAGACTAAGTTATATTATGTGTTTGATTGAGTGACACAAATTAAAGATGGAAGGGTGCTATAGCTAGCTTAATTTTAATTAAGTAGTTGTAACTACTGCGAGCTGAACGTTTCAAGATGAGATATGCATGTTCAAAGCTAGATCGATGGCGCACGCACCCTGGTAGATGAGCGTGTTGTGGACCGTACGTACGAGTTTGAATGGGCTGCTGCGTACGTGCGCGTTAATCCCAATCATACACCAGGCAAGCAATCGTTGAGGCGTTAATCCCAATCGTCGTTATTTTTTTTGACGAAAATAAGGAACACGGCCTTGAACAACACGACTTCCAGTGGCACGTGATGACAAAATTTCCTCTGTTTCGTAGGAGGCCCATATGGACACGTTAGTTATCGTGGAATGATCGTCATAATGGGCCAAAGTTCAAATTGGCCCATCATCGACTTGAGTTACGAACTCCGTTTCCATACATTGATGCAGCAAACCCTGCTGCACCTGCATGGTATGATACCAAGTGACACCAACAAGATCTTGCTACTACCGTACATGAGTTTTGCTACTACCGTACATGATAAATTCTGAGCTGCTATTAAGGGAGTGGCCACATGCTGATGGAGAGGGATCATGCGCGTCATCATTGTTTCCCCTGTTGAAAATGATTTTGGCATGAGATGCTAGCATTCATTTGGTGAGCTGTTATTCATGAATTGAGGGTGTATTAACGTTAATCCTTCCAAACACTTCCCTGTTCTGGATACTGAATGTGAATGGGACGGACCCTACTATTTGCTGATTTATTGTAAGAGGAGATTCGGCAGATAAGCTCAAACGAACAGGTTCTGATGCGCATAGGCCAGAGAATTTCATTGGAAGTGCCAAGGGAATCAAGTACTAGTGAAAGGATGAAGAAGTTCTTGAGTTAATGCAATTTAGATCCTAATCATTTGTAATAGTCATGGAAAGACTAGTGCAATCCTTATCCTAGGGCCAAATTCAATGCAGAGGCTGGGAATTCCCTTTTGTAAAAAAAATCCTGGGGCCAAATAAAGACAGGAACAAGCAGACTGCTTTACCGACCTTTGATATGCGTGGCCCATATTAGGTTGTTGCAAGATGGGCCAGGCTAGGAATCTCGTTTAACTTCTCGTGTTATCTCTTTATACTACTCTATATGTTGTATTCTTCTGTATAATTTTTTATAACATTCACTCACCTATCCATTTACTCAACTTTCCTCTCCTTTGGTTCCCCTCCCTGCCCTTCTCATCTCTTCGACTCTGCTAGAGTTCTCCGACGGCCGATGTGGTGTTAGAAAGGGAGGTGGGCCAACGAATCGATGTGCAACCATGTATAGAGTAGGTAGGTGTTTACCTAGGTCTAGGGTTTGCTTGCTATCATTTGATGGCGGAGCTAGGGTTTGTCCGGGCGGTGTCAGCGAGGCGCAGGCGTTGACGATGCTATGGAATAATGTCTGGTGACCTCTCCTTTGCCTAGATGGCATTCTTATCGGGTGCCCGCAGCAAGGTCGACGAGTTACGTCTAGGAGACCGGGAAAGGCCCTTCATCATCTTCGACAGGTGATGTCGCTAGCCTCTTTTTCTTTTGGCTATAGAAATGTTTGTGGGTTTTGTGGTTGGTGCCTGGCTGGATCTGGCTCAATCTTCTCTCGACGACGGTGATCGTCTGTGGCGAGTCTAGATCTGGGAGCTAGAGGAGTCGGGTTACAGCCTTGGTCGATGGGCGACTACCGATGGCTTCAGCCTACCTTTCATGATGGGTGTCAAATTTGACTTGGCTCAAAGCCTGTGTGCTATGGGACCCTTCCAGCTCATGGTGGTGTTTGTCTTCTTCGGCAATGGCGATGGCCGGCGATGAGGAGGTTGACCACCGGTGGTTCATGAAGATTCTAGGGACTTTGTTGTCATCTTTTCTTTCTTAGGGATCTTCGTGTAGTTTGGGTGGATCAGGTGTCTCCGTTTCTCCATCGTACGTGTCTGTATTTATACTCTCACATGTACGTTTTTCTTATCTAAAATATAGATACATATTATAAAAAAACTTTCCCCTCCTTTCTCTTTTATTATATTTACCGTATTTCTCATCCCCTTCCCCCTTTTTTACCTAAACCCTAAAACATTTTTCAAGAAACATGTCATCTATTCATCATCAAGACAGTCACCTCACACCTCGCAACATTTAGTTCATTTTTGGGTGAAGTTTCTTATTTTTTGAATTTGTCTCATACTATGGGCCTGTTTGCCACAACTCATAACAACTTCATGAGCTATTGTGAGCTATTTTTTTTGCCAAACACTCTTTTCCAAAAATATCTTTATGGATGAAGCTATTTTTCTTCTTCTTTCATAAAGACATGAGTTGGGGTAAAGCGAAAACAGTAGCTTATCCTAGCTCTCTTCCCTATTTCTTTCTTTCATCCATACATGAAGTTGCTCGTGAAACTGTTTTGCGAAATAACCTTTTCAAAATAGCTCGGCTTTATTTCGAAAGTTGTTCATGACACTCTTTATAAAAAACAACTTCACTAATCAAGCTGAGCTATACCAAACAAGACCTAATTTTACTTCTTTGTGGATGCAATAGTATACTTGGCCAACTGGGCCACCCGACATGACACTAGCACGGACACGACGAGGCACGACACAATGCAGCACAATAACTCAGCCGTGTTGTGCCTAATAGTGCCGTTGTGCCAATACCTCATCGTATATACATATTTTGTATTGTGATAAAGCACCTATGTTGCGACCCAGGCACGAAACTATCGCCGATTAGCCGTAACATGTTGTGTCGTTGAGCACGGCAGCTCGACATGCCCATGTTGGCCCGAGCACTTTAGCTCCACGCAAGGAGCAACCTTGTTGTCGATGTTGTCATGCTAACGCGTGTCATTGTCATTACTGTGGCCCTACGTCGCCGTATGGGAGGAGGACACTGCCACTAGGGGCGACGACAACAAGAGAGGCCTGAGCGACCGAGGGAGAGGAACGGGAGAGAGCGAGGGGGAAGCACTGATGTCGTCGCGACGCTCTCTAGCTCCCCCGCGCCGCTGTCCAACTCCCCAGTGCCGAGGTCGACACAACGCTTGGGATGAGAGGAGGAAGTGTCGTGGGGAGCAGAGGTGGAAGATCTAGGCACAGGAGTCAGACATCGGGAGGACGAGAGGAAATTGGCACGGGGAGTTGCCAAGTCAGGGAGGACCTAGAGGAGGCCGTGGGGACTGGAGAGTACGGGGAAATTGGGAGTTAGGGTTCGAAGAGGTACTTATATACTCCCATCCACCGACTAGAAAATACCTAAAATGATTCAATAGGTGAAAACTATGAGGCCACACTATGCCGGCCTAAAAATCATATCGTGTCCATGCCAGCACTACGAGCCGAACCTGCAGCCTAAGTACGACACTACTATCAGATCGTGTCTGACACTAGCACTATAGGCCTCGGGCCAAACCGCACCTAGGTCGTGCTTCTTAGTGCCGTACCTGGGCCGGCCCATAATGCCCGTACCAAAGGGCCAAGTATATGCGGTGGACCCGCACTTAGGCGCAGTGGCGGAGGGAAGGGGGGGCTGAGGGAGGCCTGGCACCCCCCAACCTTCCCATAACTCCCTTAATACACCTCATAGATTAGATGTTTAATTATCTAATTAGCTAGTTAATGATATTATCT
>Ga0182004_10004438_pt1 | contig 11307 bp, 13 predicted proteins | sample Sormic07211540_1_FD_120479 | JGI IMG/M metagenome (GOLD analysis project Ga0182004, IMG submission 120479) | Endophyte microbial communities from Sorghum bicolor roots, Mead, Nebraska, USA - 072115-40_1 MetaG | ecosystem: Host-associated > Plants > Roots > Unclassified | place: USA: Nebraska...
GCTTTTGGACCCTTTGGTTGGCTTTTGGCTTTTACAAAAGCAAAAGCAGGTTCAAAAGCCCAACCAAAAGGACCCCAAGAAGCGAGCCATGCAAGACTATGCAAGGCCGCTTCACACGACGTGCGACATGCCATCAATGTTAGTTGTGGTTTATGAAGCCGACGAATGCCCTCTCTTCCCTGCAAGAGAAGCTCATAGATTAATGCACCCATGGAAAGTCGATAGACCGATGTACCAAAACATTAATCCCGGTAATCGCATAACTTAATTCGCCAATATGGCGATTTCCCTCCCTCTCTCCAGTACAAGTTGGTTTTGCAAGCCTTGACAGGCATAAGACTCTATTGACTAAAAAAAACTAAATCTTAAGGATCGGTTCCTCGCGCGAAAGGTGACCATGCACCCTGTAAAACCATCGTCACCTTCAGGACCTCCTGAATAGCAGGCATTAGACAATGGTAAGGTAACCACCAGCTTTGGACAGCTTAGCTCCAGGCCTCATGTAGTTGCTTGATATTCACCTTCAGGAAGCGAGTCTTTGCCACCTTTGCGAGCTCGCTGAGAAGGACGGCTTGTCGCCCTGTTCTTCGGCTCGCCCTTCCGCTTCCCACTCCCAAGCAGTCCAAAAGCAACAGCTTCTAAAGCTTTTGCGGTGGGAGGCCTGTTTCTGGTTCCGTGCCTCCGAGCATTCACCTGCAAAGCAGGATCAGGTACCTCGCTAGGTCTTCCTGCTGCCCCTGAAGGATCACAGGCCATGTTCTTGTCTGAACTGGAGGGAGCTTCATCAACCTTCACGCTACCAAGATTTTCCAATGATGTGGTGTCAATGTTTCGGCTTGCCATATCATCATGTAGTGTTTCCAGTTTATTCAAGTCAATTGGACCAATAACCTCAGCTCTTTCTACAAATTTTGGCTTATCAGCAGTGATCTTTGAGTGAACTTCAGCCACAGCATCAACCTTACACTCTAATGACTTGTTAATTAAGTTCTCCATAACCATTCTCTCATTTTGCCCATCATCGGTAAGAGAGTTCAATGCATCTGCTTTCTGCTCAGATGGCTTCTCCTTTGTAGAACAGCTTGCAATTGTTTTACTCTGAAAAGTGTCGCCAACTTCAACAGCAGCTGGTTTGGACAAGGTCAATGGTGGCTTGCTTTTCTCTTTCTCCAAACCACCACCTTTTGAGAAAGAAAAACTGCGCCGGCTGGCCTGTTCATTACTACAGCTATTTAATCTTCTGCGCTTTGACACTGGGGACAAATACTTGCGCCTTTCAGGTTTTGTTTTGATGCCATAGATGCCTGTCAGATCAACTTTGTCATCATTGTCATTAGAAGAGTGGCCATTAGCAGTCACCATGTTTTGCAGTGAACCAGCTGAAACCATTTCAATTTCCTTGACCTCAGCTTTAACTCGTCCACATTCTTCCTGGTCATCTGATAATCTATCATTGGTACCTTCCTCTTCAGAGGAGCTGTAACCCACCATATTAGATGAATGTTGTGAAAAGAGAAGAGTAATATTTGCATCTGCAGGTAAGTTCCTCAGTTCCCGTACATTGAATGGTTCTTCCCCTTCGACTAAGCTAGTATCAATTATTGTGAACTTAGGAAGCTCCTGATATCCATCTAACGGACTATCCTGGTTCAGTTTCACATCTGTGATACTGCCATTTTCCTCAGCAGTTAAACCATTGTTTATTGCATCAACCTCCAACTCAAGAAGAACAGGATCTGCTGCCACTCTTTTAAGGACATCACTGACAGAATCAAAATAATGAGTACCTTTAGTGAGTTTACTTCTCGAGAACTTCTTTATACCCGGCACAAGAAATACAAGGCAATTCTTAGTTGTGCTAACATCCTTTGGCTGCTCTGAGTGCCACCCTTTTGCAAGCAAACGGGGCCATACAGCTTCCCAGAAAATATCATTTGATCTAGTCTTACTTCTTCTGAAATCACCATTTAAGAACTTGATTATATCTTCTGAAGCAAGTGAAGAACAGTCTTTGCCTGTAGGCAAGTCACTGTGAACAGAGAGAGCATGATTGGGTTTAGATTGGTCTGTAATGAATCCAGTCAAATCATGCTTCCCTTTACCAACCCCAACCGCCTCCACAAAAGTTTCTGCTCCAACAGTGGATTTCAGACTGAAGACAAATTCCTTCAAAGACGTTTGGCTATCACTGAAAGATTTGAAAACCTGCAATATGTGAAAGCAAAACAAATCATATGACGATGCATAAAAAAGAGCAGCATCCTTCAATATTGTTGACAAATATCTGATGTGTGCAGGTTAGTGATTCTTCTGTGCAAGTAAACTAGACACATTAATTGTGCTTGGATATCACAACTTAGTCGTACAGTTATGAACAGAGAATCACAATGGCCAAATGCATGCCTACAACAGCTTCATTTTTTCAGTCTGATGTTTATAATCATAATTCATAAACACAGAAGTCCTTGAAAGCATATTGAAGATCTGAAGGCATTAAGGTTTGCTATGGATGTATTTGAGAGAAAAAAAAAGTTTGCCATTGAGGACCAGACCAATCAAATATGCTTGGATAACCCTTCATATGCTGATAGCTCTATGAGACTAAGGGTGAGTTTGGATTATCTGCTCTGCTCGTATTAGCCATGTACTCCTGTATACAACGTATATTTGGACATGTTGTACACGACTATACATGTCTAATAGCTCGCCTCACCACACCAGGCAAGGACAGGCAAAAACAAGGAAGTGACTGAAAATTGAAGAAATATAAATGGTGCAAATCAAATGTAAGAAATGAAACTATGAGAAATATGTGTTTGCTTTATAGAACAATAGGAATATTTAGGATCCATATGTAACAAGAGAAACTACAAAGAAAATTAAATTTGAAATATCATGAGAATATTTAATACTCCATCTGTTCCAAATTATAAGATGTTTTGACTTTTCTAGATACGATGCTTTTGCTACGTATCTAGATATAGCATATATCTAAGTGCATAGCAAAAGCTATGTATCTAGAAAAGCCAGAACATCTTATAATTTGGAACGGAGGGAGTATTCAACCAAGTCAAATTAATAAGTGAACAAACAATGGAATGGCAAAAGAATCGTTTTTTTTTCTACCAGTGCCACTGCAACATACCTCAATCAACGAATCATGAGCTTCTTTAGGGATTTTAGATTTCAGACGTGATATTAGCTCCTGCTGTCGCCATCCTTGAAAAATGCGTTCGCCAAGAATGCATTTCCTAGTTTTTGCCTTTCTACAGTCCGACCATCTTTTGTATGCATCTCTTCCGTAGAACTTCCCATAGTAGTAAGCAAGCACATCACCAACAGTCTTTGTACCCAGAAACCTGCTCAGCAAGTTGAGATTCTTGCCAAAAATGTAGAGCCCAAGGAGAAAGACTTCTGCCTCAAGATCACTCCAAAGAGCAATGGGTGAATAAGGCAGAGGATTTAATTGTTTGGTTTCTCTCTGCTGCATTATTGAATTATTGGTGACATTCTGTCCTTGAGTGGGGCAAGGGACCATTTTTCCATCATATGCTTGATTACTGTCAGATTTAATTTGAACTACAGGCGCTACTGTATGTGGATCCTGGAATGTTGGATCACATCTGCCAGTGTCATTGCTGGTTGCACAAGTTGAGGTCACCTGACTTTGCGCATCTCCAGTGCTGCCTTTTGTTCCAGATTCTGAACATTTTTGCATTTGTAGTACCTCTTCCGTCTTATTGGCTTCGCTTGGTGATGCCCACGTAATTGGTAAAGCTAACCCAACCACAACAGGGTAACCATAGCCGTGCAATATGGAATCATTATGTGAACTGGCCATGAGCTCACGGCGCTCATCCTCTGTAGCCAGATTGGGGATTTCTGCCTGGTGCTCACTTCCAATGCATGGACATACATGCGAGTCTTCATACATCACATCTGAAGCAAGAGAAGCTTCTGATGAAGGTTGGTGGTCTCCATTGTCTTCAAAATCGAGTGATTCTGGCTCCATCTATCACAATTAGAACAAAAAAAAAGTGCAGTTGTAAAGAGCCATTGCAATAGTCAACAATACAAGAACATGTGCATCATCATTACAAATAATGAAGTTTGTTATGTATTTGAGATAAACTAGGAGCATGCATATGGAAATGTTTGTCCTTTTCCAGAATTCTTGTGACTTAGCATGCATCCCTGTGATGCATAATGGCTGTAGCATTTGAAATAAGTTATCTGCAACAAGAAGGAAACTAACAGTAGTAATTTACTACCCTTGCAGTAAAAGTGAGCATATGAAGTACAGATATAGATGTTGCTATGCCTAGCTGTATCCTGTTCAAGTCTGTAATAATTAAAACCTAGCATAATATCTCAAACACAAGATTAGGGGTGGAAATGTTTTCAGAAAAGGAGTTGACTTTCCTGGCTATTAGTTGCTATCTTACTGTGGAATAAACAGCAGAATGCAATAAGGTTTCCTGCCATGCAAGAAATTGTAGTAGAGAAAACAATACCACAGCAACTCAAGGGTCATCAAAATGGTATACTACCGGTTCGAACAGAAAATTTGCATAACATGGAAATACAGGCACGCTAGCTCTTGCAGGCAGCAAATTAAGTCAATGCCTATCATGTATAAGATTCATCAAAGAGGGGCGATCAATAAACATAGGTCTCAAGTACAAAGTGTGTCGCCAAAGAAACAGAAAACGGCTTGGAGGATTCAATCACTCCACAGACCACAATCAGTGCAAAATTATTTAACAGCAGCAAGCCATCAAGCACTGCACCATCATGAACAGAACCTATCGACCAACATGTTGTCCAGCTCCTCACCGTAACCATGAGCCTACACGACAACAACCAGAGCCACTAGATCAAGCAAACCAAGTAATTCCACAGGCACCGATCAAGCCACGACTTGCATCCTGCGAATCTATCTCAGACCAGGCACCACCACAATCCTACCCACGACTGCGAATCCTGCAGACACCGTGGAAACCAAGCAACCGACCACCAGCAGCCGAAAGGAGAAACCGAGCACAGGCTCGCGGCCAAGAAATACGGCCGACCAAATCGACGCCCGAGCCAGCACCCAAGAACGCGCGCCCACGGGGAACAAAGCACGGATACGAGCCTAGAGAAACACGCCGGGAGCGCGTGATCACGGACGAAATCCTCACGGCCGAACCCAGGAGCGTGCCCCAAGGCAACAACCCCATCGCAAAACGAGGAACCGCGCGACACGGCACCAAACGAGAGCAGCGCGGCCCCCCAAGCGAGAGCACGAACGAATGCGAGATTAGAGGGAACAGGACAGACGGGCAAACCTTAGCCTCCATGCACGCCGCGCTGGCGGCTCCTCCCCAAGGCTCCGGCCACGAGGAGCCCTCCGGCCTCTCGGACGAGAAACAGACGCCCCCGGCCGGTAGCGAGAGAATCTGAACCGGACGGCAGGAGCGGCGAGATTCACCGACGGTTTTCGGGAGGGAAGAGCACGGAGCAGCGCGCGCCAGGGTAGGGCGAGTGGAGAGCACGGCGAGGCCGAGGACCGGCCGCGGGGCGGTGGTGGGTTGGAGTGTAGAGGGAGAGAGGAGGCGGAGCGGAGACGGGGCTGGAGAGGGGGTGCTTCGGGCTTTAAAGACAACAAGGAGAAGAAGGGAGGAAGAGAAGAGAGAACGGTGACAGGGAGAGACACAGAAATTGGTGGTGTGGTGGTCTCGCGGCGCGGTAGACCGGCGGAAAAATGGACCGGGCCCGGGTTTGGGCTGCCTGTATTGAAAGGGAAACTACAATACGAGGCAAATCAATAGAAGGCAAATACGCGTGGGTCACGCGTGGTAGGAGTGGCAAATACGGAAAAATGGACCGGGCTCGGGTTTGGGCTGCCTGTATTGAAACGGAAACTACAATACGAGACAAATCAATAGAAGGCAAATACGCGTGACCCACGCGCGGCAGGAGTGGCAAATACGCGTGACCCACACGCGGCAGGAGTGTGTGTGACGTGTCGTACGGTAAGAGTGTGGCAGATACGCGTGACCCACGCACGGCAGGAATGTGTATGACATGTCGTGCGGTAAGAGTGTGGCAGATACGCATGACCCATGCGCGGCAGGAGTGTGCGTGACGTGTCGTGCGGTAGGAGTTTGCGTGACCCACGCGCGACAGGAGTGTGTGTGACGTGTCGTGCGGTAGGAGTTTGCGTGACCCTCGCGTGATAAGAGTGTGTGACCCGTTGCGCGGTAGAAGTGCACGTGACCCGTCGTGCGGTAGAAGTATGTGTGACATGTCGCGCGGTAGGAGTGTGCATGACCCTCGCGTGATAGGAGCGTGCGTGACCCTCGCGTGATAGGACTGTGTGTGACCTGTCGCGCAGTAGGAGTGCACGTGACCTGTCGCGCGGTAGCAATATGCGTGACCCGTTGCGTAATAGGAGTGTGCATAACCCGTTGCATGATACGAGTGTGTGTGACCCTTACATAGTAGGAGTGTGTGCCATCTGTCACGCGATAGAAGTGCACGTGACCTATCATAGTACGGAGTGCGTGACCCATCGTGCAGTAGGAGAGCACTTGACCCATCAAGACCACGCACATTAGGAGGGTGTCGAGACCGGCGGAAAAATGGACGAACACCAGTTTGGGCCGCCTATATTGAAACACAAACTAGGATCACAATATCAGACAAACCAATAGGAGGCAGATAATGTGTGACATGTCGCGGAGTAGGAGAGCGTGTGACCCGTCACGTGTTAGGAGAGCACGCGACTCCTGTCCTATTCATCTTTCTCCCTGACCACGCGCACAACGAAGGCATCAAGACTAGCAAAAAAATGGACCGGAGCTGGTTTGGGCTACTTGTATTGAAACGGAAACTAGGATCACAATACCAAGCAAACCAATATGAGGCACATAGTGTGTGACCCATCGCGCGGTAGGAGAGTATGTGACCTGTCACGTGGTAGGAGAGCACGTGACTCGTCACTCATTAGGAGAGCATGTGACTCCTATCCTATTCATCTTTCTCCATCGACCACGTGCATTAGGAGGGCATCGAGACCGATAGAAAAATGGACCGAGACCGTTTTGGACGCCTGTATTGAAACAGAAACTAGGATCACAATACCAGGCAAACCAGTAGGAGACGGATAATGTGTGACCTATCGCACGGTAGAAGAGCACGTGACCCATTACGTGGTAGGAGAGCACGTGACTCGTTGTGTCATAGGAGAGTGTGTGACTTGTCGCGTGGTAGGAGAGCACACGCCCCTTGTATTATTCATCTTCCTCCATCGACCACGTGCATTAGGAGGGTGTCACGAGCACCATTCATCTTCCTCCCTTGACCACACCTCCGTCGCCCCCCGCCGCCCCAGCGCGGTGCTGTAGGGTTCGTCGGAGCTCTACGACCGCGGTTGTGGAGCTTTGGCAACACCTATCACGTCTATGGTGGCCGCCTTCTTCCCCTCTCTGTCCTGCAGCGGCGAGCTCCAGCCATGGCACCCTCTGCCTAACCTGGCTTGGACGCCTCCATCATCGCCAGGGCCTCTAACCACTTGGCATTGCTTCCCCCCTCCCCCCGCCCCCCGAACCCCCTTCTATGCCCACTGGAGATGAAGAAAACTGAAAAAGAGAGGAGAGGCAAGAGAGCGGGTGCTGAACTTACCTGACACCAGTGAGCTTGTTGTCTCCGATGCCGACGAGGTCCTCGCCAGAACCCTAGCTATGGGTGCGGTCAAGCACAGGCGCGGGCGGGAGGTAGAACTCGAGAGGGAGAGGGTGGGCCAGCCGCATTGTGTCGTCCATTGATGGTCACGTATTTAATTTTTCAAGGGTGTGTTTGCTTTGTTAGCTAAGTAGGAAAATAAACCATGTCGGCCAAAAATAGGTTAGGCTAACAAATCATTTGGCTTCGCTGCTTTGGTAAGGATTGTATTTGGTTGTTGAGCTTGGTTATTAGAGCATGGTGATGCTTTCTTTACCTCTTTGCTTAGAGTGGTGAATGGCGGAATGGTAGCAAATAGTCATAAGTGTTCGTAGAGCCTGATTGGCTCAGATTTGTTTGTTAAACAAATGTGACCAAAGTATGTAATTGGTTGGTTCTAGTTCTCTTAAGAAATAAATTTGTCTAGTTTCCATAATTTGTAAGAATTTGAGAAATATTCTTGTTCTAACTATAAATCCAAGAATCCATTGGCAAGGATTTTCTTAATTGTCTCTAGAACGGTTTTCATTTACTACGAATTCTCCTTTTCCTAGGGAGATGGTTTATAGAACTGTTACAAAATGGGACTCAATATTGTTCTTATCTCATATTTATTTGTGCCTAATCTTAGCAAATTTCAAACAATCCATAACTAAAAATATTGAAGAAAATAAATATTTTATGATTGTTTTAAAGTTCCAAGTGCATTATGTTTCGCTAAAAGCTTAGATCTGGCTAAAGGCTTTTTTCGGCACCTTCCTGGTCTATCTAAAGGGCATATGTAGTGATGTAACATATTCCTAAAGTTTATCCACTGAGCAGCCCAGCCGCATAGAAAGTGTACCAAACACATCCGATATGGTTATTATTATGTGCCTGCATGCTGACAAGAAAATCCAGAAAAAAAAACTCGTGACGGTCTAGATGGCAAGATTATATGGTGGGTACATGCTGAAATGGAAATGGGGACCATAGAGTTGGGTGTTGTATGTGACATGATAAGGACTGTATTTGATTGTTTAGCTTGGTTAGAGCATGGTTACCTTTTCTTTACCTCTTTAAAGTGGTGATTGACATAATGGTAATAAATAGTCTACAAGTGTTCGTACAGCCCGTTTGGCTAGCTAGGATTTGGTTTCTTAAACAAACTTCTAAAGTATGTGATTGACTGATTCTAATTGTCTCAAGAAACGGATTTGTGTGGTTTCCAAAATACGTGAGAATTTGAGAAATGTTCTTGTTCTAACTATAAATTCAAGAATTGATTGGCAAGGATTTTTTTTAATTATCTGTATAACGGTTTCCATTTGGTACAAATTGTCCGTTTTCTAGAGAGTGGTTTCAAGAATTGTTACAATAGGAGACTAAATATTGTTCTCATCTCATCTTAGTTTGTACCCAATCTTAGCAAATTTCAAACAATCCACAACTAAAAATATTGAAGAAAAGGAATGTTTTTCTATTGTTTTAAAGTTCTAAGTGGCATATGGTTGGCCAAAGGCCTTCTTTGGCACCTTCCTGGTCTATGTAAAAGGCATCTGTAGTAACATAACACATGTGAAAATAGTATCCACCAATCAGTCTAGACGTATGGAAGTGTACCAAACACATGCAAGATGTGGTCATTACTATGTGCATGCACACTCATAAGAAAATCTAGATGCAACGCTGGGAAAACCTCGTGCCATAAATGATAGGATTTGAGCTATCTAGTATACAATGGGCGCATGTTGTAATGGAAATGATGACCATAGAGTTGGGTGCCCCGTGTGACACGATAAGGATTGTATTTGATTGTTTAGCTTTGGTTAGAGCATCGTTACCCTTTCTTTACATCTTTAAAAATGGTGACAAACAATATGGTAACAGATAGTTCATAAGTGTTCGTAGGGTCCATTTAGCTAGGATTTGGTTTCTTAAATAAATTTGAGTAAAGTATGTGATTGATTGATTCTGGCTCTCTCAGGAACAGATTTGTGTGGTTTCCATAATCCAAGAATCACTTGGCAAGGATTTTCTTAATTATCTGTGGAATGGTTTTGATTTGGTACAGATTCTTCTTTTTCTGGGGAGATGATTTCAAGAATCTTAACAGAAGGGAACCTAATATTGTTCTCGTCCATTCTTCGTTTATGCTCGTTCTTAGCAAATTTCAAAGAATACACAACTAAAAATATTGAAAAAAGAGATATTTTTGATTATTTTTAAAGTTTTGAGTCGAATATGTTTGGCTAAAGGCCTTGTCTGGCACCTTCCTATGGTCTATCTAGAGGGCATCTGTGGTGACATAGCACATGCGAAAATTGTATCCACCAAGCTATCCAGTCATGAGGAAGCGTACTAAACACACGTGCCAGATATGGTCATTACTATATGCATGCACACTGACAAGAAAATCTAGACACAACACTAGAAATAAAACCTCATGCTGGTCTAGATGGCAAGTTTTGAGTTGCCTAGTACAATGGATGCATGTTAAATGGAAATGGGGACCATAGAGTTGGGTGCCCCATGTGACGTGGTAAGGACTGTATTTGATTGTTTAGCTTGGTTAGAGCATGGTTACTCTTTCTTTACCTTTTTAGAGTGTTGACTGACAGAATGGTAAGAAATAGTCAATTTGACTAAAGTATGTGACTAAGTGATTCTGGTTCTCTCAAGAAACCGATTCATGTGGTGTCCATAATCTGTAAGAACTTGAGAAATGTTCTTGTTCTAACTATAAACCCAAGAATCGTGTGGCGGGGTTATCTTAATAATTATGTGTAGAACAATTTTCATTTGGTATGAATTCTCATTTTTCTAGAGAGATGGTTTCAAGGATTGTTACAAAAGGGGACTTAATATTGTTCTCATCTCATCTTCATTTGTGCCCAATATTAGCAAATTCCAAACAATCCATAATTAAAAATATTAAAGAAAAGTAACATTTTTCGATTGATTTAAAGTCTCGGGTGGAATATGTTTGGCTAAAGGCTCACATCTGGTTAAAGGCCTTCTCCGACACCTTCCTATAGTTTATCTAATGGGCATTTGTTGTGACGTAACATATGCAAAAAAATGTATGCACGGAGCAGTCTAGCCGCATGTAAGCATACCAAACACGCCTTATATGGGCATTACTATGTGTCTGTATACTGATAAGAAAATTCAGATGCAATGCTGGAAAAACCTCATGCCGTTATGGATGGAAGGATTTGAGTTGTCTAGTATACGATAGGCGCATGTTGAAACATAAATGGGGACCATAAAGTTTGGTGACACGTGTGACATTGTGGATTGCGGGATTTTAAGAAGTCTTGTCTATGATTGCTAACTGAAATGAAAATAAAAAGTTACCGTACAATAGGTCACACTTTTGGGCTACGCATGTCCCCTCACCCAAGACTAGTGAATTGCTTGGTTTGAAAATATTGAAAAAGGAATAATTTTCTATAGTTTGGAAATTAAAGTCTCAGGTGGAATATGTTTGGCTAAAGGCTCAGATCGGCTAAAGGCCATCTCTTGCACGCTTTCTAAAGGGTCTCTGCATTGATGTAACACATGCAAAAACTCTATCCGATCAGTCCACCCTCATGGAAGTGTACCAAACACACCTTA
>Ga0182004_10004439_pt1 | contig 11307 bp, 5 predicted proteins | sample Sormic07211540_1_FD_120479 | JGI IMG/M metagenome (GOLD analysis project Ga0182004, IMG submission 120479) | Endophyte microbial communities from Sorghum bicolor roots, Mead, Nebraska, USA - 072115-40_1 MetaG | ecosystem: Host-associated > Plants > Roots > Unclassified | place: USA: Nebraska...
AGTTCCTGCAGGCAAAAACTTGTGCAACGGTCCAATAGGAGCGGGCACGACATCAGTAGTGTCATCAGCAAGGAACTCGAGGTCTGCAGGAGTACTAGGACCATGGTGCTCAGCAAAAGGGAAGGTTGTTTCATCAAAGATGATGTGTCTGGAGATGATGACCCTATTAGATGATAGGTCAAGGCAGCGGTACCCTTTGTGGTGAGCGAAATAGCCTAGAAAAACACATTGGACAGACCTGGGGCAAGTTTATGAGGAGCAGTGGCGGATGTGTTGGGATAACATTTGCAACCGAAGACTCGTAGATGATCATATGTGGGTGGCTTGCCGAACAGGGCAAGGTGAGGCGTGGAGAATTCTAGAGTATTGGTGGGCAATATGTTGAGAAGAATAGTCGTCGTGGAAAGGGCCTCCATCCAGTAGGAGGGAGGCATGGATGCCTGAAAGAGCAGGGAGCAAACAACATTATTGATAGAGCGAATAACTCGTTCAACTTTACCTTTTTGAGGCGAGGTGTAAGGGCAGGACATGCAAAGGTGAATGCCCTGGGTGAGGAAGAATTGTAGGGTGCTGGAGTTGTCAAACTCTCTCCCATTGTCGCACTGCACAGCTTTGATGCGAGCGCCAAATTGAGTGGAGGCGTGGGCGATGAAGTGAGCAAGCGTGTTGAAAGTATGACCAAATAGTATTTATAACCCGAAATGCTGACAACCGGAGATGTCCATATATCACAATGAATGAGATCAAACTTGCTGATGCACGAGAGGTGGACACAGGAAAGGGCAAACGAACATGGCGCCCTAGTTGACAAGCATGACATAAATCTGAACAATCCTAAATAGGAAATGAAAAACAAGACGTGAGCTTTGGCACGACCTCATGACCGGGGTGCCCAAGACGTCGATGCCACAGTGGAGAGGAGCCCTGAGCAGCAAAGGAAAGTGCTGGTGGAAGGTGAGGAGTGAAGAGGGTATAGCGGTCCAGAGCTATTACACCTGACGATCTCTTTTCGAGATGGAAGAACCTTCACAGAACAACTAGCGGGGTCAAACTCAACAGAGCAATTATTATCGGTAGTAAATTGGTGAACAGAGATAAGATTCCTTAATAATTTGTGGAGACACAAGGACATTATTAAGATGTAAAGTAGGTGATAACTCTGTGGAGCCAGTGGCAGTAACAGGAATAAGTGAGCCATTACCGACAACAATAGATAAAGGATCAGGGTACTGCAGGAATAGAACATGTGAAAGTGAAGAAGACTGAGATGACATATGTGAAGTAGCACCTGTGTCGAAGTACCACTCGTTGCTCGAAGGAGGGGTTAGCGAGGTCGTGCTGAATGCCGGGCGAGCTCCGTCGGATCCCAGGAGGGGAGGCCGGTCATAGGGTTGTAAGAGCATCCCCAACCATTTTGCATAGTTCATTTGGCAAATGAGGGAGTTTGCCAAGTCTCAAATAAATATGGCAAAGGTGAAAAGAGGCAATCTCCAATGATTTGACATTAATCACTTGGCAAAAAAGAAAATCTGGCGGCGGGAGGAGGGAGTAGTTGCACGACCATGCGCGGGGGCGACGGATTTCACGCGAGGGACGCGATACCAAGTGCGGAGGGGCTTGGCATATATGGGAGTCCTTCCCCTCTATTTGCCAAGTTAACAAAATTGCAAAGCCCAATTGCCAAACCGTTGGATAGGTGGTTTTTAATTTTTTTTTCAAATACATGAATGCAAAGCCTATTTGCCAAACGGTTCGGGATGCTCTAAAACCCCGGAGTGACCCATGGTCCAGCACAAGTGGGAGCAGCCTGCTGGTGGGCAGCAAGCGCCTGCGCTGCTGCTGCTGTGCCTGGTGCTGCGCCTGGAGGTGAGGGGGCACCGGGATGGGCGCCAGAGGTGGACGAGGGCCCCCTGGCCACATCTGGATGGTGCCAGACCAGGGATTGTAGAAGCTGGGCCAAAGGCGCCCTCCGGCAGTCTGCTGCAGCTGCGTCGTGCCACCAGGGGGTGTGGAGCCCTGTCTTGAAGAGTTGTTGTTGCCGTGGCCCTTGCCGCCACCGCCGCGCTTGGTGCGACGGTTGTTGGGAGCCTTGGAGCTCCCACCAGCGCCCCCGGAGCTTGGACCAGAGGACGCAGGGGTCGGGTGGTAGTGGTGGAGGTGGCGAGTGCAGCGGCTGGAGTTTCCTTGCGGTTCTCCATGGTGAGTTCCTCGAGGACGGGATCTTCACGCACCTCCAGGAAGGTGGGGAAGGGTTTGGCCCGGCGGAGGAGCGTCCCGACACGGCTGAAGCGCTTGTTGAGGCCGCAGATGACGTTGAGGACGAGGGTGCGATCGGAGATGACCTCGCTGAGGGCTATGAGATCATCGGCCATCTTCTTCAGCTTGCGGCAGTACTCGGTGATAGAGAGGTCGCCCTGGATGAAGTTGTGAAACCGCGTCTCCAGCTGAATGGAGCGGGCCTCCCGATTGCCGAGGAACTGCGACTCGACGGCGGGCCAGGCGTGCCGGCAGTGGAGCCTCGGGCGGAGATGATCTCGCCTAGATCATTGGTGAGCATGCGATGATCCAGGACTTGACGACGCAGTCCATCCGAGCCCAATCAGGAGAGATCGGGTCTGAGGGATCCTCGTGGACATGGCCCTGAAGTGAGAACTTGCCGAGGATGAGCAGAAATTGATCGCACTAGCAGCTGAAATTACCGGAATCGACGTCGAGGATGGTGGTGACGTGGTTCAGGGTGTTGCTGACCGCAACGGCCTGAGAGTGGAGTTTGAGGAGAGCCACAGCTTCGTGGTGAAGCATGGCTGCGCGCAGATCAGGCACCAGCGCACCTCCAGATGGCGCACCAGAAGACTCCGGCGTGATGGCGGCAGCAGCAGCCGCGTGCTCTCTTGGGCGAGGCGCTGGCCAACTGCATCAGCCTGGACGGCAGCCCCCGCAGAGGAGGCATCAGTGGTATCCGACTGAGAGGTTGGTGGAGGGGTGGATGCCATGACTGGGCTTGCGGCGCTGCACGGGGAGGGACGGCGTGCGAGAGGGTGAAGGGCGCGCGAGGGAAGGCTGCGCGCGGGAGTGCGTCACGAGGGCCTGGCCTGCATGCGGGTAGGGCAGCGGAGAAAAGGATCAGAAGGCGGCTGATACCATGAGAGCGAATAGGTCTCGGGATTGATGATTGATTAACAAGGTACAGGGTACAATATATAGGCAAGGATCCAGGAGGGTTTATAGAAACACCCAATCAACGGTGATCCTTGCCTTATCAATCTATCTTAACCCCTAAGGCACCTAGCCGATTAGGGCGCCTATAATAGGCTTAGTACCAGGCCCATAACAGCACTACAGGACACAGCAACACCTCAAACAATGCTCACAGTGATTTCAGGTGTCTACTCTGCAAAATCAGCTTATCAGGGTTTCTTTCAAGGTGCCATTTTATTCAGTCCATGGGAGCATATTTGGAGAGCTTGAGCTCCTAACAAATGCCGTTTGTTCATGTGGTTGGTCGTGCATAATAAGTGCTGGACTGCATATCGTCTTGTTCGGCGGGGTCTTCAACATCACCCGAAATGCTTGTTGTGTGATATCAGGAAGAGGAAACCATCAATCACCTGCTGGTTTCTTGTGTCTTCTCTAGGCAATCCTGGTTTGAGCTCTTACATAAATTTGGACTGCAGACCCTCGCTCCGCAACGGGTTGAGCCGTCCTTTGAAGTTTGGTGGTGCCGATCTAATGAGATTGTCGCTGATCAAGATAGGCAGGGTCTCAATTCTTTAATTATCCTTGGAGCCTGGTTGCTTTGGAACCATCCGAATTGGTGTGTCTTTGATAGGGCTGCACCTACTCTGCAGAGCATCCTAGCTTCTGTCCATGAAGAAGCAAAGTTATGGGGTCTAGCAGGTGCAAAGGGCATAGCCTTGTTGACTGAACGGATACTTGGTGTTGCCTAATTGCTTGACTCTGTGTGTGAGTGGATTTGTTGTCTCTGTGTGTCTCTGGGAGTTGTTGTTTGTTAGTTTGTGTGGGCTTGTTGTGGCCGTGTGTGTCGGGGTGTGTTGAGGTGTTGTGTTTGTTGTTTTGGGGTTTTCTCATACCCCTTTTTCCTTCTTAATATAAAAGATACGCAGCTCTCCTGCGTGTTCAAGAAAAAAAATGCTATGTAAAACCTTGGGTTTAAAACTGGTAAAGAATCCAGTAGTAATTCCGTATGGGTCTTATCTGTTTTTATTGACATAGATAATACGCTTCATGTGTTCGATTTAGATATTTATGAATTGTTTTTATCACATCGCAAGTGCAGGTTCTCGCAATAGAAGTATGCCCAATGGATCGTGGAGGTTCCCAAAAGAAAAGACATAAATCTGTTGCAAATGTTGATATCATCAGTAATCTACCTGATGTTATCAAAGACAAAATTCTCTGCTATTTACCAATAAAAGAAGCTATAAGAACATGTCTCTTGTCAAGGAAATGGAGATACACATGGGCTTCAATGACTGAATTGATGTTCAGGGAAGATGATTTTGCTTTAGGCAATGGTAATGAAGATGGTGACAGTGTCAGATTTGCCTCCTTCGTCCATACGTTTCTCTCCCTCCACTATGGCCCTATTCTGAAGTTTGAAATGAATGCCCGACGAGTTCATACGTTTTCCCCTGGAGGACACATCCATAGGTGGATGCTTATTCTGTCAAGAAATGGAATTAAAGAAATTCAAATTAAGACAAGGATATGGAGGAATTACAAAATTCCTTCTTCTTTCTTCTCATGTGCGGAATTGGAATATGCTTGCCTGCAAGGTTGTATATTTCAGTTGCCATCTTTGTTTACAGGCTTTAAGCGAATGCATACCCTTCATTTTATTGAGTTCTGTGCAACGGAAAACAATATTGGGGAATTAGTAGCAAACTGCCCGAACTTAGAGGAACTTATTCTCTCTAGGTTGCTCAGCTTTGCTGATATCACTATCCACTCAACAAAGCTCAAAGTCCTAAGAGTTGATGGCATGTTTAAACATCTCAATCTTGTTACGCCACATGTCTCTTCAGCAGTGATTAACCTGCGAGTTAACACTGGTTATGTCCCAAGGGCTGGGTCCAACTTTAATCTTTCTCAATTCATTGGTTCTCTTTTAGATATTGAAAATATTTCATTACTCGGGCACGCTTTTGAGGTACGAACAAAGAAGCTGCCACAGTGCATGCCCTGATTTTTATTATCTAACCACTGAGTCATATGTTAGGTGACACCTTGCTACTTTACAGTGTGCAGCGCATGGAATCTTGCCTGGTAAACTATCAAGATTGTTGAATCGGCTGACGGAGATAACCCTGGAGCTTGACCTTGGTAACCTGAAGGAAGCAAACGCTGCTCACTGTTTGTTTCAGATTGCTCCCAACTTGCGACGCATGGAGCTACAGGTACGGCTGATGTAAATCCTCACCTTGCTACATCTCATGAATCTCCATCTGTTATTAACATTTTTCACTTTGCAGCTTATGCACAGGGGCTATTCTGCACCAACCTCGAATTTCTGGGACTCAATTGATCACCAGGATTGTCTCTTCAAGAACCTTTATACAGTTGTTATGAACAACTTTACTGGCTCCTGTGCAGAGTCAGGCTTCTTGGAACTTTTGCTTAAAGATGCAACTGTACTTAGAAGTGCGCGAATAAAGGACAACAACAAACTGGACAAAGAATCCCTCAAACGTATCCTGAAGATGAGAAGAGCATCCAAGGACGCAGAAATAATCCTCCTTTGAGGCGTGGTCCCATGACTCCAATAGATGCGCACTGTTGGTTTCCTGGTGAAGCAATTTGATCTGTTATGGTTATGGTACACTATATGGGTTTATTCAGTTAATCGTATGGGTACAGCTTTAACTAAACAAAAGTTGCAGTCTTTTTGCAGATACTTATTTCAGTGTGTCACCTTCAGTAAAGCTAAATGTCGCACCTGAGTCACCAGTTCTGTTTCTTTTACCATTTGGGTTGGTACTTTGAAATTTAGTCTCCCCGCGTTGGTCAACATGGGTTTGCTTAACTGACTTTGGACAAACTGGTGCTTGTGGGTTGTGAAACAGCCCGTTTAACCTTTGAATGGTACTATATGATCATTTTACCTAACCTAAGACTTGACGTGCCTATTTTTATTTATTTATTTATTTACTTTTGGTACGACTCGGTACTTCGGTTAGCCAACAGTGTTTTATTTATTTATTTAACTTCAAATCAGCCGTATTTTTTCTGACAGCCAACAGTATTTTTCTTTTATAATAAATTAACGAACAGTATTTTTAGCCATGGTTTTTCAGACCAGCGAACAGGCTGTCAGTAGCATTTTCTTATTGACAATGTTGTGCTGCCTATGTGTGTAGCGCGTAACCCCTTTAGATTTAGCGCACATTTGTAGAGAGTATTTGCACACCGTTTATAGTTTTGAGGTTGATTGTTTATTCGAGCTGTTACTACTTGCTTCGAAAATGTCAGTTGGGTCAGGTCCAGTCAAGTCTCAGACGGAGCACCACCACCACAAGATGGAACTCGAGAACAGTCAAACTCGCGTTCGATTAGAACAGTGCGGCTTGGAGGTTGCGACAATGTATTATCTTAGGTCGCAGGGTGAGAGAGATTAGTTCTCTGATTAGCTGAATGACGCCACTTTTGATGATTACTCCGTATTGCAAAAATCGCCATGGCTGGCGACCTATCCCTGAACACAAGGCATCAACGGCATATGATATGACGTCCTTCGGTTCGGTACTTCGGATCTTTCGCAAAAAAATTTGTAAAAATTTTTAGATTCCTCGTCACATCGAATCTTTAGACACATGTATAGAGTATTAAATATAGATGAAAATAAAAACTAATTGCACAGTTTGGTCGGAATTGACGAGACGAAACTTTTGAGCCTAGTTAGTCCATGATTAAATAATATTTGTCAAATACAAATGAAAGTGCTACCGTGTTGATTTCCTAAAATTTTTTGGAACTAAACAAGACCTAAAAACATCACTTCGGCTGGCGTCGTCGAATAAAAACTGAGCTTCGGCTTTAGTTCTAAAATTTAGGAAATCAACATTGTAGCACTTTCGTTTGTATTTGATAAATATTATCCAATCATAGACTAACTAGACTTAAAAGATTCGTCTCGTCAATTCCGACCAAATTGTACAATTAGTTTTTATTTTTATCTATATTTAATACTTCATGTATGCGTCTAAAGATTCGATGTGACTGAAAATCTGAAAAATTTTGCAAAATTTTTTGGATTTTTGTGTGTCGTCGACTGTCTTTCTGTTGGATATATCCTGCAAGGGAAGGTACAGAAATGTGATGTTAAAAATGTCTCGCATCTGATAAATAAGGCCATGGTATTTTCGTGTGCACTAGCTCCAAAAGTTTCCCTCTAATGCACGTGCGACGGACGTGCCAGGCTGCGTGACCGTTTCTGCTTTCCAGGACCCTTCCTTTCAGAGAACCACTGACCACACAAGTTGGGCCTTGTTTAGTTCAAAAAATTTTGCAAAATTTTTCAGACGTCACATCGAATCTTTAGACATATGCATGAAGATAAAGATAAAAATTAATTACACAGTTTGGTCGGAATTGACGAGATGAATCTTTTGAGCCTAGTTAGTCCATAATTGGACAATATTTATCAAATACAAACGAAATTGTTAATATTCACATTTTGTAAAATATTTTGCAACTAAACAAAGCCTTGAGCATACAGCTGAGCAGAGCAGCTCACTGCCCGCGCTACGCTCGAGAGTGAACGATTTTTTCTCCCATATAAATATCAATATAAACTAAATTTTAGCGAAACAAACAGGTGCCATTTGGCTTGGGCCTTGTTTAGTTCACCTAAAAATAAAAAAGTTTTCAAGATTTTTCGTCACATCGAATCTTGCGACACATGCATAAAGCATTAAATATAGATAAAAATAAAAACTAATTACACAGTTTGTCTGTAAATTGTGAGATAGATCTTTTAACCTAGTTAGTTTATGATTGGACAATATTTACCACAAACGAACGAAAATGGTACAGTAATAAAATCCAAAAAGTTTCCACATGCCTTGGTATTTTGAAATTCATTCTCACAGCGTTGGTCAACATGGAAGCGCTGTCCATTTAATCTTTAATTGAATACACCTAACCTAATTGACTTGACATGCCTATTTTTTTTGGTACGCCTCGGTACTTCGGTAGAGTAACTTGGTCCTTCTTAAAAAAAATGCTGCCTTGATGGACAGTACGTGTCCCGATAATTTTTCTTATTGTGTGTCACGCGTACTCCTTATTTTCTTTTAGCGCACATTGGAGCGCGGTGTATTTTGCCTAGTGTTTCTAATTGACTTGGATTGTTTATCTCGTTCTGTTTACTCGCTTAAAAAATGACAGTTGGGTCAGGTCAACCTTTTTTGCTATCCTAAAAAACTGTTGTGTCGAGGATAAGATCAGGTCAGACGGTGCAAGATGGATGCAACTCGAGAACAGTCAACAACTTCGTGTTCGATTAGAATAAGTTAACTTTGGAGGTTGCAACAACTCAGTTCATCTCATCTACTGTCTCTGGACTGGACGTGACACCTTAGCTGTAGTTCTGTATAAGTTGTCATGTAAGAGCATCTCTAAAAGATTAACTAAAAAGACTTACCAAATTTACTGATTTAGCTACTCTATCAAAAAGATTTGATAAAAAGATATTAGAGTATCCAACAGATAAAAGCAGTGGCGGACCCAGAAACGGACTAAGAGGGGGCTAAATAATATAGCTAAAAAAAATTTCTCGCTCAATCCAGTACACTAATAAATATAGCTAAAATTGGTATTTTAATATTGATTTAAAGTGCTCAAAAGTAAATATTCATAGAATAAACATAGAAAAATACTAAATACATGAAATCTTTCACTAAAAAAAAATTGTTAAACATTTTTTGAGCCCAAGAGGGGGCTGCAGCCACCCCAGCCCCCCCCTGAGTCCGCCAATGTATAAAAGAATGGCTAGTGAGGTAGGCTATTCAAAAGTAAGAGAGCGAATAAGATGGGATGTAGAGTTTCTAAATTTGAAGAGTCATTTACACTGTTGGAGACGTATTTCCTTCAACACAATAGCAAAATATACCTTTAGAAAATGATTTGGTTAATCTCTTGAAGATGCTCTAAATGGTTATGCAAATATAGCCATTTTCTATTTCAAATTTTTCGTTAGCCAAAAATAGAAAATGAGAATGGCTCTCTCTAGAGTCCATACGAGAGATAGAAAAGTTGTTGGAAAGTAAAAAAGTATAGAAAGTGATTTTTATAAAAAATAGTTTTCTAAATGATGATTTATAGATTGAGATGTGCAAAGGCTCTTGGAGATGCTCTAACTACGTCCAAACAAGTTCAACGCCGCGGTGCTTCATTGTACACTAGGGTTGCAAAACAATCGTCATACATGTGATAGTGATATTTTATATATCCTGCAAGGGAAGTTACGGAGTTATATATGTGATGTAACTCAAAAATGTCTCGCATCTGCTGCCAGCTAGAGAGCAGTTTTTTTTTCAAAAAAAAAAACAAAATAAGCCGCTGCAGCGCTGAAGAAAAGAGCAGCCGAACAAACAAATGCAGAAAACTTGGGCCTGCGAGGTTAACAAAAGTTGAATATACAAGAGTAGACTATCGTATTTCCGTGCGTGCTACGAGTAGCTCTGTGCCAGGCTGCGCAGCCGTTTCCGTCTTTCCAGGACCCTTCCCTTCCTGACGACCACTGACTCTCACACGCAAGCTCCCTGCCACGCGCCCACGGCGCCGCCGCCGCTGCGGTTTCGGCTGTTCCGGACCCCGGCTTTGGCCTTGGCCTTGCCCTTGTTTTTGCAAAATTTTTAAACAAGGCCCTTGTTAGTTCCCAAAATTTGACAAAGAATCTAAAAATAATTTCAAACTTTTTTAGAACTAAGGCCTTGTTTAGTTCACCCAAAAACCAAAAACTTTTCAAGATTCTTCGTCACATCAAATATTGCGGCACATACATGAAGCATTAAATATAGTTAAAAATAAAAATTAATTACACAGTTTGTCTGTAAATCGCGAGATGAATCTTTTTGAGCCTAGTTAGTCGATAATTGGACAATATTTGTCACAAACAAACGAAAGTGCTACAGTACAGTTTCCTAAATTTTTTGGCAACTAAACAAGGCCTAAACAACGCCCTTGTTTAGTTCCCAAAATTTACTTTTTTTAAAAATTCTCCGCCATATCGAATCTTTAAACGGATGCATGGAGTATTAAATATAGATAAAAAATCTAATTATATATTTTGCATATAATCTATAAGACGAATCTTTTAAATCTAGTTAGTCTATAATTAGATAGTAACTATTAAATACAAATAAAAATAATATAGTAGCCAAATTCAAAAAAAAAAATAGTAACCAAACAAGGCCCCGTCCGTCCGTCCGTCGGCGGGAACCAGGATTCAGAAGGCGGAAAACCAGCTGCGGCCCACCGGCGGGAAGCCCAAATTCCCCGAGCTTTCCTTTCCTTCTGCTCCCTCCCGCTCGGAGGAGCAGTTTCGTTTGGTCGGTCCGGTTCCGCCGCCCGAACCCGCTCACGTCACGTGGGTTCCCTCCGTCACCAGCGCCGTTGCCCGTGCTTGCATATGCACGCACGCGCGCATCACGGGGACGGATTGCTTGTCTGCTTGTTTTTTTTTTTTGGATATCCTATTCCTACCCCGCCCTTTTCGTTGGGGGGGCAAAAAGAAAAAAAATTCCGGCATGGGAAACACATGCTCCCGGCGCGGCCCCGTGCCATGGACCTGACACGGTTCAGTCCTCACACGGTTTTCGGTGCTGTGCGTCAGCTTCTCGCGCGGCTGCTGATGCGTGTCATTTTCTCGCGTCTCGCCTGGAGGAGATGCACGTACTACTCCGGCTTTGTTTAGTTCCCCGAAAATAAAAAACTTTTTCAAAATTTTTCGTCACATCAAATCTTAAAGCACATGAATAAAATAATATCTATAAAAACTAATTACACAGTTTGTCTGTAAATCACGAGATAAATTTTTTAAATCTAATTAGTTTATAATTAGATAATATTTGTCAAACATAAACGAAAATACTACAGTGCCGAAATTCAAAAAAATTTTCAAAACTAAACAAGGCCTACGTTTCATTTTGTCCTCAGTTTTTGTTTGTTATCGTCAATTTGTGGAATAATTTCTCGTCGAGGCACGCACGCAATGTGATTCGCGTTGTGCGGGCGGTAACAACCAACGAATCATATAAGGCCTTGTTTAGTTCAAAACCTTTTTTA
>Ga0182004_10004440_pt1 | contig 11306 bp, 6 predicted proteins | sample Sormic07211540_1_FD_120479 | JGI IMG/M metagenome (GOLD analysis project Ga0182004, IMG submission 120479) | Endophyte microbial communities from Sorghum bicolor roots, Mead, Nebraska, USA - 072115-40_1 MetaG | ecosystem: Host-associated > Plants > Roots > Unclassified | place: USA: Nebraska...
AATCAGGGGTGGGGTCCACACTTTGGGTTTGCCAAGTCTAAATGCAAAGTCCCTTGGAGTTGGACTATTTTTAGACTTTGCAAATGAGTTTGGGACTTTGCAAACAACACCAAATGCAAAATTTATTTGCAAAGTTCCTTGGAGATGCTCTAAAGTATCTAAATATAAGAGTTAGATTAGAGTTATTTGCATCTAATCCACCCAAAAAACTATCTCCCAAAGATGTGCTTGTTTGGACTATTTGAAGCTCTTTGAGGTAGAGCCCACAGAAAAAAGGGATCGGCTCTGGTCGCACAGGATCCCCACTCGCGACAAAACCAGTTGCGGCCCCTCCCGATTATGTGCGCCGCCGCCTCCCAACCGCGGCGACGCCTCCCAACGCATGGGGCTTGCAGCTGTCACTGGGTGGACTGTCGGATCTCAACCTCAACTCACAAGCGCCGGCGGCGGAGGGGTTCCCGGGGCTGATGGATGCTTGATTTGTAAAGATGATCAGGGCTGATGGATGCTTGATTTGTAAAGATGATCTGTTTGTGTCATTTGTAAGTGGGAGAAGACCATACAACAGCCGACCATAGCAAGTCCGGCTGGGAAGGAGCCAAATGATTAGAAAAGTACATTTATTATTAATCTAACCATTGCATCTAAACATCTCTTTGGCTAGAGTTAGTTGAGGGCTAGTCATGAGCTAGAGAATAACTCTAACCTCTAACTTAGTTAGAGTATCCGAACAAGGCATATTTAGGGATTTAGATAAACAATTTAGAAACCTGGATGAGGAATGTTAGTGCAACTTACTCTTGTCTAAATGCACATCTCGCAAGCCCCCTTTTTACATATTCAGACCATGCCTTCCTCTTAGATGCATGAAAATAGTAACACAGTAGTGAAAGAAAAAATAGCTCTATTGTCATTGTCATAGCATTATATTATTGAAAAAATAGCATATAACTCTCTAGAGTTCACACAGATATAGAAAAAATATTGGAGAGTAAAATGATAAAAACAATTTTTTATACAAATGGCACTTCAAATGATGATTTAAGTGTGGGCTTTAGAAAGACTATTGGAGATGCTCTAAATCAATCACGATCTTCAGTTTGACCATTTACAAACCTAATATAAATTATTGCAGAACTATCACTAGACGTACTTTTTGTCTTACATTTTTCAAAACACCTTCAAACTCCCATCAAAGAAGTCACTCCACATAACTCCACGTAAGAAACCAGAGCCGGAGTTCTTTTAGGTGCTAGAGCCCTAGCAAACGGGTCAGTGGTTACAAAGCTTGTGTAGCAGGCCTACCCCAGCAGCCTTGACCATCAGTTTTGAAGACTAGCAAGATATACCCAACAGGATTTGCACTGCTTGCATTGCATCACTGTCGGTCACATGCGAATGCTCCAGTTGCCCTAATGCATCTACTACACAAAACAAGCCAAAAATCTCATAACTGCTAATTTCATCTTCAAGAGGATCCTGATGACTCCTAGCTTACTGATGTACTGAACGGCTCCGTGGGAATCCTACCTACTGCGTGGGACCACACACAAAAAAAGGTCTCTTGCTTCCAACAAACGGAAACGCTTCTACATTTCATAATGGTCCTTCCTAGGAACAGCATCAAGGTAATTCTTGAGCAACCTTTGATCCATGATCATACTAGGAATCTGCAGAGTAGTAGTTCACAGCTCAGCCCATGACTTAAGAAACCATACATAAAAGACAACACATAGCAGGTCTGAGTCAGTACCTTTTCACCGAAGAAAATCTTTGAGTTATTGGCGATTGATTCAATGAACCTCAGCTCAAGATACTCAGGTGTCAGTTTGAGCCTATTAGCCTCTGCTTCCTTCAAGATCCTGGACAGACCAAACCAAATGCAGTTAGTGGTTAAAAAGAAACAAGAGGCATACATGAGCAGAATGGATTTGAAAAGAATATGGTATTGCCATCCGTGCCTGTAGTAGTTTGCATCTGCTAGTGCTTTCTCACGTGCAAGGTACATTTCATTATCAATTTGCTCCTGTCTCTTGGAACTGTCCTTCTCCATCAGCTTTTGCTCCATCAGGATCTTGCTCACCTGTGCGTTCTTCTCTGCTTCAGACAGTGCAATCTTCTTCTGTGTTTCTGCCTCCTTCTCTGCTACCTTTTGCTTCTCAATGGCGATCAGTGCCTACATGGTACAGAATACATAAATTCAAGTAAAACACATGAGCAGATACAATGAACATTTGAGTTCTTTTAAGTACTAGATCAACGAGTTCATGCATATGAATATGAACGATGTATTTTATCTTCAAGTATGAAGTTAGCCTCACAAATATGTCCATGGATATCATGGTTTGCATAATGTTGGGTGATTTAAGCATCACAGCTTTAACATGATGGACAGGATACAGAATAGAAGTTTATAATAAAACCATACAAAAGATAAGGAATGGAAGTTTAATACTGAAGTACTACTAGGGCATATATGCAGTCAGTTCCTTAAGAAGTTCAGGAACCACCTTCTAAAGCTTGCAAACTTCAACTATGCAACTCCTATATTTCAGTTAATCATGAAAAATGAAACACCTATTATCAATTAGAGAAATTTATTCAACACTTAAGTTTAGTTAATAACCATCACGACTCACTAAAAGTTACTGTGTCTAAAGAGTACAGTTTAAACATATGATCTGGTCACATGAAGTGCATACCTTGGTACGCTCCTCCTCCATAAGTTCAAAATTTCTTCTGATACTACCAGGTATGTTCGGCTTCGTAACACGAACACTGATGATTTCAATTCCAGGAGCATAGCGTGTACAGTCTCTTTGAATAGCTTCTTTCATTGTTTCATCAATCTGTAATTTTTGCAGAACAGATAAGGTGTGTTACAAATGTGGGTTTAAGGTTAACTATATTGCATGCACTAGTCCATACACAGCCAAAATTTTCAAACCAAAAGGACCAGCTAACCTGATCAAACATGTCAATGTAAACTTGTTGCAAACTGTGAGCACTGCAGAACTGGTTAATCTCATGATGAATTTTATCATATATCCATGTCTTGTCATAGTGCACACCATAGTTGAGTAGGGTTTCATGCACAAACTCTTTGCGGAGGCGGTTCACAACCTGCACACACAACAGCCAATCAAACAGTTCAGAAACAGGCAGATGGTCATCTTTGTAAACAAATATAGAATTGTAATAAAAAGAAGAGTAGCACTATACCTCTATCTTGTCAAAGCTGATCATAACACCACCTTTTGTTCCACAAGGAATATCTCTGACCTGATTTAACACAATGAAAAGCATAAATATGTCTACCATAAAACTCATGTTTAGCATGCTGAGTGGACTAATCTATATCTATCATAAGCTCATCTTAAATAGAAATACAGTAATCTTTCAGTTTGCAGCTAGGAAAATCAAACAAGGTGCGATCAAAACAAGAAGATGCAGCTTTTGGTATGACCGTATGAGGGAAACAAGCAGCCACCGTTTGCAGGTGAACACAACTATGGTTTCAGTGGAAACATAGGATCAGAAGCCAAAGGGAAAAGAGTGTTATTCACTCTCACTCGCCTGATCTGTTTGAAGTGTAACCTGTATTGGCTCATACTGGGTGATCAAAGGGAGCTTCAGATGAAACCCTAGAAGCAGATTAAAAAAAGTTAATTAAGATGCACCAACAAAATTAAAAAAGAGGACAAATACCAAACAAAGACAGAAAAGAAAGAAAAAGAAGAGTACCTGGAGGAGTGATTGTCTTCAGAAGAGCACCTCCTCTCCAGTATACCCCAACATGTCCTTCAGGAACTTGATGTAAAACACTTGATGGGGCTGAGAGTGAAATCTACATATTACCAATGCACAAGGTAGTCAATACCAAAGAGGTCAACAATCAACAATATGCTTGTACAGTCGTTTTGCCTCAATGACAGAGAGAATGGGGAAAAACATATCGACTTTACACTTCTGTTTATTGTAATTCAGAGTGCTACTCCAACTGATGCATACTAACGCAGAAGAGGATGTGATCCTAATTATGCCAGACACTGGATTAAGATAATTAAAATAACCACCCATAAAAACACAAAAAATAGGATACGAAAAGAAAAAAATTCAAACTGCAAAGGAGCCAAAAATCATAATGAAACTGACTAGCTTAATTGTTAATATCAACTGGCACTTGTAAACTTTAGCATAGCAATGACCTTTTAATAAATTAATCCCCAAAAGATATCACAACCAATACATCATTTGACTTAATAAGATAGTGTACATCTGTGTTTAGGTTAGAGTGTTACATGGAAGACCATGGGCCAGTTTGTTTACCCCCTAGCTTGTAGGTAATAGGTGTGGAAGAAAACAAGTTGAAATAAGGTGGTCTAAGGCAGCTTATAGGATTATATAAACTGGGGGGGGGGGGGCAGGGATTATATAAGCTGGCTTGGAAGTTGAGGTGATTGTTGACCATCTGAGCTTATATAAGCTGAGGGGTAAACAAACAGGCCCAATGTGTTGCACCAAACAAAGCATCGCTGAAATACATTTCTTTGTGCGACAGCTAATGTTGCCAGAGCTACACATCCTCCTTTCATGCTGAGAGTCTTGCCAGCAACAGTTGCTTCTTCCTCAAAGACGATTGTCTGCTGTGTTTCCATCAGCAAAGGAATAAGAACTTGTTGTAGTGGACCTGGGGACTTGCAGACTTGCAGTGGTCATGACAATTTACATAGCTCGCTCATTGGCAGCGCACGCTGTCCATGGAACCTCAGAATTGATGCGTTATATCTCAAAGGAAGATGAGGTGAACTAGAGTCTCAGGAGCTTGGTTACAGACCTTTCAAGGGTCAGAGGGTGTGATGGCTTTTTACAAACTACAGTATAGCCTATGAAAAGGGTATGCCAATTGGAACTATCTTTTCCCCCTCAGTGGCTCAGTGCCTAGTGCCTTGGCAGGACTTGAGCAACACTGTTTCAGATTCATGTGAAGAATTGTCCTAAAAAATAATAGAATTCTCCGCAACATTAATACTCAATCCCAACTTTGTTCCTTCACTAGCTTCACATGCCTCTGTTCAAAAATGAAAATAAACAAAGCTCATAACTAGGCCATGCTTAACTGTGTACATTGTTGAACTTTTTTTTTATCTTGATGAATTTTCTTACTTAGCAGAAAGCCAGAAAGTACCTTGCTTTAAACATTTTTTTAGTACTGTGATCCTGCATACAAGCACATGCAGCCATCTTTTATAATAAATCTTAAAGGATATACAGGACCTTGCAGAGTCTGTGGCGTATCCTTTGTCCAAACTATCAGGATAGTGTAACTTATTCTTGCAAATTCCTAGTATTTTACTATTTTATCAATTTAACTAGATAGCAAAATGATGTATGTTGACCTTTTGCATTCTATATGAGTCAAAATTGATAAATTTTCAGAACATATTGTTGTTTAACCAAGGCAGGGCATCAAATTCAAAGCATGTCTACATCTTGGATAAACTAAACATGAATATGCAACAGTATCATTTAAATGTTCCTCACTTCCTTGCCAAGCTCACCCATAGCCTCAGAAGAGGGTTTTGCATAAGCTATCACCTAGTACCACTAAAAATATTTCGCATTGAAAACAGGTAGGTTTATATATCAATATATGTAATCCAGAGAAGTATTTTAAAATTAAAAAGTAGGATGATTCAGAAGGTAATTTCGTTACTTAGTCACTTGTGAGAAAGTGGGGATACAAACCAACTAGGAAGCATTCTAAAGTACTAAGATGTTTCCTCTTCTATAGTTGTCATAGAACATTGAAAAGTAAAGGTTGTTGCAATAAACTACTCCCTCCGGTCCTATATATGTGGCGTGCATACATTTTTCATTTTGTCCATAATATCTGGCGGAGCGGGGAGACCGAGAGTAAATTAATTAGTGTGTTGTTAAACGGATGGCCAGGAACAAAGCGTTGCATGCACGGAGGCTAGCAACGAAGCGGTTCATGCATGCGTACTCTCAGCAGGTTGCCTTTTTCGCCAATGAGCGATGAGGTAGGAAGTGTTTTCTCTCAATAGGTTCATGCATGCGTCGCAACTATTAACATGCAATTAATACTTTCTTGGTCTCTGGAATTAACCTTGCCGCGCCAGTTATACAGGACCAGAGGGAGTATAAAGAGAGGGAGACTGACAAGGGCAAAAATAGTGATAGAAACAATACCACATGACATAAAACAGAAACTTGATAAAGACCCACACAGTCTATAGTTCTGACCATTGTATGAAAAGCCTCAAAGGAGTGATAGAGACATACTAGAACTTAGGACTTAGGAGTAAAAGTTATTACATTGCTGACAATAACTGAAGAAAGATACCTGCTGACATGTTTCATTCGGATAGAAAGCAATCAGCAATATCTACAAACACAGCCCACTAAACAAATACAGAAACTTAAAGGCACATAAATTGACTCATTATTGGCAAATGTAATGCATTATTGAGACCAGCTCAATGATTGAACAATATAATCAATTCAAGCATACACAATGTCATCATTGAAGGGCACTGACAGAACCAACAATTCCAGCGCCAAGGCACCAAACTTAAACCCCAAGAGGCAACAAACTACCATCATGTAGTGCAGTTTTTTTTCTTTGCTTGGGACATAGTTTAGTCCCAAGGTGATACTTCAGATGTCATGAACATAAAAATGTCTGAGTAAAATCACACAGAGGAGTAAGATGAACACGGCAACCAAGAATACAAGACTGTGAGAGAAGATAGAAATATAAGATGAAAACGATGAATTGGGCCATACATCAACAGTTCCAAACTATTATACAAAAATCCCCCAACAGGACCAAGGGGGTGTTCGGTTGGGGGTGTTAAAGTTTAACATGTACTGTAGCATTTGTTTTATTTGGCAATTATTGTCCAATCATGGACTAATTAGGCTTAAAAGATTCGTCTCGCAAATTATTCTTTAGCTGTGTTTTCAGTTTCGTAGATAGTCTATTGTCCAAATATTCGATGTGATCAGCAGTAAAGTTTAACAGGCCCAACCAAACAGGGCCCAAATAGAACTTGTTTGGAGCTCAAGTGTGTTGGTTGGTGGTAAACATGTACTCCGTAGGTATTAGGAGCAGCAAGAAGTACCAGAAGGCACAGTGCCCCAAACAAATGTGGCAAAAGGCAGAAACATCTACTCATTTTCAGCAAATAATAATGGAAGGCCCTGTTTAGTTCCCATCCAAAAAATTTTCATCCATCCCATCGAATCTTTAAACATATGCATGGAATATTAAATGTAGATAAAAAAATAAATTAATTACACAGTTTGGTTAAAAATCACGAAACGAATCTTTTAAGCCTAGTTACTCCATGATTAGCCTTAAGTGCTACCGTAATCCACATGTGCTAATGACAGATTAATTATGCTTAATAGATTTGTCTTGCAGTTTTCTAACGAGTTATGTAATTTGTTTTTTTATTATTTTCTAAAAACCCCTTCCGACATTCTTCCGACACATATGATGTGACCCAAAAAATTTTTGCTATGTAATCTAAACAGGGCCAACTGAAATAATCTGCTCATATCACCTACCCAACGCCCCCAATCAATTCAACCATGCGCATCACTTCTGCAGAATGTAGGCACTCACCAGATCAGCACTGGCATCCCCAATGAATGAACCAGACCTAACCTCCAAAACAAGCAACGCCCTACCATCAACCCCCGAACCCCACAGCAGGACAACGCGAATCCACGCCACAGTACCAAGTAGTGCCCCACCGATCGAGCCCAGGACCAGCCAATGAGCAGCTACCTACTCGCCATCGGGGGGAAATGATCACAAGTGGGAATCAGCGAGATTAGCGAGGTAGGAGAGGCCCAAAGGTCACGACTCACCAGCACGAAGCAGATGCCGATGAAGGCGACGACGCCGAAGGCGAAGGGGTCGGCGCCGGGCGGGGGCGGCTGGCGCCCGCTCGGCTGCTGCTGGAAGCGCGGCATCGACGGCGACGGCGACGGCGGCGGCGGCGAGCGGCGGTTCGGCGGCGAGTCGGCAGAGGTGACGTCAGACATCGCGAGGAGGGTGGGCGGGGGTCCCCGGCCGGAAGCCCTAGGCGAGGTCGGATCAGGGTGGGGGGCGACGGCCGACGGGGTGGCCGGGGGCGACGGCGAGGAGCGAGGACGATGGCTGGGAGTGCGGTGTGCCCCTCTGCCGTGGCGGTTGTTTGGGTCAAGTCAAGTCTCTCAAATCTGAACCTTCTTGTGTGCTTCCTCTCACTGCTCGTATTTTATTTTCCCTTTTTTTTCTTTCTTTTTTCTTTTTTCTTTTGTTTTTTAAATAATGTATCGGATTCCGCCGCCTCGGGGCCTTTCTGGAAATGGCCTCGTACTAACAGCCTCTCTCGATCAACTTTAACAGTTGTCTAACAAAATAATTTTAAAGTTTGACCAAATTTATATAAAATATAAAGTTAATAGTTATGATATCATATTTTTATCATTAGATACATCATGATATATATTCTCATAGTGATTTTATTTGATGTCATAATATTTATGTCTATACTATAAATTCTGCCAAATTTAAAAGAATTTAACCTAAGAAAACTTAAAAAGTTCATTAATCTAGGGGCCAAAAGAAATATACAAATTTTTTGTTGAATTTGTGCAAAGTATATTGATTTATTCTACTACACACATGTATACATAAAAAAATAATCGAACATGACTTGTGCATGTTTTTCGCATGGAATGATTTTGGTGAAATAAACTATTATGTGGTGCAATAATTTTGATGTGGTTGATCGATACATGATGCGGCGACAATGTAGGCCTTTTCCTAATGTCCCAATGGAGGTAGAGGCATATCCAAGCAAGGAATAAAGAGAAAGAGAAAAGGTTGTATTGTTCAAAGATTTGACATTTATAAATGTCTTTTTTCTCTTTAATAAGGGGTAGAGCATGTGACTGCCAATTATGGTTTTAGGGAGGTTTTCAACGAAAAACAACTACTACATACAACAAAGTAACTACGATAAACTGTACTGGTAAATAATCTGCTCATAGCACGAGGTAATTGCAATTAAGTACAATAAAACTACACCAAAGCACAAATATGTAACGAAGAGGCAAATGAATATGCTAAACCAGATGTCGGAAGACGTCCTATTGAAGCCATCAATGGCTCAAGAGGTCTAAGAGCACTCACAATGCAAGACTCTATCATAGAGTCTAAAACAATTAATTACATATTATTTATGGTATTTTACTGATGTGGCAGCATATTTATTGAAGAAAGAGGTAGAAAAAATAAGACTCTAAGGACACTCACAATGCAAGGCTCTATCATAGAGTCTAAGACAAGTAATTACATATTATTTATGGTATTTTACTGATGTGGCAGCATGTTTATTGAAGAAAGAGGTAGAAAATATAAGACTCCAAGTCTTATTTAGACTCTAAATCCACATTGTTCGAGGTAATAAATAATTTTAGACTCTATGATAGAGTCTGTATTGTGAGTGCCCTAAGTCCTATTTAGACTCCAAGTCCACATTATTCGAGGTAATAAATAATTTTAGACTCTATGATAGAGTCTGCATTGTGAGTGCCCTAATGGCAACATTTATATCGACGATATGTATAGTCATGGATTATGTACACATTGGGCTTCCTACCGATTTAATTTCCCAAATCTTCTAACATGTTACATCAACTAGCTATAATAAGGAAGTGATGATTTATCGTATGATTTGTGCCACTGTCTTAGGCCCTGTTAGGTTTTATCCAAAAACTTTTCACCCCGTCCTACCACATGTTTGAACACATGCATGAAGTATTAAATATAGAAAATAATAACTAATTACATAGTTTGCACAGAAAACCGATAGACGAATCGGCCTAATTAGTCCATAATTAGCCATAATTGTTATAGTAACACAAATGTCCTAATGATTATTAATTAGGCTTAATAAATTCATCTTGTGGTTTCCACACGAGTTATATAATTATTGTTTAATAAATATCTAAACAGCCCTTTCGATATTTCGTGAAACATTTGATGTGACACTCAAAAACTTTTCACCCATGAACTAAATAAGGCCTTAATGACATGATCGATCCAAATTATGGTGGTCAAAGACAACGTTGTCTTTTAGGTTGATTCTCTAGTGTCCAAGACTTCTCTGCTTATGCAAAGTTGATATATTGTTAATCATATCAAATCTTCGATCCAAAAATTTATATTGAATATTTGGACCTATAAACCGTCTTAAATTAAAAGGCATCATCTTTAAAGTTTTAGATCTCTTTAAATCTACAGTTGTAATATAATCTTATTCCAATCTTATACAAAAAAAGTTATGTTTTTTTTCTTTTTTGGAGTTTGCGTGGTCGGCTGTAATATGGTTAAAAAACAGTGATAGTTCACGCAGTGATTGTGATTCTCTAGTAGGGTTCAAAAACAGAAGCATTCCTCCATGCTATTGTTGGTGGGCTCGTTTGGGCCTGGTAATTAACATCCAGGCATGGGCGCGGCCTGCAAACCTCCATTTCTTCTAGCCTAGAAATGATCTCGTATCATTCTGTGTCGCGTCTTGTCTAGAAATGACGCTCCGTACAGAAGGAGGAAAAAAAAAAGGCTTGAAGCTCATTTTTTTAGACAAAGGATAAAACAATATCCGGTCTCTACATCCAAGGATGTACGCAGCCAATTATTACAAGGATACCGAACATGAAAGAAGGAAAATAGAGGAAGCCAGAGGTCTTAAACATAGACTAGGACACTATAACAACCAAAAAGGATGCTTCCACCCTGCACTTGAAAACTCAAAGGCAAACATCTCCAATTTCTTGCTAACAAGCGAGAGTGCGTCCTTGGTTTGCTCGTCACACTAAAGCTGAGGCCAGAAACGTAGTCAGTATGCTCCCCTGAAAATAACCTGCATGATAAAGTTAGTTTTCATTTTGTTGAAGATAACATCATTTCGGCAACGCCAGATAGCCCAGCATATAGCAGCCACCCCAACCCAAATCAAACGTTTGGTCCTTTTGTGTTGGTTTATAAGCCAGACACCAAACATATGGTTGATAGAAGTTGGTTGTTTCAAATTAGTAGCAAAGAAGATAATCCTCCAGATTACTTCAGCAACAGGGCAGTCCAGAAAAAAGTGTTGAATAGTTGAAAGCCCTAGTTTGGTTTTGGATAATTGATGAAACCCTAGTACTAACCTCTATACTAAGTGTGTGTAGACTTAATGAGGTTGGTACATGCCAAGTGATGGAGCAAGTAATGATCATGG
>Ga0182004_10004441_pt1 | contig 11306 bp, 9 predicted proteins | sample Sormic07211540_1_FD_120479 | JGI IMG/M metagenome (GOLD analysis project Ga0182004, IMG submission 120479) | Endophyte microbial communities from Sorghum bicolor roots, Mead, Nebraska, USA - 072115-40_1 MetaG | ecosystem: Host-associated > Plants > Roots > Unclassified | place: USA: Nebraska...
CCTTGCCTAAGTCAAGCTACTAGATCAAAGCCCCTCTTAATAGTACGGTCAAAGGAAAACAAAGTCTTAAACTACTCTAAGTGCCCTTCTTCACCATATGGCACTTAGACCTAGTCTAGTCTTAACGATATCCATCTGTTCTTTGAAAGCCGAAACGATTTCCACTATTAAGTTGGCATGTACGTCCCTGTTCATCGAGTACCTATTTACCATGACCTTACCTATGACTTTGCCTCTGCAAAACACACGTTAGTCATAGTAATCCATAATGTCATTAATCACCGAAAATACTAGGGGCCTAGATGCTCTTTCACCTCCCCTAAATATTTTTTTTAGATTCGTCACTGATCATATCGTCCACCTCATTTTTTTTTTGACTCTTGGTCCGCCTGCATGGGATGTAAACAACAACGTTATAATATTTAGTTTACGTCAGGTGCCTTAAAATATGTTCAGTGGCGGAACCCGGGGCATATCACATCATACTAATATAAATTTGTATTTTTTTATCTATATTAAAAAGAAGAGTATAACAAATCTTGTCATATGCTTTTTTTGTATCACAAAAAAAATCTTGTCATATGTATGTACTAATATCCTTTATAGATAATAAAACATATAAAGCACAACTATACACCAACTTCGTCCACTCAAAGACAAATAATTCATTACATAGTATATTATTATAATAAGAGTACAATCTATCTTTTAGGTTCCATTCCATGCCTCCATTTTTGTCATGCTTTGGAGCTCCTCAAGTTTTCAGCTGTACTGCATAATAAGAATGTACATTGTGAGCCTCAAAATAAAAACAACTATATGCCTTAACTACAATTGCTAAACATCACTTAAATATATATATACAATGAACTAGAAACATCTCACTATTTCCAAGAAATGCTTCAAAACTTGTGCCAGTGTACAAAGCACAAATATGAGACTTACAGGCTTAATTTTATAACAGAAGACTTTACATTCCAAATTGCTGATCCAACTTTTCAGAATCAAGCCACAGCACAACCCTTTACCTACAACTAAAATGTACCTAACATCTTCATCATAAAAGAGGCATTCGGAAGCTCTAGGTCATAAGAAACACTGGCTAGATATGGAAACAACCATGCTTCAGAGGCTATACACAAGTGGAGCAGTAAGAAACACCAGGGTTCCAAATTGCTAATACCAAAATCTGAGAATTGCTAGTATCTTCAAATTGCAAATTAAAGAATTATTAAGCTGTTATCTCACTACCCAGTCTAAATTGCTAATTAAAAAATTGGGCCAATCACAACAATTTACAAGGTCGACTAGAGATGACACTCTGCAATCCAGCAAGACACTAATTCAAATGCAAACAACTACACAGCTAGACTAACACCTACAATACCGAACAGGATAAGAAATTATGCAAAATCCAAGCAAGTATTGACAGCGGCCATATAAGCGCATTGATATGGGCATCATGGGGCATTGCTTCCACTTATAAGAAACCATGTAAAGTAATACAGCATGACACTAATTCGAATGCAAACAACTACAAACAGGATAAGAAATTATGCAAAATCCAAGCAAGTATTGACAGCGGCCATATAAGCGCGACAATGGGCATCATGGGCGTTGCTTCTACTTCTAAGAAACCATTTAACAGACTACGTACTTAGGCCTTGTTGAAATTTTTTTGTTTTGGGTACTGTAACACTTTCGTTTGTATTTGATAATTATTGTCTAATCATAGACTAACTAAGCTTAAAAGATCCGTCTCGCAAATTACAAGCAAACTATGCAATTAGTTTTTTAATCTATATTTAATGCTCTATGCATGTGCCGCAAAATTCGATATGACTGGAAATCTTGAAATTTTTTGGAAATTAAACAAGGCCTTAAACTCGCCCCAGTTGGACCAACACAGATACATCATGGCGAGGCATACTATGGGCTATGGCATGGCAAATGACATAGCAGAATAAATCGTACGCTTATGGATTACCTAACCAGACAAACCGGTAACCACTACTAACGCAGGCTTATGTTGCACGGAAGCAAGCAGAGTCCGGAAGATTTTGACGCTGTAACACCTTATAAAACTCCATCCGGTCGCAGTTCATTAATTTATAGTTCTTTTTCATAATAGCAAATATAGCCAACCATAACGACAACCTAAAACTCATAGGTGACACGAGATCACCTAACTTCTACCGGCTAAAGTATGACTAAGCTGCTACTCGATCCTAACTCTACGTAGGATGTAGGGTAATATATCTAGACAAGGATAAAATATATATGCAACAAGGGTTTTATACCAACTCCTATACCTAATGCAACAATAGATATAAACATATAATTAAACTCAAACTTTGGTAAAGTAGATAAGAGACTTATAATGCTCGGGGCTTGCCTTTCATGAACATGGATAGTTCGTGACACGGACACTCCACCACCTCTTTGGGCTCCCCAGGTTCTGCTGGCTAGGCCTCCGACTCCTAGCTGGTCTTCTGATCCTCCGACTGCGCTCTTTCCACTTCGAGTAGTGGCACGCCTTGCAGTACACCTATTGCATGCATATTCATTCAGTAAGTAGACATGTTTGCACGATGATGACATGATGGATGCTAAACATGATAGTTCACACATCTAAACTTCACTGGACACTTATTTACTGAGTAAAGCCCAGCTCTATTCAAATCACTTTAACCATTTAGATAAACAACTCATGACCACAACTACACAAGAGCAACCACACATACCAGGACAAACAACAGCAGCCCAGAAAACCGATCATAACAGAAGATATATAAATCAAAAAGACTTGCTACAAGATAATCTGGAAAGCTTATAAAATTATCTACATTTCATATTTAATCATCACAGCAAGATTCAATTAGCAAGACGGTCAAACAGGCAGATGACCAGATCTAGGTTCAGGAAAACAGAGAATCACTACAAACTGCATTTCAGCTTTCAACAGCAGTAACTCTTAAACCATATGGCCAAATGTCACCAAATTTTAACAGAAGCTAGAACAACAAGTTCTCTACAACTTTGGTATAAACAAGCTCCTCAGATGACCTAATTATTACATAGTAATTAGCAAAGTGGCTCATTGCTGTCCGGAAAAGACATGCAACCCTTAAGTTAATTATTTAATGACAAAGAAAACACATGCTTAAGGAAAACCAAGATGATCAACATGATACACATATCATAACATTACTAGAAACTAACTTGCTACTTCTAAAACATTTCATAAAACACATTTATTAATTAATTACATAAAAAGGCATAAATAAGAGATATTTCTTAAGGTGCTCAGAAAAATCTACAAAAATTATAGGAGCATAAGCATGTCAACTAAGGACCAGTATACAAACTTCATGGTAATTGCACATGCAGAATTTAAGATATTCTCATTAACAGGTGACAAGGTGTATTTAGTCATAAATAGGAAACTCTATTGAAAAGTGTCAAACAACAGATTTCAGATTATTCTTAGCATTAACTTACCATAAGAACAACATTTACCAAAACTCATCATAAGAGGACTCACAAATTAATTATGAAAATTCAAACAAATATTAATCAGTTAAATAAGAATGATTCATAGTTATAATATACAATACCCAAAACTCATGAAATTTAAACTATAGCCTACTCATACTACACAAAGCATGTCATAAAATTTTCATGGCATTTGAAGCTATACACAAAGAGATATGAGTTTATTCTTATTTACACATGAATAAAAGACATAATTAACAACTAATTATTCTTGCATGAAACATAGCATATTTCATATTTTTTATTAAAAATTACACTTCTTAGAGAGTACCACAAAATTTGGATCACTAGATTTGGAGCCCTAGAAGTAAAGATATGATTTTTGCATGTTGGGGCAAAAATTTGAATTTGAATTAATCAAAGAGAGGGAAAAGGGGAGACTGACACGCGGGGTCCACACGTCAGCAAGAGTAGAGCAGAGGAGAGGTTGACCGATGACGTACTCACTATCAGCGAGGCCTTTGGCAAAACCAAGGACACCCTCATGCTCTACTCGACGAGGCGACTCGATTGACCCTATTCTTCCCCGGCGGAGCCACCAGAAGGGGTTCATCATCGATAATGGCGGCTCAGCGGAGCTGCATGGCCATGCGCCGGCGAGCTCAGGCCAGTAGAGCACACAGTGAGGGGTTCTAAAGCTTCAGTGAGTGAAGGCAGATCTTCCTAGGTAGGTGAGAGGATTGGAGAGGGTACAACTAGGGCTGGCCATGTGCATGCGGAACTCCAGCAAGGGTACGGCGGCGCTAAGCGTCGTCTTCAACACCGGTGAGTGAAGTAGAGTGTCCAACAAACATCATGGAAGATCGCTTAGGTCCTAAGGTACCCAAAGGAGAAGAAAGGAGAAGAAGAGCACGACTAGACCGCTCGACATTGAGTTCATCGGAGAATTTGCTCTCTCTAGTGAACTTTGGGGGAAACACGAAATGTGATCTCACCGAGGCTTTTCTTGACCAACTCGAGGATGGACGAGGCGGAGACGACAATGGCACAACTGTGGGAGGAGTTGGGCGAGTGGAGGAGCTTCGATGAGCGTGCACGAGCGTGTGAGAGTGGCATGGTGGCAATGGCATTGCCATGTCTGCCTCTAGAGTGGAGAGCGCGTGAGAGAGAGGTAGAGGGAGGAAGTGGAGTGAGTTGGGGAGAGCAGAGGGGCGCGTGGCGTCCATGACGGCCACGACAGCCTGACAAGTGGGCCCAACGCTGGTGTACGAGCGCCAGATGGCAGCCGAACCCTGACGCTGGTTGGCCACGACGCTGACTGAATCAGCCATGAGGCCTCCCCATCGATGACTAATAGAGCAACTTCAATAATGATTAACTTTCAAACCATTGAGAACTGGTCGATGATGCAGTTGACAAACTTGGAGAACTACACGAGCTCTACAACTTTGCCAAGTAGATCAAGAGCTAGATCAGCATAGCTTGAGAGATACAAAGCTCCAAACACTAGATTAGGCAAACTGTGTTCACCCCGGGACTTAGGAAAAATTCTGTGTGTTGAATCAACACTCAAAATTGAATTGTGGGCCATATTTGAGCATATTGTGGTCATTTTCATGAGATGACTCTAAAACAACTTTTGATCCTTATAAAATTTGCCACAACTTTGCTTAATAGTGCTTAGACCTACAAAGATTTTAAATTGTACTTTTAAAAGGTCAAGCAAAAGAGGTCTAGAAGTCAACCTAGGTCAAAGCATGACTTAGAAGCATAATTAGAGCTAAAGATGAACATGAACATTGGTCCTTAAGATATCATAAGCATAGTTAAGTTGTTTTGGCAGATCATAAGCACACACTTGCATAAGCTACACATGAGCAATCACATATATGAGTATAAAAAATGAAGATTAAGTACATCAAACATGAAATGATGGCACACACATGATATGATGCTCATGATATGATATGAAAATGCTTGCTCTTGTTATGCAAGTGATTAGATGCAACCATAACACTTGGTTGTTACATTCGAAAGGGCCTCTATCAATTTGCCATTGAATGGTAATAGAAGGTGAATCCAAACAGATCACATCAGAAGAAAGCTCTAATTCTTCTAACCACTCATGGCTAATTACAGACACTAAGTTTTGCGTTGTCTGTTTTAGGAATGCTTTGTCTAAGGGGTCATAAAGTTCTTGAATTTACGCTTTCTTGATCTTCCTAGGCTTCCTATGGTAATTCGAGGTGTTTCCGTATTCGACATAAAGTTTATCCTCAAAATTGAGCATGAAGTCTTCAAACTTGGTATCTAATGGCTCGGAATCTATAATAGCTGAAGGTTGTGATGGTTCTGGCAAAATTTTAGCTTTAGCAAATGTTATTTATTCTTCTACAAAATTCTCTCCTGGCTCTAAGGGTGTCAAATGCCCCAATCCTTTAGTGGAACTAGATTTGAATGTATTGATGAAAAGAATTAAAGAGTGGCCTTTCATGTTGTTTCTGCTCTCCAGAGCTCATGACCCATACCATTAGTCATCCAGGATCTTGTCAACAAAGATTTGCAACTCCTAGTTCATAATTTGTAAATTTTATGAATTTTATCTTTTGATCTCTATGTGGGTTGCCTTAGGTAAAGAAATAACTAGGAATATAATTTGTATCTTGGATGATCACAAGATCTCTAATTCACCACATGTCATCAGTTGAGAAATATATGGCCATCCCAATCATTGGAGTCTCACTTATGTTGGTCATATAAAATAAAATCTATGTGGTGATCTATCTACCTTGGTGGTGGTATGTTTCCTTGGCATATTCCATTTGTTGAAAATTTATGATGTCTTGACCAAGATATAGGATGAACTCCTCTTGACTCATAAACCGATTCAAATGTACTTTACAAGTAGTTTGAGTACTTGCTGCATATATTAAGGGGAGCCCATTCTATGTATTATGTCTTTGAGAGTAACATTTTATTCTAGTGAATTTGTGTAGTCTCTCGGTGAGAGTGAGTTTCTCATGGGTATGCTACATTAACTCAATCCAAATGGGTAAAGTTATCTCTCATATTTACTTAGGCTGTAATTTTACCTCTTAAGTAGCTACTCTCCATAATATAGCTTAAATTCCCTTATTTGGACTTAATTGACCAAAAGTGCATATGTTCTTGTCTTCCACATATATATGTATGCACTATCAAAAAGAGTGAATTTAGTCTATGTTATGAGGTTTTGCAATTAGTGACTTACATACCTTCCACATCCAAAAGATCACTAGTTGTGAAACTCTAGCTTGTGCAATTTGATGCTATCTCTTGTCTTATGAGCATTATCTAGGTGACAATATGAGATACAAGCACCCATCCAATTGGCATAACCTTTTGAAGATTCCTTCATTTGGTGTCAAAATTTTGAAGATCATATTTCAATTGGTATTGGTGGATAACTCAATCTGTCATATCAAGAAATATGTATTCAATTGGTATCTCAAAATGACAACAAGAGCTGCCAATGGACTTTCAATTGAAATCAAGTACAAGCTTGTGATATCTCCTATAATCAAGAGAGATGGGCACAAATGAAGTCTTTTTGCATTTTGCCAAGCCCATCAAAGCACTAAATTCATAATATCATGATCACAGAGGAGATTATAAGGTTTAGAACACATGTATATCGCTCCATGAACTCTTGTATTATGTTTGTGTATCTAGGCCCTTACATGCTAGTGTGGTGCATGTGTATGCAATATTTGAGTCACACCATGAGTTTGTTCTTATGGTGAAGTTTAGAGAATGAGTTAGATATTTGGTTGACACCTCTTATGGTGATGAAGTGAGTTTGTATACTTTGTTTGGTAGAAAACTCAAGAGAGAATCTTGACTTAAAGTGTTGTATAGTTTGTTTGGTAGAAAACTCAGGAGATAAATCCTATATGCTAAACTTTTATCTACCTCTTGCCTTCACTTGTCTACCACTATTTCTTCCTTTTGGTGGATAGATTTTTTTTGGAGATTAATGCCAAAGGGGGAGAAATATTCAGAGAGAGTGTAAGCGAGGAGAAGAGATTATGTGGATTGAAAGGGTAAAGGAGTATATATATATATATATAAATAAATAAGATTTTTAATTTTTTTGTGGTGTGTGCAAGGATAGTTTATGCTCTTGATAAGGACCATTTATGCTAGTGTGTGATATTCTTGCCTTGAGTGGTGCTTGCCTTTATTTCTGTGCTGTTTTGGTAGGTGCGGTAGTGCCACCCTTCTGGTGCACCCTTTGCTGGCCAGCAAACTTTGAGTGCATGACTTGCCATGAGCATCATGTTTATCATGTTGACACCTTGCATCCCACGTATACTAAGATATAGGAGAGTTCTCACACTTTATCTTGAATATTGTATTTGGCATTTGAGGCTGAAGTTTGAAATTCCATATAGGCACACATTTAGTGGAGCTCACTATATCATAGGATTCAAAAATCTTATGATTTATCAATCTCTTATAAGCTTTAATTATGTTGTTATTAATCACCAAAAAGTGGGAGATTGAAAGTGCATCTAGCCCTTTTTGGGTTTTGGTGAATTGAATAACAACATGATTAAAGGTCTAATATGTTTGCTAAGTGTTGAACATGATATTGAGTGTATTGTATATACTTGTGGATTGTGTATTAACAAGTATGTTCAAGGTTCAACAAGTAGGCAAACTTGATGATATGCCACATAGTGTTGAAATAAAGGCCAAATTATGTATTGCAAAAGACAACAATGCAATCCTACTATTTCTCTCCTTCCATTTATTGATGTATGGGGCTCACATGTCAATTTCTTCTCCATCACCATGCATTGAGGGAAGGAGAAGAGCTCTCCAACCAGGTGGGCAAGGCATGGTCATGGGGCTGCAGTGGATGAGCTTGGGCGACAACTAGCATAGAAGCTGCCATTAAACTCCATCTAGAGCTTGGTGACAGATTGTAGTACTACTACACCAATAATAAGTGTTTGACTTGGGGTAAGCTAGCTTGGCCGTGGTGGCGATTGAATGGCATCGTGGCATCTGTTCTAGTCACATACAACAACACAGAGAGGAACATGGCCTACCCTAGCTAGTTGTGCATGCAAGTATGTAGCAACCTACACAGAGCCGATGTGGAGCGAGATGGCGAGGCCACCCATCAACGTGTGTGTGTGGCTCAGCTTCAGTGGCGAGCAGCAAGACCCCCATCGACACTCGACATACACGCGTGCTCAGCATGGGTGAGTAGCTAGGCGACTATCGATGAAATATGGTCGGCAGTCTACCTAGGGGTATGCCCAAGGTAGTAGATTATCGGCAATAGGTGCGCAAGCTACGAACTAGATGATGACGCAAGACACAGACAATGATTTTATCTAGGTTCGGCCATCGTGAGGGCGTAATACCTATGTCCTGTGTCTGATTATATTGATGATATGAGCTCAAATGAGTTGAGAGAGGTCCCTTATCCCACCTTATATAGTACGAGGGACAAGGTTACAAATCTAGAAACTAATCCTAGTCAGTTACAATTGCCATAGATAGTTCGATATCAATTCTTATTCTAACCGATCAGGATCTTGCTTGATCTTCATGTCTACCTTCCTTGCGTAGAACTCCAAGTAGATCGATCAAGCCACAAATCAATCTCGTAATGGGCCAATTCTCTCGGCCCAAGTCTAGCCGTAAGGGTATAGGGGTTTATACCCCCACAGCTAGTCCCTGAGCACTATGTATTGTGATCTGACACGCCATCTCGAGCTTCTTCGACCAGTGAATCTTGACATTTCCGATAAGCAAGAGAATCTCGAGCAGTTACGACGATATTTCAACTAGCTTGGAAATTAGTTGACCACCATTAATACCAAAGAAGCAAGTTGTCCGAATAATGCATGGTGCTCTTTGAGAAAAAAGATTTATTTCCTGATGAAGTGTGCACACTTTACTTTTTTGAAAAGTATAGGGTTTGAAAAAGCAAGCATATTCACCGTAAGGTGAAGTTTGCCCACTTAGTCCCCGAGCCTAGTAGTAGGTGACATAGACACATGGTGCCAGGGTCTAAAAAAGAAAAATTTACGTACAAATTTTGATACTAAGATGCATCGGTAGGTGCATCGTACCTATGTAGTCCCCAAGCTTGCTGGAAGGCGAAGTATGAGCCTGTAGCAAGGTCTAAAAATTAAAATTACCCCTCAGTTGTATATGAGTATAATTCATATGTAACTGAGAGGAGCAGTCCCCGAGCACAGCGTAGGAACTAGTCCACGAGTCCCTGAGCATGATTAGGAATGTAACCGTGCTCGGTGGTCAGAGCAGTCCCTGAGCACAACATAGGAACTGGTCCATGAGTCACCGAGCACAGAGTAAGGATGGGTCCACGAGTCCCCAAGTGTGGTTACGAATGTAACCATGCTCGATGGTCGAAGCAGTCTTCAAGTGTAAAGATTCCTCCTATGTCTTATAGTAAAATAATTCCTAGTCCTGTCAACACATCATTGACATTGCTTTGTTCCAACTTCAAATAGTAGTCCATCTTCTTTAAATGTGTCAGTCTGCACACCCCATCAGCAACATAAAAAGGCAAGCCCATGAAAAATGGGCTATCCCACACGAGAGCCAGAGTGAGCGTAGGCCCATCAATCGACAGAACTACCTATGATTTTATCGAGACAGTATTGGAAACCAAAACAACGCTCTCACCATAAACATCGCATGTTCCCCTAGATTTGGGAAGTGGAAAAGTTGGTTGCTGTGTATAAATAGCCCTGGACATTAGCCAATCTTCACCAAAGGCAGTTGCCATTTCTCGCCCAATGCAACATCTTCCTCCTTAAGCCACTAGCCACCTGAGCAAGATCCAAAAAACCAACATCAAGAGCCAAATGGCCAGAGGCAACTCAAAGAAGATGTCAGAGATGATGTCCAAGGAATGGTGGAAATCCAAGTCCACCATGCAGTCCATCAATGAGCTTGTCAAGATGGGAGTGCTGCACAACTAGGAATTCGATGGCTGGAGAGCACCGGTGGGAGAAAGCTTCCCCGACCCGAGACCCAGAGAGATCGTAGTATTCAAAGATTTCTTTAAAAGAGGTTTTGGTGTCCTAGTTCATCCATTTCTCCAAGGGTTACTTCTGTACTATGAGATTGGGATCTACAATCTGCATCCCAACTTGATTCTTCTTATGACCATCTTTATCCATCTCTACGAAGCTTTTGCGGCTATAGAACCGTACTTCGACCTTTTCTGTTATCTTTTCTACCTGAGGAAGAAGGGGCTCATGGGGGATCCAAGATTGCTAGTGGAGTATACCTCAATCTCAGAGATGGAATGAAAACCCATTATCTCAGCTGCCCCTGGAATACCTCCTTGTTGGAGTTTCTACATCCGCGAGGAGCCCAATAGTGCCACTTTCTATGATGTCAGATACCAACTAGAGAAGAGAGTAAGCTAGACCGACAGACCAGAGTACGACGGGTAGGTCGAGGAGCTGATGAACTTGATCTAGTGGCCTCACTTAGACGGACCAACAGTGGTCGGCAGCTTCATCTGCCGAAAGATACAACCATATCAGAGGAGGGTCCATTCCGGGTATGAGTACCAAGGGAATGATGACACTACTCGAATGAAGGAGAGACTCAAGCAGGCAGAGATCCATTGGCGGATCATGTAAGTGCACTCAAGCCCTAGTTGTGGGTTTTGGTGATAATGACCACACAATTAGAGGACTAATGAGATTTGTTGAGATGACAAGCAGGTAAAATAAGAATGAGGGTAACACATGAGATGTGAGATGGCAAAA
>Ga0182004_10004442_pt1 | contig 11306 bp, 5 predicted proteins | sample Sormic07211540_1_FD_120479 | JGI IMG/M metagenome (GOLD analysis project Ga0182004, IMG submission 120479) | Endophyte microbial communities from Sorghum bicolor roots, Mead, Nebraska, USA - 072115-40_1 MetaG | ecosystem: Host-associated > Plants > Roots > Unclassified | place: USA: Nebraska...
CCCCTCCCCTCCCCTCCCCTATCAGTCTATCCCCAGCCTCGTCGTACGGCACTCCGGCGGCGGCGAGTATGGTGAAGGGACGGCAGGGCCAGCGAGTCAGGTACGAGGCCGTCACACCAAGCCCACTACGTTCTTTCCGCTGGGGCAGGCAAGCATCTGATCTGACCCGTCGTCTCCGTTCTGTTTTGTTTCCGGCGCAGGACGTACGTGCGGGGCACGATCCTGGGCTACAAGCGCTCCAAGTCGAACCAGTACGAGCACACGTCGCTGCTGCAGATCGAGGGCGTCAGCACCAAGGAGGACGTGGCGTGGTACGGCGGCAAGCGGATCGCCTACGTGTACAAGGCCAAGACCAAGAGCGACGGCACCGCCGTCCGATGCATCTGGGGCAAGGTCACGCGCCCGCACGGTAACTCCGGCGTCGTCCGCGCCAAGTTCCGGTCCCACCTCCCGCCCAGCTCCATGGTGAGCTCCCATTGCTGGTGTATTTTTTTTGTTTTTTTTTTCTGTCTGCCTTTCTGATGGGTGCTTTTAATGGTGTTGCAGGGTAAGAAGGTCCGCGTGTTCATGTACCCCAGCAGTGTCTGACTCTAACCGAGGTAGAATGCTTTGCTCACCTTGTTTGAATGTGTGGTGTGTTTATTGTTGGATATTACTCCCTCTGTCCTGTCCTGTAATAAAGTGCATTTTAGAAATTTTAGGACAACTTAAAGAGAGAACACAAAAGACACATGAGCCCTCACTTTATTTCCTAATAAATGCTGTCACCAACACAATTAGTGGTGTTGTTTGATAAATGAAAAGTATTCATGACGGAGGGAGTAGTTTACATGTCAGCTTGAATGCTGTTCTATCAGTGTACGATGATGCAAATACTTGGCTGCCAGCTTCACTACAACTCTATTAGTGGTCCATTATGCAAGTGCTTAGATGTCAGGTTGAACACACCTCCATCACTGTCAATGCAAGCTATTGATTGTGTCTTGTATGTTGGTGATGTAAACCTTCAATTGCTGTCTAATCAGAATGTGAAGCTGTGGTCTTAGGTTGCTCTGGATCTGATCCTTCTGTCCTTTGTGTCTAAGGGTCCCAATGCCACTTGGGGGAAGCTCTCCTTTTAGCTTCGAAATACCTGCAGGTTCTCTGCGGGGTGCTCGGATGTTGGGGCCCTAGAGCAAATGCAGTGGTCTCATAGTACGAGGCTGTACTTTGGTTGATGGGTCTCTCATCAATTGCTTCCTCACAGCCTTGCCTCCAATGACCACAACATTCATTTTTTGTGTCTTCACATTTGTGCTCTCTTGCGTGGCAACATGTTTGGAGCTTGAGATGTTCTGTTTCATTATTGTGTAATCATATTGTAGCTCGCCCCTGCATTATATGCCTTCATATTTAGGTGATTACTATATGTCTTTCACTAGGTTGTTGAACAATTTTGACTTTTGCAAACTTAAAAAACTGTTGATGCATTGGTCTGAGCTAGAAAACTGTATTCTGTGCCCTGGTAGTCAATATACTCATGCTATTACCTTTAATGGTTATCCAGTCCTACCGTGTCGTTGCTGCCACAGCAGCTAAGGAATCGTTGCCTTGGCATGTCACCTCTTTTCTGGCGGAGACAGCCAAATTGTCATTTCTTCCGTTTGTGTTTCTATTGCTTGATTTGGATCTATTTTCTCTTCTGTCCTGTATTGCCGTTTTGTGTATTTGTTGCTTGATTTTGATCTGTTAACTCTTATGTTATTCCTCTCCCTCCTATGCAGAGGAAAGCTAGGCTGTAAGGGCAATGATGATGTAAAGTCATGCACCACTCTGAATAAGAGGATTTTCTCTCTTTGGGCTGACAAACAAACTTTCTACCCATTTTTTGTCTGAGCCCTTCTGTTTACATGCGTGCTTTCTTCTATCTTCTTTTTTCTTGCTGCTTAATGTGATACTTATTTGGTTGTGTTTTGTGGGGTTCTTGAGTGATTCCTGAGAACTAGATGATGTGGGTCGACAGATCCAACCATGATGCGGACTGAATCTTATTTGAGGTCAAATCTAATTGCCGCTGATGGTTCTCGAGTTTACCTCCCCGCTTTCTTTGCTTGTCCTTATTTTGTTTTGAATTTGTTGCTTTGAATCAGTTTCAATGAATATAATGGCTTAAAAGAGAGGTGAAGCCAATTTGCAGAGCAAAGGGGCCAGATAAGTGGCGATCTTTGCATTGAAGGTTGGCGACAACAAAACTGCAGTTCTCCGTGCCACTCAGATTTACATCTGTTTTGTGATGGCCTCGAACAAGCTGCTACATCATCTCTTATCTGTGATCTAAGCTACTCTCTCTGTCCCTGAATAAATCGTTTCTAGAGCTGTCCTAAGTTTGGTTGAGCTCCCCTGTTTTTTAGTTCTTAAACATTTGAGTTAAATGGTAACTATAAAATTGACATGAACAATCTCAGCAAATGCAGTGGCCCCATAGTATTGAGGCTGTTGTTTGGTTGATGGATCTCGCGTTGATCACTTAGCCTTGCCTCCAATGGCCATTGATAATAACATTCATTATTCTTGTCTTCACATTTGTGCTCTCTGACTGGAGTTTGAGATAGTTCTGTTTGATTATTGTGTAATCATATTGTAGCCTTCTGAGCTACAAAACTTTAGCATGGAGGTAATCAATTGAATTTCTCTTTAGTTTGCAAGACGTGGGACTCTAAATAAAAAATCTTTAGCATGTATGTTTGATATATTCAATCTGTTTTCAATATATATGACGTTTATGACAATCTAATCACTTCATTGTAATAATTACCTTATCCTAGAAGTCAATTGTTTTAAAAAAGAAGTGGTACTGTTTTTAGAGTGCAATTTTGACCTTTGTATTTTTGCGGGGTTTTCTACTGCTCAGTGCTATACTAGTGTGGGTGTTGATCTTTATCTTGTGTCCTTTATAGTTGTATAAATCACAGTTTATATAAACTCACAAATTCCTCCATTTTGAATGTAGCAAGCTTTTACCATGAAGGAGATTGATCCGGAAAGCTTCTGACGACGATTTTGAGTAGTTTAGTTTAGGAGTTTCCTCTTTTTCTTTTACTAAAGGTTGGCTGTGGTTCGCAACTGACAGCTTATGTCAACTGTAACTCTGTTTTGTTGCGTTGATCTGAAGCAAAGCATTAATGTTGTTTCTTTGTATGTTTAGTTGAGGCTGAATTTACTGTTGACTGATTTATTCTGAGATCATGGGAGCTGGGGGGATATATTACACAAACTTGATTAATACAGTGATCCTATTAGTCTGATTTAATCAAAATTGTGTGAAATCTGCACCATTGCTTGCTTCCTTTAGTACTTCTGAAATGTGAGTTTTCAAAGCAGCAGCAGCTATGCTGGTGCAAGTTTCAGCGTTTCAGTTGAGACATTCAGCAGGATCAGTTGAGTCAAAGTATTTCAAATTTGACCAAAATTATAGGCAAAATGATAAAGTTTTGTGGCATCAAATAAATATACTATGAAAATATAATTAATGAAGAATGAAGAATCTATTATACTTAGTTTATATCATAAATATTAGTTTATATCTTATTATTTTATTATATACATTTAGTTAAATTCGAGATAATTTGACTTTTCAAAATTTAAATTTAGTTAAATTTGAGATAATTTGACTTTTCAAAATTTCTAAAATGACTTATAATTTGGGATCAAGGGAGTACTATTTTTGGGTCTCTAAATTTGGTTTAGCCCACTCCACTCTCCAATCTCCTTTGATTCGTGGTCGGCAGATATGGTTAGGCTTTGGAAAACTTTTTGTTTTTTTGGTACGGTAGTATTTCCGTTTTCATGTGACAATTATTGTTCAATCATAGATTAATTAGACTCAACAAATTTATAGATAAACTGTGCAATTAATTTTTTTTTCTCGTTTAAGTTTAGTTAGTTTATAATTGAACAATAATTATTAAATACAAACAGTGTGGTATAGTAAAAAAAATTCACCCACCCAATTAAACAAGGGAACGTAACCTGTGCAACCCAGTTTCGTGTGCAATCTATGTAACCACCAATTAAGGCTACAGGATACACACGGGTTAGATATAGATTTAAATCCACAGGTAGATAGGTTTAAATGAAAAAAAAACCTCAAACTTAGTGGTTACATAGATTCCATACGTCCATGCGAAGCTGAGTTGCATATGATACCTTGCCCAAGGCCTAAACAAATAGGCTCTTCTTCTCCGCTCTGCACAGCCTCCATCTCGGTGAGCAGCGAGAAGAGGCACTCCACGACAAGCACCACGACCCCGCCGTCTCTAGGGCCAGAGCCTGCCGCCGCGCCGAAGCGAACAGCGGTACTCGTGACGGGCTAAGGATGCGGAGGTGAGGTTCCGTCGCAGCGAGCGCCAGAGCGGTCTGGTGCGGAGCTGGCGGTGCTCTGGCCGCTGAGCGCGCGGTGGGTGACGCCCCGGCCGAACACGAAGATGTCGGAGCTCGTAGCCGTCTCCATTTTTTTTTTTCGAAAGATCCGTAGCCGTCTCCATGCCAATGCGCCACGATTTCTCACAGCTCCGCCGCCGGCGAACTCACTCGCGCCGCATTTCCTGTCCTCTGTCTTTGTCCGAGCAAGAAGATCTCTAGTCTCACGCGGCTACAGCCATGTCACCTCCATGGGGCAGAGCTCGACCCCGGCGTGGGACGCCACGTCCCTCGCCTCCGCCCTGAAGAAGGCGGCCGCCTGTGCCCGCTCCTGACGCATCTGGCGCTGCGAAGCCGGCTTCCACGGTACGCGCGGGAACTGTTCGACGAGATGCCCCGCCCGGACGTTGTCTCCTGGACATCCCCTCATCACCGGCCACGCCCACCAGGACTACACCGAGTCTCTCTCGCGCTGCTCCGGCGCATGGCAGGCTCTGTGTCGAGCTCAACGGCTACTCTCTCTCTCTCTCTCTCCGGTGGATTGCTGGCTTGTGCTGGTATCGGCCAAGGTGCACTTGCTCTAGGGAAGGAAATACATGCCAGTGTGGTGAAGATGAGCTTGCATGGACCAGTTGACCCGGTTGTCGAGAACGGGGTTCTTGATATGTACTCAAGGTGTGCATTGAGAGTGTGTTCAGGGTGATGCATGTCAGGAATGTAGTTGCTTAGAACTCGATGATGGCAGCTCTTCTTGGGAGTAGGCAGGCTGAGGATATATGGGTGATGCCTCGGCAAGTGTCAAGAACGTAGGTTTATTAGCGACTGGGCACTATGAATATGCTGAGATGAGTCCGACGTGAGTGATGCTACTGTGTTCTCATTTTGCACATTGTTGATCCATATTGTTTTTCTTCCTACTACAGCACAGCCTAGACTAGTGTGGGGTGTTCCTTCCCTTGATAATCTTTATTTCATCTCGCATCCCAGATCATAGTTTTTTTTTTTTTGACTCAGGTAACTTGCCTATGCTGTCAAGTTTGTCTCTTGGAGGAAAGCTGCTTCCAATGGCGAATCTTTGTAGTTTAGCACACCCTCTCGTTTAATTCGTTTCATTCACTGATGACTACAAAGACTGTTATTCACAAGTTGGACGACCTGTGTCAATTGTAACACATTGGCCTTGAAGTGAAGCCAATCATTGATAGTGCTTGCTGCTGGAATGTTACAAGCTTATCACTTGTGAACAAGCCTAAAACGATAGCCTGGCTGTTCTGGCCCGTCACTGTCGTTGTCTATTTCCCATCGCTAAGCCACGCCATGCCACCGTCCACCGGTGAACAGCATAGTGATGACCGCTCAGCTCAACCTGAGGCTGGCGAGAGGCGAGCCCAGCGCTCAATAGAAAGCAAGTTAGTGGCAGGCAGGTCAGGTCGCGACCTGGGCCACGGCCACCGGAGGCGGCAGTCCCGGGACCAAGCCGTTCGGCGTCGCGCGATGGCGCTGCAGCCGCCGCCGTCCGTCCACGCCGTCACCATCCCCTTCGCCGACCTCAGGGTAACCAACCTTCGCCGCCGCCGACGCGACATTGCCAACTCAGCGGCGTTTCATCTCTCTTTGGAGTTTGGAGCTGTGTGTGAGCGACTCTGACGGCGGGTGCGCGCAGGATCGGAGCAAGGACCTGAGCGGCTTCATCGAGGAAGGCTTCGGACCCCGGGGGCTCGGCATCGTCTCCATCACCGACGTGAGTGGTGCTAGCGCTTGAGGCTGATGCGTGACGCTGCTGATGAGCAGATTTCGATCTCGCGGGCGGGTTGGTCTCAGACTTTGAGCTGTGTTTGCTTTGTGCACGCGCAGGTACCCGGTTATCCGGAGCTCAGGAGAAGGCTGCTGCGCTTGGCGCCAAGGCATGTTGTTGTCTTGCACTCTCGTCTAAGTTCAGGGGCTTCAGGCCCTGTTCAGCGCGATACACCATGATTTTGTACCTTTTTTCTTTGCTGACTGAATACTTTCCTGAAAGACTTCTTGATTACTCTTCCTGCTGTTTGTTAGAATCGTCAATCTTCCTGATGATGTGAAGAAACAACTGGAGGACCCAGATAGCAGGTCAAAATTTACAGAATGCTCTTCACCAGGGAGCTTTTGGCATGATTGCTTATATATAGTGTCTACTTGAATACTCCTCTTCTCCTCCCTCTTCTTCTTGTTCTTCTTTGTTCATTTTCTTTCGGGAAAATAAGAGCTCCTAAGCTAGGATTTGCATATAGCTTGCACTTCAGTTCGTACAAAACCTTATGTATTTCGTATGCATTATTGGCCTTGCTTCACAGTTACCACTTTGGTTGGAGTCGTGCGGAAGAGAAATTCGAGTCTGGAAGATGGGGTAAACAAGACCTTTTCACTTCGTGTAATCAACTAATCATGCATCACATTGTATATAGAGCATCCTCTAAGCCTATCAGTTTGAGGATAAACTTTACAATAATAAAAATGACTTAGTAGGAGGGGAAATGTAGTTGGAAAAGAATGTTAGCCGCAACAGTAGTGTATTCAGGTCAAAATGATCTTTCAATTTTGTGCTTAATGTCTTGGAATGCTTTTAAGCCCATAAGGAAATTCCATCTGTTATATGCAGACACGCCCAAAGGCTCCTATTTCGCAAACCCAGTTTTTGATGTCCCTACAACTGATGATGAGCTTGTAACTAGGTATAATGTTCCTAATCCTAAGTTATCTTTCTGTGCAGTTTACTTATCTGACAACTAAAAACATGTTGATGTTATTATTGTTCCAAGCCTGTTTTATGTACTGAAGCATCTTTTAGTCCACAGTAACTTCACTATCTTGCTGCAGCTCAAGCTTGCTGGCTGTATCATTTTATATCTGTAATGTTTGCTACTTATCTGAACAGTTTGTAGCATTTATGCAAACAAAATTATTACTCCAATTTTTAGGTGTGGCGTATTACATATGTTGAAAACCTCTTGGGTTCCATTTTTAGATGTTCATATTGATATTTGTTCCTGTTTTCTTTCTGATGATATAACATTTAGATACCCATCATACTGCCGACCAAACATATGGCCAACTGATCATCTTCTGAGCTTGAAATAGGTATGTGTTTTTCAGGCCATATATGGTATTCATGTACATTTATTCAAGAAATCTTATTGCAAATCATTACTGTTAATCTCTAATGTTGTTACGAATTAAAGATTTGACACTCTGCTCCTCAGGTTTACATACATTACTTAATGCATATACAAGCATTGCACATGACAAAAGTTCATTAGCTAATTCTGTGACAGCGCATATTTCAAGAAAAATCTTTCCAGTTCAAATCAACATGTTTATATTGATAATATGAGTATATGTTGTAAATTTTCTTTAACGGGTAGGTGGCCTTTTCCCTCATACCCTCTAATAGACGAGGTGACTACCTGTGCCATCTTAGGCTCGAAAGCGGGTGAGCGTACTGGTACTGGAAATAAGCTAGCTTTGCTAACCGATCTAGGCTATATAAATGTCTATTTAAGTGTATGTGAGTTCTTTTCGTAAAAGATGATTTTCTCAACTAGAGTCAAGCCCATATGTACAACATTTATTTCATTTGTAGCATTCAAAGATCTTGGAAAATTGATGTTGGAAGTTGGCTTGATGTTGGCTCATCATTGTGATTGCTATGGTATGTACTATTAAACCATAACTATGTTTAGTAAGCTTTATCTGTAAAACATCAACTCCGCTTGGTGCAAAAGTTAATGAGCCATGGAATCTTTTATCCTCTTTTAATGAAATACTTGTGCACTGCACTTTTTTTGGAGTTTTTTTTTTAACTCATAGGACATAGTATATCATAATAGTAGTATATGCAATTGTGTAAATGTAGAAGCTACTGACCTTTTAAGCATCTTATTATTCATCATGTAAGAGAACAGTTGCATACGTTGTTATTGATGTAAGATGAAATCCAAATGCAACACCCAATAGTAGTGTATCCTGTACGAAGTGCACCCCTTGTTCTGATATATGTGCTGCAGGCGCGTCCTGGACAGCCAGCTTTTGGGGCCTTTTCTCGACCCTGCATTTTGAGGAAATTTCTTCCTTCTGTGATATACCTCAGGGACGGGGGAGGTCAATCCCCCAAGGATCAAGTTTTTTTTTGGCAGACATCCATTTGTTTAGCTTAATAGCCAAATTGTTACTAAGGAGCTGTTTTAAGTTTTTGATATGACATACATGCTAACTGAATCTCTTCTCCAAACTTTAATGTTTAATTTAGTTACCATTTAATCAAATGAAGCAGCATCTCTGTGATTTTCAGTAATGCAGCAAGGAGTGGGACAGTACATTGGTGAAAGCCTTGAGAAGACACTTGCTAACTCAAGGTGTCCCAAGGGTCGTCTGTTGTAGTACTTTCCCAAATCATTTAGGTACACCCAGCAAGCATATATATAGAGTCTCTAAAAAATACACTCATGAAAATTAAATGACTCTAGTTAGCACATAACCTTTAGGTAAACTTAGAGTTACAGAGGTTCAATATATTTTACAGGAGGGCAACATTAATACGCTGCACGTTTTTACATACACTAAGACATACATCCTTTGCCCATGTGGATCAAAACTTTGCCCTCGTTTTGATATCCAAGATTTTTACCAGATCTAAGATTTAAAATGCCGTCTCTAAAAGTTTATGGTTGTTTGTTGTTGCAGCAAACAGGATGATGGAGTTCAATCTGTTTCTTCATGGTGTGGATGGCATACTGACTATGGATTTTTGACAGGTGTCCCACGGTGCCCCTATGGGTCGGTTCTGTGTAATAACATGTGATCAAACAAGTGATACACATATTTATTACCAAATTTATAACTCACAATCTAACGTATTATAGGAATACTTGGTCTCAATGCTCTTACTGTCTTCACATTCATTGTTCTCAGATAATTTTATGCATACATGCAGGACTTACATGTGGCTTGTTCACGAGAAAATCAGAGGAGGTTCCCTGTCCTGATATTGGAACTGGGCTATATGTTCGGACTCGTGATAATCAAGTTGTTAAGGTTATTTCCTTTCAATATAGGATTCGCCGTGAGACAGATGGCATGCAAATGTAACTTACTGAGGTCGTAACTTCACTAAGCATCAAGTAAAAATGATGTGCATGTTTGCAGCACTGGGAAATATAGTGTTATAGACAACCTTCAACCAATCATTGCTCATTGTTGTTTAACCAATTGCATGGAACCATGGGCCATGTTTACATTATGTTCAGTTCAGAGAGCTAGGCGTTATGTGCTTATTTGTTTTTGAACGGACACTTTAGGTCACATTTGAGGATGATGAATTGGTTTACCAAATTGGGGAAACTGCCGAAATACTATCAAGAGGTCATCTATGTGCAACCCCACATTGTGTGAAGGTATTTTCTGATCAACATTCACCTTTCTAAGTGGCTTAAAGGTGTCATTTGGTTGCCTGCATGAGTGCATGGGCAGTTATGCCTGATCCAAATGGCATAAAAGCAGCTTCTGAGCCTGGCTCGAAGGAAACAAAGTCTGATTTTTCTTGCTGGTCTATCTTGTGCTGCCATGTTTTAGTTTCTCAGCTAGTGGTTCTATCACCCCATATGCGACCAACCAAAGCATGACTTGGGGACAATCGATCTTAATGGATACAACTAACTAAGCCTGCCTCTTTTTGTTTAGATGAAACCAAAACATGTCTACTTTTGTAATTCGTGGTCCATGGTTGTAAGTTCTTATGGTTGCCAATGTTTATAGGCTCCCAGCAGCGAAAATGCTTCTGATGTTGATCGCTCAACTTTCGTTCTGTTTATTCAGCCAGATTGGTAAGTGCAAGTTTGTCTTCCCATTTGGCATATGGTAGAAGTGATCACTCACTGGTACTTTTGCTCTTTCTGTACCAAAGATTGTTCCACCTATATTGCCAAGATTTCTTCGGTTATGCTGTTAGGGTTTCTTCCTCCATCTCAGTTGTGAAATGTAATGCACAAACACTAGGATATACAGTCGCATACAGTGACCCAGTTCGCTCTTTAAACTTTACCCATTTATTCTAGTCCAATTCAGACTGATTTTGCCAAAAAGAAAATAAAAAAACAAACTGAATGCCAACAGGAAGGGCTAGGCTATTTGTGAGTTATAAATGTTATCCGCACACATGTTTCCAAAGTGAAATCATCATTTGAAAATTTTGGCAGGGATGAGCTGCTGAAGCTTCCAAGTGAAATACGCTATCACCAGGAGGTTTGTCTACACATAATCTTTACTTTTTGTGCTTCATCATGGTTTGGTTCTGCTCACTCCAACTCCAAATGGAGGGATGACCGCTCTGCTTTTGACTGGCAGTGGATTCCACCAAATGGGACACTTACGTACGGCGAGTACTCTGAAAGGGTCTTGGCGAGTTTTAGCGGCAAGAGCGTGGATCACACCTTGATGCCACAATAAGGAACTCCAGATGCATATATGATAGTACATTCGTGCCAGAGTGTGCGATGTTGCATGTATATTGATGTAGCCAATCGGCGAAACTCACACAGAGTGACAGAAGCATTCTGGTGTTGGATGAATCACACACAGCTCACAATAATGAACCAATAAAAGTATGACATGTTATGTTATTACCCTGTGAGATAAACAAAGTGTTGGTCGATGGCCTCGTGCACAAATGTCATTTGCTGCCAGAGCTGTCAATTCCATTTTTATTTATTTATTTATTTCCTTTTTGGCAAAATACAGAAAAAAAACGTTCACATACCACCAGATGGAATTGTTTCTCATTGATTTTCTGAAAGAACATAATTGTGCCAGGATTTCAAACACGGAATGATTGTTTGTAGTCTGGATAAAAAAATGAGGCCTTCCTCGTACGGGAGTAAGGC
>Ga0182004_10004443_pt1 | contig 11305 bp, 7 predicted proteins | sample Sormic07211540_1_FD_120479 | JGI IMG/M metagenome (GOLD analysis project Ga0182004, IMG submission 120479) | Endophyte microbial communities from Sorghum bicolor roots, Mead, Nebraska, USA - 072115-40_1 MetaG | ecosystem: Host-associated > Plants > Roots > Unclassified | place: USA: Nebraska...
ATATGATAATGAAGATGACTGGAATGAGGATTACCGTTATGAGTACTAGGTTTGGAGTCAACCAGTCAACAGTGTCCCTGTGTGGAGCTTCCATCGAGAGCGTTGTTTATTCTATGCTATCATTTTTGTATGAGACTATGTGATTTATTATGTTTCGCTATGTAATAAGCACTGCAATGGTACATTTGAGATTTGTCTACTTATGTGTGCGACTGTTTCTGGGGCACATATGAGTCTCTTATGCATCCTATTGTTTTCTTAAAATATGGGTGTGACACATCTTTAATATTATTTCCTAAAAAATGTGCGGGTTTACTTTTCTTTGTGCACTCTATAATCTGTATTTATTTTCATACAATATATGAACTGAATCCACTTATATCTATTTTTTTGTACAATCTAAACAAAACATCCACAAGAGAATAATTATTTGTTCCATGCTATGACGACAAATGAAGATAAGGCACTCAACAACCACAACTCATTCAACCGAATGAGATCGGCGATCATGCAGGTAGATTGTGTTTCCTTTAATGATTTAACAAGTGTTAGTTGCTTACTCTGAAACGGATGAGTCAATATCTCTAATGGGCTTGGAAAACTTGAAGTGCCTATTAAACATTCACATAATTAAAACAAAAAATGCACCAACTACATTGTAGATGTTGTAGGTTGTTCTCTTATGCTGAATATATGGATTAGCCAGATTTTTTCGATGAGTATAGACGATATTGACCCACTACTACATCACGGTGGCAATTTTCCCTCCGTGGTCATTCTCGCAGATAAATTTTTTATGTACCATGTGACTCTTCTTTGATGATTCGGTCATTCCAGTTCAAACCTCTTTTGGTTTTCCTGTAGGTTCTGTTCATTTTAGGCTACTTCCTTCGGTCACGTACTTTTGTATGCCTTCTAGATTACCTTCCAATTTCAATCATGTTATGTTTTTGCAGTGCAATCTCTATAATTTTTTATAGATGCAGCTTTAGTCGTTGTTGGATGTTATTTTCTCAGTCCTTCTCTTGGTACCGGCTACCTTAAATTATATCTGGAGATAGCTATGTGCTCACTTGCTGCATCTTTGTTGCCCTGTCAGTTCAACAATAGAGGAGAAGATCAAGAAAATGCTGCATTTACTATAGAGAGTAGACCAACCAAACATCTGTACGCCTCCTACAGATGGTTCTGAAAGCAAGAGCGATACCTGTCCTAAAAAACAGGTGATGTGAGACCCCGTCATCACCTTTTATTTGTTTCTGTCTTATTGTTCCCATTTTCCTTCTAGGTCCCTACATAAAACAGAAGGTTGAATGACTTCAAAAATGCCAAGGTCACAAGGTATCACACTCTGCTCAAAACACATTGCTACTGTAACAGAGCAATAACATATCTTTCTCCCCAATTTACAGATGGAGTGCAATGTCATAATTCTTGGACCAACAGCTACACCAAGTAGACCATCTGAAGACACAATCAATTAGGCTCACCTATACAACGCAATAGAACAACCACATCTGTATCATATGCCTACGCTTATGTAATATGTGCATCTTGAGATTAAAAAAAAAGCATCATGTAAGCGTGTATCTATCATGTTACCTTAATTATATAAACCACCAGCGTATGTAACATATGGGTTATACCATGCTTGCTTACCCTTCCGCGCGATGGCACGCGGGTTTTACTAGTTAAAACATATAACTGAATCAAATCTACTATATTTGAAATAAAGAAACAACTATGATGTTATTAACTTCACAGATAGAGGAAAAATAAGAAACAATTTATTGTTTTTTGCTTGTGAGACTAATATAGCGTTCAAGGTGATCTTGTACACCTTTAAGTATGTTGGTTATATTTTTATTCCCCGTATATGTGAGTAGGTGTAGCAATATATGTTTTCTCACTTCATAATTATTCTGTATGATTTTTATACACATATATAGTTATAGTTATTAAATAAATATATGAGGTGAAAAATAAGGATAATACTCACATTATTGCAAATGGATGTTTCTATCCTTTTACCATTCCACGCACACATAGCAAGTAGAACATTATAACCAGATAAGTCTCTGAGGAAGCATTAAATTATTACTATTATATATAGTTGAATATAAAAAGGAATAGTAACTACTGTAAAAGTAGTTACCCATTTAACTCAAATTGGTCGACTTCTGCAACTCTATGATCAAAGAGGATTAAATCATCTCGCCACCGAGGACATGAAACTTTCATGAATTTATTTAGAACAGTGGAAATCCTTTGAATTTTGTTTGTATTTTTAGTGGTTGAATCTTGTAAATATCAGGTTTTGGAGTTTGGTCTACTATGTAGAGAGCTCTTCTAGACATGTCTAAAAGAAAAAGATTATAAATACCGCATGTTGTAACCGTCTGTAGTGGTATTAGAATCTGTAATTGAAAAAGGGCATCTCAGTAATATGGTATTTAAGAATAACCTGGTTTTTACACAAAAGATGTAAGGAACAGAAGAAGAGAAGCAATGTAACCCATGTGCACTCTTTAACATTGTATTTTCTCCAAGGCCATTCAAGAGCAAATTTCGCCAGTTGGTTATAATTGACTTTTGTTCGATACTTGTTACATTTACTTAGTTGACACACAAGCTATATAGTAATATAATGAATGAAAGTCTAGAAATATGAGACAAAAGAAAGAGTGATTATATATCATTCCATTATATAAGGTAAAACCTACAGAACTTTAAATCCATGTAGTGCTTTGACACAATCTTGTTTGTTCCCTTCAACTTTTCGAGTTCTTCAAAAGTAATCTTACGTGCTACCAGATTAAAACAATCATCATGAATTCCCCCGTTCTTGTTTAACATGTTTTGGATTTTCTTGAGACTCAACACAATCGGATAGGGCTTTGCACTTACAACCCATTTTTTCCTATAAAATATGAATTTTTGTGTACATGTAACAATATGTGGTATATGCTTTAATATTTATCATGAAAATAGACTTACTCTAAAGCCATATCTTGGTCAATTGTCATGATATAATTGCAAACACGGTCTCTTAACTCTTTGTTCACCCATTGGCAAGTCATGAATTGTAAGAGCATGTGCGTTAGCATTTTGCAACATGTCAACTAACTTCTTCGCAAAGGACCTACAAAAAATTAAGCATATGATTAAAGGAAAATACCAATTATTAATAGTAGTTATATGTAATAGAGGTGACTTGCTCTAAAGTAGCTGCATCACTAATGGAGTTGATATAATTTGAAACTCTGGATAATATTAAATCTTCTTCATAGGCATATGACTTCTCACCCCTGCTTCCTTTTAGTGGTCTATCTAAAATTTCAATTTTATCTATACTCTCTTCTTCCTTATCATCAGTTTTGGAAGTCAACCACCATTCACGGGCATTTAATTGGCAGTTCAACAAAATGGCAAGTAGCTTGAATCAAAAGTTTTTCATATCACCCTATGTAACATCAAGTATGCATATTAGTTTTTGATGACATGTTAGTATAAAAAAATATAATGAATGAACAAATGAAACATTATTATTTCTATATACCTGAGTTACACTGTCTGATAGACCTTTTCCTTTTCCTCTCCAATATTCCATGTAGTTAAGCATGAATAAGACACATGATGACCTACCAATTTTGAATCATGAAAACATAACACTAAAAAATATATCTATAGTTTATTAGTTGAATTTAAAATATTTGTATTTGTATGATACGTATGATGGAGTACTATACCCATCTGTTTGTATGGCACTTGTGAATTCCTCATTGAATTTCCAATCTTGAACTTGAAGGGTTTGCCATTTTGTTTGTATGTCTTTACGTTTTGCTACAATATCTATGTGTCTCTGTAGGTCAATTATCTAATAAATACATAGTCAGTAGTAAAAAAATAGCAATCAGGCAAAAATTTAAATAAAGTTAATATTTTACTAACTGTATAGACAAGTTCCCAACAATTCTACTGTGTTTTACCTAATGAATCGAGCACATGTATCTCTTTGTTTATACCATCCACCACTGCTAGGTACCAGTGAAAGTCTTTGATGTTGATCGGAAGAAATACCTAGATCAAAAGTTAAAATATTATAATTGAACACACCTTGTGTAAGATGAGAACATCATTTATGGGTTAGAGATGCACAGTTTTACCATGTCATAGTCCAAATAGTTGCACACCCTTTTAGCTATACTTGTTTATGGGTTTGAGTATGTTCATATACTTATATTAAGATACTTTAGATCTTACCATTCGAAAAAATTTCAAAGAAATTCATATTTTTTAATATATTACTAAAATGTCACTACTGTAGTATATATAATAAGTATAACCACATACTCTATGTATGCATGTATACTTAACCACATAATAAGTATAACTACCTTAGATAGTTTAGAATGATCATATACTTCGTCTACATACACTTCATCGGGCCATATACGTCCTAAATCTAGAGATATACACATAAGAGTAACTACTACTAGGAGTAAATAGGAATTATCCTCTCTCTCTCTATATATATATATATATATTGCAAGCAGTAAATCAGTACGAGCAAATCATTTTGAAACACCGAACCATGCATGCATATACTTACATCACCCTCCAAAAACCTATTATCATGTAGGAGGCATTCTAAAATATGTCGTTCTATGGTTATTCCGTGGACCAAATCTATTATCATGTAGGAGGCATTCTAAAATATGTCGTTCTATGGTTATTCTGTGGCTGTCCACTAATATTTTTTTGGTTGCGACATAATGCTTTCAATAGTACTGTAATCTTCGGTGTTGCAAACATAATCTGCATAAAACAGAGCAAATTAAAGAATTAAAGGGCCTCATTAGCTCAACGAAAATGGGAGGGATCAATGAAAGTAAGCACCTTGAGGTAGAATTTTGACTGTGTCTGTTTTTTTGGTTTGTTATACTGCAAGACCAACCTAGACGGAGACACCTCCTTTTCTTGTTTATTACATGGTTTAGTCATTGACGACATCTATCATAAATTGTATGTTAGGCAGCTTGAATGAAACAATAAAATTTCACTGTGACTTGGGTAATCGGTTTTGTTGTGGCGACGATCACAATGTTAGAAATAAAAGCAATTTAGCGATACATAAATTAATTCTGATAACAAGAAAAAGGCTAACAACATGTATCACAGATATATGAATCGAAACTAGCACTACGATTTGAATCAAGTTCACGGGATCTAGTGCTAGCAATAGAAATGATATGTAACCGAACAACAGAGAGAGGATAGACATCCTTACAGTGGGGTTGTCGGTAGGAAGGAAGAAGAAGAAGACCGTTGATGGAGATCGACGAACACCGGACGTAGTGGGAAGAAGACCTCCAGCGAGCAGTCACGACGACGCTTCCCAAAAACCTGATACACCCCCTACCCCGTGCAGGGATGCGAGGAGACGTAGGCTTCGGAGCCTGCTTTCCCGACACCAGTGGCACGTCCACGACGGGATGGGGAAGACGGCGGCAGCGTAGTAGTGTGGCGAGGAAGAGATTAATCTCTCGATACAAAGGACAATGTCTCGCCCCATATTTATACACGCGTCACACGCAGCAAATAGGCAAGCAATCAATCACCGTATTATGGAAACTTTACCTGCAGTTTACGCACTTGCCATAATACAAGAATAATTTCTTACCAAATAGGCCAGCACAATCTTCTCCATACATGCAAAACTTCCATGTAGCAAAAGGAAGCTGCACACCCGCAAGGGTTGAAGCGGGAAATCGCCGGACCATTCACACGCATGTCGTGCATACGCGCCCATTGACCCCGCCCAGCGAGGCGAGGCGAGTGAGCGCGCGCGCGTGGTTCTTCCTTTTCCTCTCCCCAATTGCTTCAACAAGATGGAGATAGCTCAACTTTTTAAGTTGGCCTCACTCCACTTGAAGTAGTAAGGTGGTACTAAAGTCCCCCATCTTTCATATATACATGCATGTATGAGTGGGTCTTTGGGATTTTTTTAGAATTGTTTGGCCCAAGGCCCAAAACATCTAACACACAACATCAGAATATTAGTTTAATATATCATATAATATATGTATATATATCTACACTAAAATACATGTCACACATAAAATAAAAAAATCCTACATATTTTATTCAAATTAATGAGTTCGAAAGCAAAAAAATCAAAGAATTTAATTATAACACAAAAATAATCCTACCTGTAGCGGTCTGTAGGGCTGTACTCCTATGTCGCGCAAAAAGCAAAGGAAAGCTGGTAGCAAACCTGCTGTCACGAGAGATAGATGAGTGGAGATTTTCAAGTGTCAGGCAACACACAAGAGACTAACAAAATTAGTTGGGTTAATGAAGGTTTCCATGCTTGGCAGCTCCGCCCGGGCCTCCACACCTAGACCCGACCACCCGCCGCAGCCGACCGAGCCATCAGCCCCCGCGACGGCGAGGTGACCGCCGGGAAGGCTTCGCACCCGATCCACTCCACCCCCCTCTCCAGTTCCTCACGCCCGCTCCACTCCACTCGAACTCTCCAGCCCCCCATGAGCCATGAGCTGCATCCACGACCATCCCTCCGTGCCCATCACCGACCAGACACCGCAGCGACTCGACTGTCGGCCCCCGCAGCGGCGGAGGAGGCCACCAGGAAGATGGAGCAGCCGACGACACCAGCAGAGCGGCCGGCCCCGCGGGAGAGGCAGTCCCGCTCGTCTTTGAAAGGTCCAAATGGCTAGAGGGGGAGGTGAATAGCGTATTTAAAATTCTCTACAAACTCAACTAGACAAGTTGATTAGTAAAACAAATGGCGAAGCTATTCTAGCACTAGCTCAACTAAGCTATGCAAGCCACCTAAACACGTCTAGCAAGAAGGCTAAATACTAAGTCACAACAACAAAGCACAACCAAAGTTAACTACACTCCTATGTAAGAAGACTAAGCTAAACAAGCTAAACAACTAGCAAAGTATACAAGTAAGTAAAGGAGTGAAGAGTGATTGTTATACCAATGTTGTAGAGATATATCCAACCAATCACTCACAATCACAAACACAATAGATAATCCTCGGCAAGAGATGACACAAGATTTTTTATCGAGGTTCACTTGCTTCCCGGCAAGCTAGTCCACGTTGTGGCGATACACCCACTTGATGGATCACGAGCTTATTGGCAATCCAAAGCCAAACCCTCAGTGGGTGCCGCACATCCACTCACAAGATGGGGATCCTCCAAGCCACGAGCAATTCACTAGAGTAGCCAATTGCGTTCTCCCACGGGGAAGGCTCAAGAACCCCTCACAAATCACTTGGTGAGGCTCGAAACAATCTCCAATCACGAGCTCAACACCACCACTGCTCTAAGCCGTCTACTAGGGCATCGGGAAACACCCGAGAGTAACAAGAAATCCACAGCAAACTCAAGGATCAAGTGCCACTAGATGCAACTCTCAATGCAATACACTTGAATCTCACTCAATCTCACTAGAATTAGCAATCAAGCAAGGAGATGAGTGGAGGGAGTGTTCTCTAGCTCAATGTATGCTTCAAGTAATCAAATATGCAAGAGAGAGCCTCCCAAAGCCGACCACCTTCTATTTATAAGCCCCTCAAAGAGATAGAGCCGTTGGCTCTGTCACTGGGCTGAAATCGGGGGCACCGGACGCGGAGTAGGGTACCACCGGACGCACCAGCCCTGCGTCCGGTGCCTAGATGACGGCCACGTGTCGTCTTTTGAAACTTCACGCGTCGATCTCTAACGGCTACCTGCGAGCCACCGGACGCGACCAAGTGAGCACCGGACGCGTCCGGTACTCATCGGTCTCGTGCGTAGAGAGGTTGTCAAACTTACGATCTCACCGAACTCGGAGCACCGGACGCGTCCAGTGCTCACCGGACTCGTGCGTAGAGAGGGTTGCAAATCACGCTAACACCGGACGCTGAGCACCGGACTCACTCCAGTGCATTCGGTGCCCTTTCAGAAAACTTCTCAGATTAGCTTACTGACCCTGACAAGCACCGAACGCTGGAACAACAAATCCCATGCGTCCGGTGCAAAGCGTCCGGTGCGCTCTGCTTGCCCTGGTCAGCCACCGATAGTGCACCAGACGCGTCTGGTGCCTCTGCACCCCGCGTCCGGTGCTCCCTAGACTTCACCAAATTTCCCACCGGCACAATAGAAAATATACACTTAATTTTCTCAAAAGCGCTGAATCCCGCCTCGCAAGCTCGGTGGGAAGGAGAGAGGAACCCACACCCCTCTCAACCCTAGGACCTCCACCTCCTTTGCAAATGTGCTAACACCAACAAGTGTTCACCACCAAAGTGCATGTGTGTTAGATTTTCACAAACATTTTCATCAAAGGAGTTAAGTTAGCACTTTACTAGATCCTAATGAATATGCTCAAGATATGGACCTAGTAGCACTTGATTCGAGAGATGACCGTGATTTCCCCTCTTGATAGTCGGCTATCTATCCTAAACCTGGTCAATCACTTCTCTACTCAACTTAGATCGGCAAAAGCAAAACCCTATGTTTATACCTTTGCCTTGATCACTTCACTCCTCGTTTATAACCATGATCTCACCTCAGATTCACTAACATGGCACGGGAAGCAGGTCGATGACGGCTGGCCCACCTGGCTTTCTAGTGTTGCCGTCAAGGCCATCGACGGATGGCCCATGTCTCGTCGACTCCTTTGAGAAGATTGGCAAGGTACGTTCGCACACCTCCCATTCCCCCGTTCTCCCACCTGCGTGATGCCATTCCCTCGTTCCCCCACCTGCGTGATGCCATTGGGATAGTAAACTTATTGTGGTTTAGGATGGCCGGACGTCTGTTGATGACTGATGGCGGCGGCGCCTCGAAGAACTAACGTAGATGTAGTAGTCCCCTCGGTTATTCTTCTTGGAAGGGGCAACGACCTCCTGTGGAAGAGGACCTCGATCTAATGATTTAGTGGATTGATGAGGCAGGCGCTACCAGAGTTCCCTTTTATAATAACTGATCGTAACCTCTAAACATATTCAGTTGTGCATGGGCCTTCTAAACAATAATATTTTTTTCAATATGTATGTATCTCTCCCTGCTAACGGTGTGGGTTGTGATGGTTATAATGGTGTGGGTTCTCTTTTGGACTCTCTTTTGTTAGATACAAATGGGCTGGTATCATAAATGGATTGGGTTAGATTGGTTTATTTGGAGAAAATACTTTGGGATGGATTGGTGTGGCTTCTATATTTTCGGTCTCAAGTAGTATCAACTCATAGGTTGGATCAAGTTCCTAAGAATGGTTCATGGAGTCAGGATGAACTTCCCTTATTTTTGATCTAAGCGATCTTGCACTTAAAAGCAGCTGCTCCATCATCACAACTGACAGTCAAAACCAAACCTAAATTGCATGCCTGCTCATTTCATTGAACACCTATTGCGTGTTACCTCATTGCCAATGCCCTTGTCCTATGAGCCAATTTTGTCCTGCCCTCACAGACATCAGCTGATTGCTGTCGGGATCATGGCGAGCTGGGCGTCAGTTCCACGGTAGAGAGAGCAGGGTGGAGCGGACGGCGGTTGTGCGAAGCAAGCCGAGCGGTATGGGGTGAGCCGAGCGGCGGGACGATTAGATGTTAATCTGACGATAACATCCTAGTTTTCGCAGTTGTAGAGATAGAGATTCCTCATTGCTTCTTTCACAAATTTGTGACATATGTATTTCACAAAACTATTAATGAATTCTAAAACACTATAAATTTTGTAGTGCTTGCAGAAACAAGCCGTTAAGTTCCCTAGCTAGAAATAGCATCTTTGGTCCAAATGAGTCCAGCTTCTAGTAACATATTGCAAATATATACATCAAGTCATGCAAAGTATAGTAAAGCTACCATCGACTATACTATTAGACCACAGTTGCCAAATAGCTCCACCGACTTGCTACAAATCTTTTGACAAATGTTGTATCCGCCTATGTAACAAACGAATGTCGGATGCCTACAATTTTCAATATAAAATGTTGTATTAAACATTATCTTTTAAAATGCATAGATTAGACTACAAAGGGTACTTTCATTTTTATGTAAATCTTGTATTTGATATACTAACCCTGAAGTTCGTTCATTGCACGGTGAGGTGGATTAAATGCTGAAGTTGTATAATCAGATGTTTCTAAACACCCTGGGTTAAATTTTTGAATAAAAAAGAATGGTCAATTTGTAGACTATTTGTACATTTCAGATATATATTTGATGTATTATTTAGAGATTGAATGGAATCAGTTACTTACTGTGTTTATGGTTCACTCTGAGCATACTTGCAAAAATAATAGTGTTGTCAAGGGCAACATTTTGTAGCTTTATTTTATGCGCAACCAAGACTTTGCACGACATGATCACAACTATCAAATCACAAATATAAGGGTGAACCTACAGTTGTAGCATAGGGGTACAACTGTCCCCCCAAATTTCTTAAAAAACATCTAGTATATATACCTTTTTAATAACATGTACATGTATAATACATTGTTATATACAATTGCTAGTCTGCTCAGCCCATACAACAGCCTCAACACTCTACATTCACAACTATTTTATCATCTTTAGTAATAAAATTATGTTATGTCCATGTTGATAAACTATATTATTTGTATCCATACCTCCATGATTAAAATCCTAAATCCGCCAGTATAATTACACATATTTATGTGTTTGAATAAAGGAGGCATATGGTGTGTATATATGCACACATATATTTCAATATATAAGGACAACCTCGAATCCATAAGGACAACCTCTCTACACAGCCTTGAACACGGTCTCTCAACTTTCCCCGAGTGCACAAGAATTCCCACAATGTCTATATAAATAGTACATGTATTAGTACAAAGATAAAATAAGAGAGTGTAGACTTTAAAAATAGAGTAGAATACACTGGCGGCCCTTTAACTTGTCAGCCTGTGCCACTTTGGTCTATGAACTTGCAAACCCGAAAAAGTGACCTCTGAACTTGTCCGCCTGTGCCACTTTGGTCTATGAACTTGCAAACACGAAAAAGTGCCCTCTGAACTTGTCGACCTGTGCCAACTTGGTCCATGAACATGCAAATACGAAAATAACACCAGCTGCATGGCACTGTTCTGCCACGTGGCCGCCTCTGATAGGCCATGCATGGCACCGTTTATGGTGTTGATATCAGCGATGATGTCAGCACTTCTTTTTTAATTTACGAAATTGATATATTTTTATTCGTAGCGTCAAATATATCAAATAATATATCAATTCGTTGCATTTATTAATTAAAAGAGATAATTTTAA
>Ga0182004_10004444_pt1 | contig 11305 bp, 15 predicted proteins | sample Sormic07211540_1_FD_120479 | JGI IMG/M metagenome (GOLD analysis project Ga0182004, IMG submission 120479) | Endophyte microbial communities from Sorghum bicolor roots, Mead, Nebraska, USA - 072115-40_1 MetaG | ecosystem: Host-associated > Plants > Roots > Unclassified | place: USA: Nebraska...
TAGAAACTAGAAGATCTATTTCTACTTACATTGGTTGCTAAGCCTAAAAAGAAATATTATTTAGAGAAGAGGTTTTCCTTCGAGGGCACCCCTCAATCTCTATGATAACTTCTTGTCTTCTCAAGGGGCCAGGGGGGTCTCCTTATATATTCCTCCTCCTCTGTGCATTTTTGGGTCGGTAGGCGAGGTGGTACTATGTTATCTTTGATCCATTAGGTCGGTGGAACATCGTGTGCGAAGAGAGTCCCGAACGGAGTACAGGAGGGGGTGGGCGCCCAGGTCCTCAGGGCGGGCGCCCTGGGCCTGGCCCCTTTCGGCCTCTGCCTTCTTCCCGTGGCTTCTGGAGTCTTCTGGATGGTAGAAAATTGCGCGGTGCGTTGATATCTCTATGTAATCCTGACATGTGGGCCTTTCTTCCTTATTTCCTGATAACCCCCTACAGAAACAGATAACAACAAAACTCGTGGAATTCTGTCAGATCAAACCCTAATTCTAGGTGTTGGTTGCATATTGGTCCTTTCTCTTGTTTATTTGATAATTAAAATTGATACTTATGATCCGTCAACACCCTCCATCAATGAGTATCTTGGAAATCGGCTGCCCATCAACCCTGCCTTTGACAAACAGAGCCTTAAGATGCTACTTTCATCATCGGAAGGTTTCTCAAAGATAGCCGTCATTGGATCAAGAGCCAACTGAGCTATTTGGTCATGGAAATCTACCCCCTCATCATCACTGAAAGGTGCAAGAAACTCTATCGGCAACATAAACACCATGTTAACATCTGCCGATGGTCATTTTCCCTTGGGATTTGATTGCTGCTGACTCTCTGACTTAGAAGAACTTTCTTCCCTACTTAATTCTTCTTACCTCTCCCACTGCATTCTCCTTTTTTGTGTCCTGGTTAACCCTTCCGGACACCATTGGGGAAGCTGTGTCTTTTGCACTGGTTGATAGTTAACCTCCCTTGATTCCACCCGATGGGTGTTAGCATCCCTGTAGAAAATAAATCTATCGGGCACCTGTGCATTTGTCATTTTTTCAAGCTCCTCTTGGTTCCTTGGAAAATGCCCAACACATCCACCAAGCCTGTCATGCACGCTGAGCTTGCCCCCAGCCGATCGTGAACCAACATCCTCCCCCTGATCGGCTCATTAAAGCGTCGATCATTGTTCTGGAATCGTCGATCTGACCGATCATGCAGATTATAACCATTGCACTCAGGGCAGTCTCTGACAGTTGGTAACTTGATATTTTGCACCCAACAGTGAATGAAAAACGGGCAATTCCAGTGATCTTTATGCCGATTCCTCTCTTGTCGGCGTCTTTCTTCTTCTCGACGTCGATCCTCTTGCTGACGGCGATACCGATCTTCACATTGTTGCCATGTCTCCCGATGCCGCCTATGGGTGATAACAATACCAGATCGAGGAGGTCTCCGAAAGCTGCTTCCTTCCTGGATCAAACCTTTGCCCTTGGCGTCATCGGTAGTTATCTGGTGTCGGGGATCCACCGATGTGTTTTCCTTCGCTGTTTCTGATGTCAGTACTTTAGTCTTGCCTTTGGCATCCAGCATGTTTGCAAGGAAAGGATGTTGATCAATCTTCATCGGCTTCTGAGCTTTGGAATTATCAAACTTAATTCTCCCAGATTCAATAGCCGATTGCAATTGTTGCCTGAACACCTTACACTCATTTGTATTGTGAGATGTTGCATTATGCCACTTGCAATACTTGATCTTCTTTAACTCTTCTGCTGATGGAATCACATGATTTGGTGACAATTTAATCTGCCCCTCCTGAAGCAGAAAATCAAATATCCTATCGGCCTTAGTAATATCAAAAGCAAACTCCTCCGGTTCTTTCTGGCCAAAAGGACAAGACATCGCCTTTTTCTTCTTCATGCATTCCACCAAGCCGATGAATGGTTCTTCATCAGAATCTGAACTCGTTGCCTCATCGACAAATGACACTTTCTTGTTCGAAGCCTTCCTAGGTTCAAAAGCCTTGATATCTTGATCAGAAATCCTCTGCACCAAATGACTTAGACTTTCAAACTCTTGAGAAGGATATTTTTCATTGATGGGTGGTAACAATCCTCTGCACCAAATCGCCTTGATGCTAGCTGCCGATCATCCAAAACCAGACTGTAACATTTGTTCTTGACATCCCTCAACCTTTGCACAAAACTTTCAACCGATTCATCATTGCGTTGCCTCAGCCTTACTAAATCGGTAATCTTCTTCTCATAGACTCCAGAAAAGAAGTATTTGTGGAACTGTTTCTCTAGATTGGCCCAAGTAATCACTGAGTTTGGAAGTAGTGAAATAAACCAAGTAAATGCCGATCCTGACAAAGATGATGAGAATAAACGAACTCTTAATTCATCTCTGTTAGCAGCCTCTCCACACTGGATGATGAACCGATTGATATGTTCCATAGTCGATGTGTCATCTTGTCCAGAGAATTTAGTGAAATCTGGCACCTTGTACCAATTTGGAAGCGAAATCAAATCATATGCAGGAGGATATGGTGTCCGATAAGAATAAGTATTAACCTTCGGCTTTATTCCGAATTGATTTCTCATTACTTCAGCTATTTTATCAGCCCAATAGGCAACGGCATCCTACCAATGTGGGGGTTGACGTTCCGGCACCTGCTGATAAACCTCCACATGTCTCTAAGGTGCACGGTCTCCAGGGAACATAGCATTGGCCATAGGTTGCTGGTCACCAATCTGTTGAGCAAGATTCATCGGCTGATCGGCTGGTCCTCGATTTTGACATCCAACCTGCATCTGTCCCTGCTGGAATCCCGCAGCCTGATGATTCTGTTGTGTCATTTGTGGGAAGACAAACTGCCCTGTCCACCCATTGTTGGCATTCATCGGTGCAGGCCCTGCCGATGGCTGATAATTGGGTGTCATCGTTGGGTTGACATACCTTGTCTATGTCATGAACCTCTGGTGCACCGGTAGTGGATCCCCCGATGCATTAGGCATCTGGAACGTTGGCATCTGAAAGTTCCCTATAATAGGCCTCACAGTAGTAGTAGTTGAATACTGAGGATTTTGAGTCATCGGAGAAACTGGAGGTGCCGACGTCATAGGAGCTTTTCCTACCAAGTCAGTCACCTGAGATGTTCTAGAACTATTTGCAAAGAACTCCGGGGGCATACCATATCCCCACCAATTGGGAGGAACATGACAATTCTAGAATACAGATACTGACATTGCCGATGTCGATAGATCTGTGTTGAGTTGAACCCATCCTTCTGAGGTCGCTGGATTGGTCTTCATCAGTGTAGATTGCCCATTAGTCATCCCTAATGTGCTTGGAGGAGAAGTAACTTCTGTACCCGCAACGGCCGGAGGAGCCGATGGAGCCGTAACCGATGACAACCCAGGTTGGTGATAGGCTAGGCCAACATATAATGGTGGTGCCTGTCCTTCTTTGAAAGTTCTAGCCACAGCGTTGAAAACAGTATTGACAGGACACTGGATTGGTTGATCAAAGCATGATTAATAGCGTTATCAACCATATCTTGCAATTTACCAGGATTGGCTTCAAAAGTGATCTGCCGAGGCATTGATAGGTCTTGCTTCTGGATTACTTCACCGCTCCTATTGACACTAAAGGATTTCAAGCAGAGCTGCTTGTATTCTTCCATAGCTCTTGCCATAGCCTGCTTCTGCTCATCCCTGAGATTAGCCTCGGTTACAGCAATGATGTTTTCTATGTCGAACGCAGTAGTAGACATCTTGATCTTGATGATAGATTTGTCCCACTGGGCATGTGAAAAGATGTGTTAGTGCAAAATTAGATCTACAAACATAAAGGGCTAATACCCAATTTCAACGTTAAGGCGTGCCAGCCGATTTGACCTTACAATCGACAAAGGTGATAACTCAAATACTTTGGTCCCGACAACAGTGATGCGCCTGGATGCCATGACCAAGAGGTATTCACGCGGAACTCGAGAACTCGTCGAGTATGACTTGAAGAATTCTTAAGAACTCGTAAGTAAAAGAAAATATGTGAATTGACGAAATCATCGAAAGTAGATGCAAAAATAGATGTAAAAACTTTGTGTATGATTGATTGGATTGCCTTCTTACGTCGCTACTAGGCCTATATTTATACTCTGTCCTAAAGAGTTACAACCAGATACGACTAGGATTCTAATTCCAAATCAAATAGAACTCGTATATAAATTAAATTCTAACAATTATAGAAAACAATAATTTATCTATCTTGGACAATCGGCACACCACCATTGTTCCTACCGATGACTCCCACGTTTCCTTGCACCATCATCGGCAATCGTCAATATCAACCATCAGTACCGATCAACCACTGTTCCTAGATTTAACCATACCTCCCTCCTGAGGCTATATCATAGACCATCGGCCACTTTTCTATTAACCAGCCGTTACTTCTCCATCTACCGATCCAAGTTTTATTAACCTTCCTAACTCGTGTCAAAACACGATGTCAACAGCGGCCAAGATGGCTCCTCGGAGGCGGTGAAGGAAGACTCCAGAGGGGGGGCGGCCAGCCCTAACCCTAGGGGCCTCCCGGCGTAGGGGTGGGGCTACCCGGCCCCACTTGGCGGTTGTTGGCCCCCCTTTTTGCTTCGGGTGTCTTCTGGAGGATTCTTGATCCCTCTAGTGTCATCCTTTCGTCGCGGATAAGTTTCGTGGTAGATTAGCACTTAAATCCCTCTTTTTAGGCTTTTCTGGATACTTCCGTGAAAATACACAAATCACCAAAACTCGTGGAAATTTTCAGTGATAACCCTATTCTAGTAGATATTCATATATGGTAGAGAGATAATTGCTAATAAATATTGTGGGTTAACAAGTGTCAACAATGTGCGATAGAGGAACAATGAACCTGCACTTCATTATTTGTAGAGGTTTAAATAAGTCAGGAATCAATGCTATACCTTGACACTTTCAGAGGCTGAATTGGTTAGCATTGCAATTCGAGGGCTAATACCAGCAATCAAAGGGAAGATTGGGTTTGATTGACCCAACTTAGCTATTTTGGCTAGAAAATTATCTAGCATGGAAACTTAGTGCTTTGATAGGCCCTAGAAGGTAAATAATATCGGCTATGAGTCTAATCCAGAGTTAGTCAATACCAGTGATGAAGAAGTCAAAAACGATGAAGTGGCTACTGTGGATTGGGTGTGGAAATATTCTGAGTACATTGCATGGGCCAAGAACAAATCAACAGAAGAAGAAAAGAATAAATTCAACTTTGATATCACCAAGGCCGACAAAATATTTGATTATTTGTTGGAGAAGGGGCAAATTAAGCTGTCAGGAAATCATAGGATCCCTTCGGCTGAAGAGCTTAAGAAGAAAAGATATTGTAAATACCAAAATTATAATACTCATAACACGAATGATTGCAAAGTTTTCAGAGATATCATCCAGCAAGCTATCAACAAAGGAAAGATTGGGCTAGAGAAAACTAAAGGTGGTGTGGGTATAGAAGGACATCCTTTTCCAGCAAATATGGTTTCTTCTTCTTTTCCAAAAGGGAAGTTCAAAGTACTTACCTCTAAGAGAGCTAAGGAAACTAAAGTAGTAGATTCTACAAGGCAGATATCAACTACTGAGTACCAAAAGATGAAGGAGAAGCAAGATCGACAAATTAGTCAAATTAGTCGATCGGATATTCCAGAAACCTCAAAAAGTGGTGAAACACGAAGACGTCGTACTATCAAAATTTTATTGAATAAATGGCAAAGGCAAAAGGAAAAAGAGCAGATGTGTAAAGAAGGAGATCATTGGAGGTATCAAGAAGAAATTGAAAGGAGAATTCAAGAAGAAAATGAGTATCATTGGAATTGTCCTTTCTTTCAACATTGTTGGAATGAAGGCCTGAAGTTGCCAACTCTCAATAATTGCCCTGAATGCAGTGATCAATATTGGGAGTATCGTGAAGCAAAGGTTAACCATCGACCTGTACATGAAATATTGAATTTTGAGAGAACAAGTCGGCATGTAAAAATAGAGAATATTCATGATCGGCTCAAAAAAGAAATAGTTGATATGGAGTATGTTTGGCTTCTCAATCAGTGCTGCCCAGGTGGACTTACCAGAAGTTAGAAAAGGAGGGTTCAACATCTTAGAAATGATGAATTGCATCAAAAGGGACATAAAGTGTGGCAAGTTAAACAGACAGTTGACAAAGACAAAGGTAAGGCACCAGCCGAAATTTCTGTTATCTTTATGCTGCCTGCTGAATTTAGAGCCAATGATGATGAAATAGAATTAGATGGAGAAGTGGCTGTCTTAGTGGGTTTATCAAGCAGAAAGTGCAACCTTTGAGAAACCTGGAAAGCACTTGCATTTAAAGGCATTATATCTCAAAGGGTTTATTGATGGGCCATTGACTAAGATGTTAGTCGATGGAGGTGTAGATGTCAGTCTGATGCCATTTTCTACATTCAAAAAGTTTCGTAAGAGGACAGAAGATTTATGTCCAACCGATATGAGATTGACAGATTTCAGTGGCAATATTTCAGTAACCAAAGGTGCTATATGTGTCGAATTAACAGTTGGTAGTAAGAGGTTGCCTACTACTTTCTTTGTGGTTGATGCTAAAGGTACATATAGTTTGCTCTTAGGGAGAGATTGGATCCATGCAAATTGTTGTATTCCATCCACTTTGCATGAGAGTTTAATTCAGTGGATTGAGAATGATGTAGAAGTTGTTCCAGCTGATTCTTCTGTTAGTATCTCTTACGCTGGAACAAATGAGTGGAATTTTGAAGGCATGGAATGTTTCTCTGGGAAAGATTATGAAGGAGATGTCATCAAAGTGTAAACAAGAATTGATAGCTTTGTTAAATTAGTCCCTGAGTATAAACAAGAACTGATAGCTTTGTTAAAAGAATATAAAGACTGTTTTGGTTGGGAGTATTATGAAATGCCTGGTCTTGATAGAAAGTTAGTTGAACATCGGCTACCAATTAAACCTGGGTATCAACCCTTTAAATAAGCTCCAAGAAGGATTAAACCAGAGGTGATGGCCGACGTTAAAGTAGAAATCACTAGGTTATATGAAGAAAAATTCGTTCGGCAATGTCGATATGCTAAATTGATTTCAAGTGTGGTTCCTATGTATATGAAAAATGGTAAAGTAAGAGTCTGTATCGATTTTAAAGATTTGAATAAAGCTACCCTCATGGATAGTTATCCTATGTCTGTTGCTGATATGTTAGCTGATGCAGTGGCAGGACACAAAGTAATTTGTTTTGTGGATGGTAATGCTGGATATAATCAGATATTCATGGCAGAAGAAGATATTCATAAGACTGCTTTTAGATGTCCTGGTGCATTGGGTTTGTATTAGTGGGTAGTTATGACTTTTGGACTAAAAAATGTCGGTGCAACTTGTAAGAGAGAAATGTATTATATTTTTCATGAGCTGATTGACAAAACTTTAGAAATTTATATAGATGATGCGGTTGTAAAACTTAAGGGTTATCGAGAACATTTGGAAGATCTCAAGAAGAATCTTGAATGTGCCAAAAGGCATGGATTGAGGCTGAATCCACATAAGTGTGCATTTGGAGTATCGGCTGGACAATTCTTGGGTTTCATGGTACATGACAAAAGAATTGAAGTTGGACAGAAGAGTTTTGAAGAAATTAGTAAGATAGTGCCTCCAACTTGAAAAACTGAGTTGCAGTCTTTGATCAGCAAATTTAATTTTATTAGACGGTTTATTTCAAACTTATTAGCTAAGATTTTGCCATTCTCTACACTGTTGAAACTAAAGAGTGATCAAGAGTTCAAGTGGGGGAACAAACAACAAAAGGCAATTGAAAAGATTAAGGATTTTGTCGTTCTCTACACTTGTCTTTGGAGTGCACGGTGGTGTCCAAGTTTGATGTAATCAAACATATGCAATCTATGCCTATTTTGAATGGGAGAATCGGTAAGTGGATTCTTGCATTATTAGAATTTGATTTAAGATATGAATCGGCTAAGGCGGTTAAAGGTCAAACTATAGCTGATTTTATCACTCATCATCAAGATGGGGAAGTAACGTTGTTGGAGTTAACCCCATGGGCTTTATTCTTTGATGGATCTTCTTGTAAGCAAGGAGGGGGTGTCGGTATTGTATTGATTTCTCCACAAGGAATGAGTTTCGAATATGGTATTCCCATAAAATCGACATCTACTAATAATTAGGTAGAATATGAAGCCATTCTTAAGGGTATTCAACTTCTACATGAGGTAAAGGCCGAGAGTATTGAAGTTTTTGGTGATTCTCAATTAGTGATTAATCAATTGCTTGGCCTATATGAGTGCAAAGATGATGTCTTGAAGAAATATTATGAAGAATGCCAGGAACCTCTTAATTCTTTTTCTTCTCTTATTATGAAGCATATCCCTAGGAATTAGAATCAAGAGGCTAACCGGTTAGCTCAAAGTGCTTCTGGATATTGGCAAATTATTGAAAGTTTAGCCGATGAGGTTGCTGTTGATGACGATTGGAGGAAGGATATCATCGAGTATTTGAAAAATCCATCACAACAAGTATCGAGGAAATTGAGGTACAAAGCTCTTAAATTTGTTCTTCTAGATGATCAGCTATATCATAGAACAATTGATGGTGTGCTTCTTAAGTGTCTCAACCAAGAAGAAGCTAAGATCTTGATGGGAGAGATTCATGATATGTGGTGCCCATCAATCTGCTGAAAAGATGAAGTGAATGATAAGAAGAGCAGGTTATTTTTGGCCGACCAAGTTGGAGGATTGTTTCAAATATTATAAAGGGTGTCATGAGTGTCAAAGATTTGGCAATATTAAAAAATCTCCAGTATTGGCTATGAATCCTATTGTCAAACCATGGCCATTTAGAGGTTGGGGAATAGATCTAATTGGCTAGATATTTCCATCATCAAGTAAGGGGCATAAATTTGTATTGGGTGGAAGCTATTCCTTTAAAGGTAGCATCATTAGCTAATGTGATTGAATTCATCTGAGAACATACTATTTATAGATTTGGAGTTCCTCAGTCCATTACAACTGATCAAGGAAAGATGTTCACATCTAAAGCGTTTGAAGATTTTGCTGCCAGTACAGGTTTTAAGTTGATTAATTCATCTCCTTACTATGCCGAAGCTAATGGACAAGCAAAAGGTTCTAATCAGATTCTTATTATGATTATCTAGAAAAAGATCAAAGAAAATCCAAAGAAGTGGCATTCAATACTTAGTGAAACTCTCTAGTCTTATAGGCTGGCTTGTCATGGATCAACTAAGTGTTCACCTTATGAGTTTATTTATGGACATGAAGTTGTGTTGCCATGCGAGACTAGTCTGGGATCTCGAAGGATATCACAACAAGACAAATTGATAGCCGATGATCACAAAAATCTTATGTTAGACAATTTAGATGATTTAAACTTTCATCGACTAAAAGCTTTGGAGAATATTAGAGCTAATAAAATCAAATTGCTAAGTCCTATAATCAGAAGGTACGAGAGAGAAGATTCAGTGAAGCTGAACTGGTTTAGAAGGTAATTTTGCTGATTGGATCCAAAGATAGCAGATTCGGCAAGTGGTCACCTAATTGGGAAGGACCATATCAGGATCACTAGGGTCACTCCAGGAAATGCTTACTTTTATGAAACTTTGGAAGGAGAAGAGTATTCTAGAGCTATTAATATAAAATATTTTAAGAAATATTAGCCTAGTGTTTGGGTTGACTTGCTTTAGTCGATCAAGTCATACAGAAAAGTGTTTTCATAGCCGATACGCTAAGTATCGCCATTAGCTTAAAAAAATCATAATAGTGGAACATTCAGAACATAGCCGATACAATGAGTATCGCCTTCAGCTTAAAAATTAGGAGTTTGGACAGTTAAAGAGGTTGATGCAATATCTGTCTTTTTCAAGTATTTAGAGTTACCATAGCCGATATGTTGGATATCGCCTTTAGCACAAAAATAAAGAATATAGAGCAGTTTTTGCTGATATAGAGTTATATTAAGAATTGCCTCGATGGGCAGTATCACAGAAACACGGAATACCATTGATTAGCAGACATAAAGTGAAATAAAACTGCCTCAAGGGTAGTGTTATTGATTCATCTAGACGAGTTTTTACATTGATTAAAAACCAAAAAACAAAATCGAGTCTTAATCGTCAAAGACACGGCCGGTGATAGGCGGCGACGATGAGACGTGCGCCATTGTGTTGGCGCAGAGGGCAAACTCATCCACTAGATCATCGAAGTCCTCATCGTTGCATTCTTCAATGAAGTCTAGAGCGAGGGACTCCGAGAGCTAGGCTCCATGGTGGAGCTAGGCAGCTACCAATGCGCCCGTTGCTCCTAAGCGGACACCGTGGAGCGTGATCTCCCAGACGCGGTCAGGCACATCCTGGAGGCGCTCCACATGGGTCTCCCTGCACGCGTTCACCATCCCGGTGACCACAGAGATGGCGGGGAAGCCCCAAGCGTCTTCGTGCTCGAAGACGGCGTCGTAGTCGGTGCTATCATCCTCGCGAACCGGCTCTGAGTCTCCCTAGCTTGACTCGGCTGCATGGCTTGTAGTATCCTCCTCAAAGGCCACTGCCACTGGGGGCAGATAGGATGCCAATGCAGCAGGAGCAGGATGGCCCGGGCCTGCCCTAGCATTGACTTTGGGGGCAGGGCTGCAGGAAGAACAAGGGATGAGTAGTCGATCAAGACGAAACTAACTAAAGAACTGCATAGCTATCCAGGTGCCTGCGTTGAGCAGAGTTCACGTCCTTAGAGGAGGAAGGCGACACTGGACGCTTGCCTCTGCTATCTGCCATTGATCAGGAGCTTAGGGTTTCTGAGGTGAGAGGTTCAGATCCGATCTGCGTCGATCATTTCTTCACCGACGCAGGCTATGACTCCGACCACTCTAGAAATGTCTCCGACCACGTCAATAACGCGTTACCCACACCCATGCTATAAAGGGAGGCAGATCGGCAATGTTGACCTACTCAGGGCTATCGACCAAGTTGCTTGGTCTACTTCGTCTGACCACCTGTCATATCGCAATAATGATTGCCACGAAGAACAGTGTTATGACAACCGCGACCACCGTCATGACAACAGGTTAGAAAGTTTGAGGGCCAGATAATTTTGTCGCCACAGTTGGGTATTTTAAACGCAAGCAGAGAAATCCGCAAGCGCACGGATACCGATGTAGCTTTCACCCGGGAGTATTCTAGAGTATCGATTTTCCACAGGGAACGTGAGTGTACTAATTAAGATTCAAGATCGCCCAAGGATAACTATATAA
>Ga0182004_10004445_pt1 | contig 11304 bp, 5 predicted proteins | sample Sormic07211540_1_FD_120479 | JGI IMG/M metagenome (GOLD analysis project Ga0182004, IMG submission 120479) | Endophyte microbial communities from Sorghum bicolor roots, Mead, Nebraska, USA - 072115-40_1 MetaG | ecosystem: Host-associated > Plants > Roots > Unclassified | place: USA: Nebraska...
AGATTTATTTCTTCTGATATAAAACATTATCTTAGCCGTATCACGGAAAAATCTATATAGTGTTTATGAGCCTGCGACGCTACACTCTCCATGACTATACTAATTTCACAAACTTTATTTTTTTAGATTAAATGTCATGTTAATATTGGTATTTAATTCTCATAGTATTGTTATCATATTGTGCGATCATGTGTTTTAAATACAAATTATTAGTTATCCCGTAGCAACGCACGGGCACACTACCTAGTAAGATTACAAAACCTAGTTTATTTTCTGAAAATACATAACTAAGTCTCATTTCAAAATAAAAAAGTTCAAAACTAATGCCACATTTTCTTTTCTAAAAATATAGTTTATGTATCGGTACTTTATTTAGAGTTACTTATATTTTATTTGTTCATATTAGTTTTTTATTGCTCGTCGAGTTTGTTACTTGGTTAAATCATCATTTTACACTATACTATACCACATTGACCAAGAGAATCCATTGTAAACTATGGAGCAGTTTGATAGAACTCTCTTCCTGATTTTTTTAGTTTCACTCATTATCCTCTAATGGTGTGTTTGGTTGGTGGAATGAAGTGATCCATCATAAATTAAGGGATGAGGTCATGATGCATTACTCTATCTAGTAATGAGTTGGTTTCCCCAAATCAAACATTCCATATAACGGAGTGATTCTGGTGAAGAAGTGAGCAAGAAGTAATTGTGGAGTGATTCTAGTAATAATGACTAAATGAGGAGTAGTGGGGAACGTATTTTTTGGCTCCTAGCATGTAAGATAAATGGAGAAGTGATCTTTATCACATCTCATCAGAACCCAGATGCGTTAATTTTAACTATTTGATAGGCTCCATAGCGTTAAACATAAGATCTGCACCTACTATAGCAATGCATGCTACCCATCTAAAAATAATTTGATCAATTTAACTACAGCATATTTTGTACTCTAATTTGAGGATTGATTCTCTTGGTTGATGTCTTGGTTTAATATAGCATAAAATGTTAATTTAATCAATAAATAACAAGCATGACTATGAGCAATAAAACAACAGGAATAAGTACAAATAAGATATAAATAACTCAAAATGCATGACCGATAGATAGAAAGCAATAAAACAACAGGAAACTCGTGCTTTGCCATGCGCCCGACGCTTTGCCGAGTGCTAGGGGACAGGCACTCGGCAAAGACTGGCCTTTGCCGAGTGCTACGTCACACACTCGGCAAAGACCATCTTTGTCGAGTGTTTTTTTGGCACTCGGCAAAGAATCATTTTTGACGAGTGTTTTTTTGACACTCGACAAAGACCTTCTTTGTCGAGTGCCCAAAAAACACTCGATAAAGAAAATTTCAAATCAAATTTTAAAGCCCTAAATAAATTTAAATCAAAAAGTTTTGAACTACAAAGTTGTATAACTTCTCAAGATCTATAATATTTAGTTTGGCCATTTCTTTATTTAACAAAATAAAAATAAATTTGTTCACAAATTTTACATCTCTCTTATAGTTTCTAGAACTATAATAGAGATATATAAGATTTGTGAAAAATATTAGAATTACAGTATCAGATGAGCAAATGATCAAACAATAAAAATAAACTTTGAAGATCTTGACAAGTTATGAAATTTTATAGTTGACAACTTTTTTATTTGAGTTTATCTTGTCATTTCAAACTACGTCTTTATTTGAAAATTTTTAAATTTGATTTTCTCAAATTACCTCAGATGAAAAAACTACCTAAATAAACTTTATAGGTCTTGAAAAGTTATGAAACTTTGTAGTTGATAACTTTTTGATTTGAAATCATCTTGTCATACAAAAACTATGTTTAAATTTCTCAAATTTGAAATTCAAATTTTGTAAACAACCTCGAATGGAGAAACTCCCTAAATGAAAATTATAGATCTCAAAAAGTTATGAAACATATGATTTGGTATAATATATGAGGAACAAAAATGAAATATAGACAAAAGTGATGGTGTAGTGCAGTGGATAAGGACTAAGGTGCTCGTGAGATAGGTCCTAGGTTCTCGGCTGCCACAAAGTTGTGAATTTTGTTGGAAAAACAAAACGTTGAAAAAAAGTGGGGAGGTGCTAGCTGATGGCAGCCCTCTTCCTAAAAACAAATTTTTCTTATTTTTGGGATTTTTTTTCATTTTTATCTTTGCCAAGTGTTGATGTGGCACTTGTCAAAGCCTTTGCCGAGTACGTAACACGTGGCACTCGGCAAAGAATCCCTTTGTCAAGCGGCCTTTGTCGAGTGGGCACTCGACAAAGCCTTTCCCGAGTACAAGACGGGCCTTTGTCGTACTCGATAAAATCTCAGAATCCTGTAGTGAAGGTTATACTTTTAGAAGACATTAATTTTTATTTAAAATGATTAGCTTACGAAATTAACCCCCATTGAGATTTGAGAATAGCCAGATACCAAATTTGCCCCCAGGAAAAAGCAAACTCTGGACAATAGTTGAATGTCCAAAAAATATAATTGTTTCTATTTTATTTTAATTTTTCGGTTTTTCAGAAACATTTTTCTTTTTTGTTGGACGGAGAAGATTCAGAGAAAGACGCGAATTTGTTTCACTCACGTATTGAGGGTTTCCTTCGCCTATAATAATAAAAAAAGAAACGTATTGAGGGTTTCCTAGCCGCCGCCCGTCGCCGCCGCCGCCGCCCTCCAGCAACCTTCAGAAGGTTAGTTTACCACTGCCACGATCTCTTCGCTGCCGTTTGCATTCCCTTCCGAATTAACCGCTTCTATTTTCTGTTTTCCTTATCGGAAGGCTCGCTTTGCCGCCGGCGTCGCGTCGACGATTCATCGCCGTCGCTGCTCATCGCCGTCGTCCCAACAGTTCGACACGACGATGCGGACGGCAGTGTCTACGTTCGCAGCGAAGACAGAGCAATGCATGCTTGTCTTTGAGATCTCTGATTACAGGCTGCACAAGGGTATGGGGATCGGTGAGTTTATCAGATCCGGCACCTTCACCGTCGGTGGCTACGACTGGGCCATCTGCTTCTATCCCGACGGGGACGTCAATAGCGCAGGTTACATCTCAGTTTATCTGGAGCTCTTGAGCAAGGACACCAAGGTGTGGGCCAGCTGTGATCTGAGGCTGGTCGACCAAATCACCAGGTTGTCCACGTCAGTGAACAGGACTGAGCTAAGGGTGTTCAAGTCCGGTGATACTATTAGTAGACGTGCTCCATATAATGGCACATTCATTTGCCGGAGCCAATTCGAGGCCTCATCCTACCTTAAGGATGATCACTTCACCATCCACTGCATCACAACTGTAAGACAACCACATGTGTCTGGACCTGAATTACTGAACAAGATCCAGGTCCCGCCATCCAGGATCACTGAGCTTCTTGGCAAATTGTTGGATGAAGGGGAAGGAGCAGATGTCACTTTCAGGGTTGGAGGAGAGACTTTCGCGGCACACAAGATAGTGCTCGCTATGCGGTCTCCAGTTTTTAAGGCAGAGCTGTTTGGGCAAATGAAGGAGGCGAGGGAACAGCTTGTGACCATACAAGATATGCAGCCAGATGTGTTTAGGGCCCTGCTGTATTTCATCTATACCGATTCTTTGCCAGCTGACATGGATGTTCGAGATGGAGAAGGTTACAGAGAAATGATACGGCATTTGCTTGTGGCTGCCGATAGATATGCTGTGGACAGGATGAAGTTGGTATGTGCAAGCATCCTTTGCAAGAATCTTCATCCCAAGACTGTGTCTGCTACTTTGGCTTTGGCTTATCATCATAACTGTGACAGGCTTAAAGATGTTTGCCTAGAGTTCATCACCAGTTCATCAGACGTGATGAATTCAGTGATGGCAACTCAAGGCTATCAGAATCTTAAGGCAACTTGCCCTTCTGCACTAGTAGATGCATTTGAGAAGTCGTCAAAGAAGTTCCAAAAAACTTAAGGTTATTGTTTGAAGCTGTTCATCAGCGCAAAAGTTCTCAAGTTACACAAATTCTCTAAAGATTTTTCTCTAGTGGCTCATAACATCCATATATCGTTTTGCAGCAGCAGCTTAGAGTTAGACGAATCTTAAAATGGTTAGGCTAAATATTTCTTTTCAGCAAATAGAACTGTCATTTGTTTTGCTATGTCTTTCCATCCTGTCGTCAATCTAGTAATGTTTAGTTGCACATTTAAATTTTATTTCTTCATATTCCTGATTCTTGAGTTTCACTTTTTAATTTTTTAATGGAGTGATTCTTGTGAAGAAAGTGAGAAGTGATTCTAGTGGTGATTGAACGGGCAGGGGGAACGAGTTTCTATAGCTCACAGCTCTAGTAGAAATGGAGAAGTAATTCACCTCTCCACTAGAATCCAATTGCATTTTAACTATTTGGTAGGCTCTATAGGATTCCTTTGAAGAGCCAATAATAAAGCTCTATAAAAAAGTATCGAATGTCATCAATTTGTAATGGCAGGATCTGTTTATTCTACATGTAACTCATACATGTGATGACAATATAGTGATTCAAATTAGGCCCAGTTCGGTTCCTGGAGAATGACCTCCAGGAACAATTCTGGCTGGATAGTTAATTTATATTTGTATACAATTCCGTTCCGTCAGCGGGAATGAATCCCGGCGTTATCCTGTCCAAAACAAATGAGCCCTTAGTGTATATTTACAAAAGTGTAACTTATTACAAAATGACCAGAGGGTCTAAACAAAAACTACATACAAGTACAAGCGAAGCAGGGTTTCCATCCCCGCAAGCAACCGACCGGGATACACCAACCTAGCATTGACATCGTCTTCAGAAAACACCATCTTCTAAGGACTTCATCGTCAAGTCCAAACAACTGGGTGGGGTAGCAAGGGTGAGTATATTGAACTGTACTCTACAAGTGTAGGAAAGTATAACATAAGGGTCAATACAAGTAAAGTCTTACAAGATTTAACACAAACACTTAAACGATGCATCCCAGTTTACCTTAAATCCTTAGCACCTACTAAGTGAAGTCGGCCATCTCCTCAGAGAACCAAACCATAACCACGTTTAGGTAGAAATTAAGATATCTGAAAATTTTCCATACTTGTTTTTAAATTATATATTTGAAACATTTTTTAAATAACAATTTTCAACTGAACTTAAACTTATTTTTCAAACAAAGTATTTTAAACTAAATTTTTAATCAACAGAATAAAAATTTGTTCGAGCATAAATGAACTCTTATATTGATTTTCAAACAATAAAATTTATGCTAATGTATGAATGCAATTCCAAAAGTTTTTAGAAAATTGTAATTTTGCATTGTTTAAATTGTTCAAACCCTTATTAAATTTTGAATTTTTTTGAAAAATGACAAAATCATTTTTTTTTATTTAGTGAAAACTATACATAGTCCAAAATAGAAATTTTTGGATGTCACAATATGGCAATGCTACCTATCTAAAATAATTTGATCAATTTAATTACAACATAATTTGTACTCTATTTTGAGCTTTGATTATCGTGATCTCTCAGTTTAATATCGCACAAAATGTTAAATAAAGAATGAGCATGACTATCAGTAATAAACACTAGCTAACAAGAACTAGATTTCAAAAAAAGAAACACTAACAACAACTATAAATAACTCCAAATAGATGAACGCTATATTTTATAAAAAAAGTTATTGAAAATGAATTAGTTCTAATTTTTAAAATCATACTTGTTTTTTTATTTTTAGAAAATACGAAACCACCTTTGAGAATAGCTAGATATCAAATTTGTCCTATATTGATAGTTAGCTGGTTAAATGTGTTATATTTTTTGAAATTAAAGGTGTTAGATTTTAGGACAACCAAACTCGGACAATAGCTTCGTTCAAAAACTCGGATAATATTTCAATGTCCAAAAAATATATTTGTTTTTTTTTTCTGTGGACGGAAAATATATATAGAGAAAGATGAAGTGTGGTATTGGTTTTTTTTTTTTGACAAAAGTGGTATTGGTTTCGAAAGTGGGCCAGCAATAATGGGCCGAATTTGTTGCCTCCAAATATTTGTTGCACTCACATATCGAGGGTTTCCTAGCTGCCGCCGGTTTCTCCGCCGCCGCCGCCGCCGCCGCCGACTTCTCCAGCAACCTTCAGAAGGTTGGTCCACCACTATCACGATCTCTACGCTGCCGTTTGCAATCACTTCCAAACCGCGCCTTTTATTTGTTCTCTTCTCTCTTTTTCCTTATCGGAAGTCTAGGGAAGGCTCGCTTTGCCGCCGGCATCACGCCGATTCATTCCACTCCGGCCTTGTTGCTCATCGCCGTCCCAACAGTTCGACACCTATCCACATGACGATGCCGACGGCAGTGTGTACGTGCACAGCGAAGACAGATCAATGCATGTTTGTCTTTGAGATCTTTGATTACAGCCAGCACAGGAGCATGAGGACCGGTGAGTTTATCAGATCCAGCACCTTCTCCGTCGGTGGCTATGACTGGGCCATCTGCTTCTATCCCAGCAGAGAGCAGAATGACTGGGGTTACATCACAGTTTATCTCGAGCTCTTGAGCGTGAACACCAAGGTGTGGGCCAGCTGTGACCTGAGGCTGGTCGACCAAACCACCGGGCTGTCCACGTCACTGCACAAGACTGAGCTGAGGGTGTTCAATTCCAGTAATGCTAGTAGATTTGCTCCACAGACTGGCTCATTCATGAATCGGAGCCAGTTCGACGCATCATTGTACCTTAAGGATGATCACCTCACCATCCAATGCATCACAACTGTAAAACAACTACAGGTTTCTGCTCCTGAATTACTGAACGAAATTGAGGTCCCGCTATCCAACAGCGCTGTGCTTCTTGGCAAATTGTTGGAAACAGGCGAAGGAGCAGATGTCACTTTCAGTGTTGGAGGACAGACTTTCACGGCACACAAGATAGTGCTCGCTATGCGGTCTCCAGTTTTTAAAGCAGAGCTGTTCGGGCAAATCAAGGAAGCAAACGAACAGCTTGTGACCATACAAGACATGAAGCCTGATGTGTTTAGGGCCCTACTGTATTTCATCTATACCGATTCCTTGCGTGGCATGGATGGTCAAGATGGAGAAGGTAAGAGAGGCATGATACGGCATTTGCTTGTGGCTGCTGATAGATATGCTGTGGAGAGGATGAAGTTGGTGTGTGCAAGCATCCTTTGCAAGAATCTTGATGCTAAGAACGTGTCTGCTACTTTGGCTTTGGCTTATCAGCATAACTGTGACAAGCTTAAAGATGTTTGCCTAGAGTTCATCACCAGTTCATCAAGCGTGATGGATTCAGTGGTCGCAACTCAAGGTTTTCAGAATCTTAAGGCAACTTGCCCTTCTGCACTAGTAGATGCATTTGAAAAGTTATCAAAGAGGTTCCGAAAAACATAAAGGTTGTTCTTTGAAGCTGTTCATCGTGGCAAGTTCTCAAGTTACAAAAATCTAAAGATTTTGCTCTAGCAGCTCATGGCATCCATATATCGTTTAGCAGCAGCAGCAGCAGCAGCTTAGTGTTAGATGATCTTAAAGCGGTTAGGGTAAATATTTATTTTCAGCAAAGAGAACTGTCATTGTTTTGCTATGTCTGTCCATCCTGTCATCGATCTAGCAATGTTCAGACACACATTTATATTTCCCTATCAATTTGCTGGTTTATCTATTGAATGGACAGCTAAATGTGCGAATTGTCCACTTTTCTGAATTCTTGGTAGTACTCCCTCTATATAATTTATCTATTTTTTTATCATTTATAGAATTTATTTTTACTTTTGTTCACTTTTTCTTTAAATAATGGACATGCTACTATGCTAGTAATCTACATTTATGTGTAATTATGAAATGCACTGATCCATTATTGACAAAGGCTACCGTCATAAATTGGAACACTTTGAAATGACGGAAAGAGGTTTGGCGTGAATATTAATACCGTTTATTTCCCTATAACAGTCTATGATTTACAATCGATTATATAACTAAGATTCTCATGTGTTTATATTTGCATCTATATTTAAGTAGTAAGTATTTTTTTTTCTCAAATGATAAGCATAACAAATCAAACTTATAAAGGGAGATTGTCGGAAATTAGTATGTTTAGTTGATTAGGCACTGCAGTCAATGCAGTAGTTGGCTTTTCAAAGGTTTTTTTAACAAATAGTTGATTCAAGCCTGATAAGATAGTGTTGAAGCGGAATTTTCATAGTTTGTTGAATTCAGTACTCAATGCAAAATTAAACTAGGGTTCACTCAGTTTTATTGCACTGATCTCAAATGAATTTTAGAAAGTTTGTACTATATTTGTACCTGTGTGTTGGTACAGGAACAAAAAAATTAAGGCAATAATGGAAATTCGAGGACACATTTGTATGTAGAAAAAGAAAATTCCATATTTTGTTCTATGCTTTATTGTTTTCGAACTACAGATCTGCAACAATGGTTTTGAATGGTCTGTATTCATTGATTTTACTTCATTGGCGACGGTGAGGAAAGAAAAAGGAATTTCTAAGCCAGGATGGAAAATTGTTGATGTAACACTTATGCCATACTGTTGACATATATTTGTAATTTTGTATCATATCAGTAGCAAGTAAGCTTTCGTCTATATATGGTCAAGTCGAAATAATCAATGTCAGAGCTCTAAGGTCTATTTGGTTGAGTTGTGTAAGCTACGGAAAAGCTGTTAGGAACTGTGAAAAAACTGCTATGAGTTGTAAGCTATAGAAAAGCTGTTGTGAGCTATGTGATGTGAAAAAATTGTAAGTTATTTGGTTAAAACAAGTATAAAACTTATCCTCTCTCGCTCTCTACCTTCCTTAAGCAAATGTGAAATAACTGTTTATTTCCCCTCATTTTGAAAAGCAGAAAGTCAAAAGCCAAAGCAGGGTCTAAAGTATTTCCAAAACTATACCATACGAAAGCAAAAAGCATTTTTTTTTATTTCATATGCATAGGGTGTATGCCTTTGGTTGGGCTTTTCGGAGCTACTTTTGCTTCTAAAAAGCCAAAAGTCAACCAAAGGAGTGAGAACCCATAGGTGCTTCTAAGTGAAAGCAGATTCCAAGTTGAAATCCTATAGTAGGTGATGAGGTGCTTCTTCTGGCTGTGGAACTGACAATTTTGAAGAAATTACCGTGTCACTCGTTATGAAACTTACCCCTTTGATTCTTTTCTCCTTCCCTTCAATTTTCCTAATTCCACATTGAATAGAGGCTGCTGATTGCGCTCCCCATCATGGGGCAGCCCGTGCTAGGGTTAAGGGTTAATGGTGGTGCGGGTTCTACCCAGCCATCCATCCCTAGCGGTCGTCTCTGGCAGCCCTTTTCTTAAGCCAACGCCCGAAGTACTTTTTCGAAGCTCAACTAAACACATACTAAAACTTATAGCCTTGTGGACATGCAGAATATGGTAGGTCTTGAGATACCGCCCTCATGCATATGATTTGACTATTTGTTAATCAAAGACTAATAGTTTCAGGGCATGCTTAGTTGGCTTCCAAAATTTGCAAGGCAAAAATTGGGTAACCATAAAAGTTGCCTAAAAAATGGACAAAAGATTTAGCAAGATAAACGTGAGGTATTGGTAAGTTTTGGCAACAAACTAAATAGAGGCCAAAAGCTTTACTTTCCAAGTTTCGGCAACCAAAATTTAGCTATCAACCAATCAGGCTATGAATTTCTCAAATCCTAATACACCCTTCATGAAGAATACTCCTAGGGCTGAATACTAAATTATACTCATCAAAATCAAAATTTAAATATATTATCCAAAGTGGGCTGATTTATTGTGAGAGAAAAACATTGTTGGCTGGCAGAAAAAATACGGTTGATAAGACAAGCGAACGGGTTTTATCAACGGTGCCTACTGTGCCCATGGATAGTTAAGGATAGACGGTACCCAACGTACTTGCTTATATTTATATTGACTTCATTAATCTTGATACTTGTTAGCTTATTCTTTCAGTAATGCACACAAGGATTGGGGGGTACATACGTGCATTGATAAAGGTGATGGTGTATCGGTGTCCAGCCATAATAGGCTTGGTAAGTATAGACCTTTTGGACAGCAGAAACGCAGGCAATTAGATGTTAGCTAGCTTATGTCTAGCCCCTTGTTAGAGCAACTCCAATATCTTAACTAAAATTAGTAGCCAAATTTTATTGTTTAATCATTTTATAAAGTAGAAAACTTCTTAAAAAAGAAAAGGTTCACAAAAACTTTGCTATTTTACAAAATCATATAGCTAGTATCAGGCCGTGTTTAGTTCCTGAGTGAAAAAATTCGCGACACTGTAGCACTTTCGTTTGTTTGTGGTAATTATTGTTCAACCATGGACTAACTAGGCTCAAAAGATTCGTCTCGTCAATTCCGACTAAACTGTGCAATTAGTTTTTATTTTCGTCTATATTTAATACTCCATGTATACGTCTAAAGATTCGATGTGACGGGGAATCTTGAAAAAATTTGGGTTTTTGGACGGAAGTAAACAAGGCCTCAGTGGTTGGCTATACTGTTCGCTTGTCTTATAAGTCGTACATTTTAGCCAATAGTATTTTTCTCTCATAATAAATCGGTGAACAGCTATGACTTTTTAGACCAAAGAACAGGCATAGTTTTTCAGTACCATATTATATATTTACTGTGTAGATGTGCGTAGAGTCTAACAAAATTAAATTTTATATTTTATGATTTCTATATAATTTGCTAGGATTTTTCAAATATTTAACCGAAATAAATCAAAAAGAAAAAGACAAAACCTTTATAGCAAAAAACTTTATACTAAAGCGTAACATATTAATATGTTCATTGTGTAGATCTACTTATGTGGAGTCCAAAAAAATTGAATTTTTTATTTTATGATTTTTCAGTGATTTACTATGATTTTTCAGCGATTTACTATAACTTTTCAAAGATCCAGCCAAAACAATTAAAAAAAAAGACAAAACCATCATCACTATAGCAAAACCACCATTCACTATAGTAAAACCGCATTCTAAACTGCTCCAAAAAGGTAAAATGTATGGTTTAAAAAGTTAAGGGAGGTGTTTTACCCGGTTTTAGAGTTAAGGAAGGAAAAATAGACTTTTTTCTCTAGAGTAACTGAACAGGACGTAGTAGGTATGGGCCTAGTCGGACCGGGCTGTAGGGTTCTGCTGGGCTATCTTGGGCTCAGGTGGTACGCTTCTTCCTTCCCAAAGCAAAACAGAACTTCATTGCAAGTCTTTAAAAAAAAAAAAAAAAAAAAAACAACCCCCCGCCGCCTCCCCTCCCCCCCCCCCCCCCCCCCCCCCCCCCCCCCCCGCCCCCACTCTCCCCACCCCCACCACCCCACC
>Ga0182004_10004446_pt1 | contig 11304 bp, 10 predicted proteins | sample Sormic07211540_1_FD_120479 | JGI IMG/M metagenome (GOLD analysis project Ga0182004, IMG submission 120479) | Endophyte microbial communities from Sorghum bicolor roots, Mead, Nebraska, USA - 072115-40_1 MetaG | ecosystem: Host-associated > Plants > Roots > Unclassified | place: USA: Nebraska...
ATAATGGCGTTTTTCAAACAACTGCAAATTTGCAATGGCACCAGGCCGGTTTGACGAATTGTAATGGTGTGAATCAAAAACATGAAATTTATAGTGGTGTGTATCCAATTAACCCTTATTTTTAAAGCCTCAATGTCATCTACCTGTAACTTAGGTGACGAACTCTTGTGTTGCTTCTGTATAAATCAACCAGTATATAAATATCTCTCTTTTGTGTGCACAACAACTCTTAAACAAGAATACCACAATGGCCAGTTATGGGTCTCATCTATGAGACCATACTACAATAGAAAATGGCCTTCAAACTAGTCGTGACTCTCCTTTGCAATAGGATTGTAAGCCAAAGTGGTTGTGATGGAATCTACAAACGAGTGATATTGACTCGAGCCATCCAAGCAGTCTGTGGCATGAACCGGTTGTGATTAATAGCACCACAATCGGCTCGTCGGTAATCAAGCCTATGGTTTAGTTAGAACGGAGACAATCCCATCCCTTGTCGAACGCACACTCAAACATACTAGGAATGTCTAATTTGGTTAGTTTTTATTTATTTTAGATACAATGTGCAATATATTTGTGTTATATGGAGTAAATGCTCGCACCATAAAAACAATGTGCAACATCTTGTGCACTAGGATACCTATGAAATCTTAGGATGTCTCTTTGTGTTGTTTGTAAAGGCCTCAATGTCATCTGTATACAACTTATTAAGAGACAAACTCTCCCTGGTGAAATATGAAATACAGTGCATACACAGTGATATCTCTATGAATGCTTATAAGAGATCGGATTAATAGATTTTGAGATTGACGAAAACCACCATGATCATCTCATTCTTGATTGAATTTCTCTCTTGTTAACAGCAAAAAATGATTTATTTGTATTAGTCATTGTTCTTCCTATCCATTTGAGATGCAGTACTGCTTCATATTTTTATTCATTTTTTATAGAAGTATCACTTCAGCTTTCACATATTTATAGAGGCAAGAGCCGTGGACAGTTGCACGGTAGCTTTGCTTTTTTGTTAGTGCCCAACCACATCATAGAAGTGTGTAATTAGAATGCTAGACAAATAGCAATAGCAGGGTATCTAGCGTTTCTTTCAATACGACATTTGATTTTCCTTAATTGATAATTTTGCAAATAGCTTTGTTTTTTTGTTTGATGGCATCAGTTATTCCTCCATGCACACCTATGGCTACTGCTGATATATTCCTTGGTTTAATGCCATTGACATCTATCTCTCATCTTCCTTATTCTCCCACGCGTATCATGTGGCTGTGCATTTTTTTGTTCATGCCAAACCAAGATAGCCTTTAGTTTATTTTTAGTGAGCTGCAGTCCAATATAAAACCATTGTACAAATCTCTAACAAATTGTTCAAATCCTTGGCTGTCTTATATATAGATCTAAATTCTGGATTATCTTTGTAGACTCATAATTGATGTTTTCCATCATAATGTTGCTCATGTCTACTGGATCCACAATTCCCTCAAATAGCCATCACTTTGTCATCATGCCAACATCTTTGGCATCTCAAGCCTTCCCAAATAAACTATGTGCTGATGTTTTATAGAGTCAACTAGTAAATTTATCATCGAACATATTGTTCAGATAGCTTGGCTGTCTAGAACTCAAGAACTATACTACTTTAGGCCACATCCCCTACACCCAATGATGATGTCCATTGAGCTCAAGTGGACTCAAGTGGGGTCCTTAGAGGAACCCACGACTAGCGCGAAACTGAGTTCACCAGTCGGGAGGTCTTCCAATTGGCATGAGGTCAGGAGTTGAGCAAATGCATTCCTAGCCGATAGATGGGCCCTGTGCCCTGGGTTGTTTCCATTTCGCCTCGTCCAAGAGCTAATCTACACCCGAGTTCTCATGCGGGTTAGACATAGAGTCAAGGACTCGGTTGTTAGCATGCACATATTTACTAGGGTGATGAGGATACTCTTGGTATAGATAATCATCACTATGGCACCATCACTAGTGATTTGCATATTTCGGCCCTATTACCCATGCCACTCAAATGCACTGTTGTGGGCCATGATATGAAAACATTTATTTCCTCTTGTGACTAGCTTATTGTGAAGAAAATATCAAATGATATCCATTGCGCTGCCTATGAGCTTCTCATGCGTAGATGCCATGGAATCGATGGACCACAAAAGCCAATATGTTTTTATGGTTTGGTCATGGTATGGGTCACTGGAACCTATTCCTCCCTGAAGTCACTATGAAGAAAGCCATCATATTTGAGCCACAACATTGGAATTGACACATTTTACTTAGTTGTTTCCCTTCCTCAACGCCAATGGTGATGCAAAACTTTTTAGCCCGGAACACAAAGACAAATAAATGCTGGTGTTTTGTCACTAGAAGATTATAGGGCGATGTATGTGAGACAAAGCTAGATAGTACCATAAGAGATGTGATGTTTGTAATGCTTTGCACCCTACTGAGAAGGTAACGCCTTACGTCCTATGTTTGTAAATTGTATTAATTTTGTTAGTTTGTGCACCACATTTAGAATCATGCTGCCAACTACTCCCGCCTTCTTTGAATAAATTAACTTCAAATCAATTTTCTTAAATTTGATTTGATCAGATTTTAAAAAAAACTATGGTTTATGGCAAAAAAAATTAGTACAGTTAGATATGAGATGAGATAAATTTTTACTATAGTTTTTTGGTCTCATAGATGTAGTACTGTTTTATATTATACTATTTTTTGTTGATCCTTTTAACTCTCTTGTTTAGACATATTAGTAAATATGCTCATGTATTGTAACCGGAGAAAAAGTATGTTGTAACCAAACAAAAAAAATATGCCAAGCCCATCGATATTCCTGTAGTAGATGTCTGGTGTTGATTCCAAAGTTTGGCTATCGTGCATGCGAAGGAGGAATTTCATTAAGGGTGTATGTGGAAGCTGAACTCAAGACTACAGCATGTCTTGGGCTGGACAAAAACTCGTAGCTCCCTAGCTAACTTGACTCGGCTTGTTAGTAACTCGACTTGTTTAAATTTTTTAACCAGCCAAGCCAGTAGTTTAGCTCGGTTAGTTAATGAGCTAGCTCACAAGCCGCTCGTGAGCCAAAATAACAAGCCAATAACTTTAATTTAATCAGCCATATATCCCTTTGCCTATGACCCAACATGATTAAACACTAAAACTCTTGACCAATAAACCCCACAGCCCCACCCGGTCACCCCACTGGCATACCCCTGCTCCCCTCTAGTTCTGATTTCTCTTCGTCTTTGGTCTCCATAGTACCACATGCTACATGTCGGCATCTCTTGTTGCTGAATTGTCGCGATCACCTTTTGGTGTTTCAGTCACTCAATTGGCATGGTGTTGCAGCAATTGCAAGCCTATAAGGTTACAACTAGAACAAACATGCTGGTTGTTGCTAATTATTTTTCTTTATTCTCACATACTATATGGATGAATGGAATCGATCAACAGATGAAGATGGATCATGGTCACGGATGATAGCATACTTAAATTTTCCATTGTAAAATTCATGGATTTTGTTTTGTTTTGTTTATTTTATTTTAAATATACATGTGATATGTGTGTTTCTGATCTGCGGTTATAATCTCTATATACTATATATTTTTTTTGCTTTGGCTCACGAGCTAAACGAGTTAGCTTGAGCTCGTTAGCGAGCATCAGACGCTTCGACAAAACCCATCGGATGCTAAGCCTCACACCGGATGCTACTTAGAGAGGTCCAAAAACCCTCGGGGACACATTTGACGGTGTCCATTGGACACGCCTCAGTGTCTGACGCACACTATGTGAAACTTCACTCGCAATCTTGCAGATGTCACTGCTCAACAGACGCTCAAACAGTGCTTGGCCCGTGTGTGACGCTAAACCGTATCGTAGAACTGTCAACATGCGTCGGACGTAGGTCCAGCGTCTGAAGCTGCCGACTGCAGCGTCCGACAAGTGTTTCTCCGCGAGAAACACTCCCGTGACTCTTTGAAACTTTTCTGTGACACGATGGAAAAAGAGCACTTCATTTCCATGAAAAAGTCAAATCCTGCCTTAAGCTCGGTGGGAAGAGAGAGGATCCCAAACCCCTCTCTAGCTTTCAAACCCCATCTCTTTTGCAAAATTGCCAACACCACTATATGTAAACCATCATGTGCAAGTGTGTTAGCTTTTTACAAATATTTTCCCAAAGGAGTTAGCTCACTCACTAGATCCTAATGCATATGAAGAGTTAGAGTATCTAGTGGGGCTTTGACAACCGTATTTCAATACAAGTTTCATCCCTCTTAATAGTAAGATTATCAATCCTAAATCACTCACACCCTCTATGGTGTCTTGAGTGTAAACCAAAAGGCTCCTAACTAAATATACCTTTGCCTTGAGCTTTTTGTTTTTCTCTTTCTTCTTTTCTAAGCCCGAGCACTTGATAACCTTGGTTCCACCATCACCATCATGATCACCACCCATGTTACTCACCACTTGGAGTGTGCTTTCCTATCTCATGAACACTTAGAGTAAATAGGTTAGCACATAGGGTTTTATCAATTTACCAAAACTAAACTAGAGCTTTCACCTGGGTTTCTTTTCCTTTGTGAAGTCGGAGGAAATCTCACTCATTGAGGCATAGTGCACATCATGTGTGAGAGTGCGACCCTGCATGGCAGCCTCTGTACGCTGGACCTGGCCCGGCCGTATCTTGCGCCCTCGCGCTCGCAGTGGCGGGAGTGCTATTTCGTTTCGATAGCATTCTCGTCGTAATAAGGTACCATGGGCTCTCATTTGGTTGATAAGTCATGGTAGAAAGTACTGTTGGCTGATTAATTATGAGAGAAAAATACTGCTGAATGGCTGGCAGATTCGGCTGATAAGTCCAAGCGAACAAGGCAGACCATGACTGGATAACAAAGAACTACAAGAGGAGAGCACTTTATAGAGCCTGTTTGAGCTTATTTGCCAAATCTATCAGTCTTTAATAGTGTTTTTCTCTTATAATAAATCCACAAATAATACTTTCAGCTGTCTTTTGTGCCAAGCGAACACGATAAACACAAGGCTTGATGAGTTTTAATAAAAACTGGGTAGGGCTCTTACACTTGTGGGAGTAAAAAAGACACATTTGCATAGGGATGAGGAGAGTGTGTGATGGACAAAATTTGAAAAAAAATCACTCTTTAAATAATATAACATACTTTCTTTGTCTTAAATAAAGTCTTGTTTTTTATTTTCAAATATTTTATTTGATCATCTATCTTATTTTTAATTTTTATATAAATATCATCTATTTTACTATGACTTATTATATTGTTAAAGATATTTTAATAATAATTTATTTTTTATAATTTATAAAATATCTTTTTTTGAACTTGGGTAGGCTTTCATTGAACTGGCGTCGACAAATCGACAACAACAATTACATTGACACTCTCCAGAACATTGCACTCGAAGTGCTCCATCTCTTCAGTGCTACCTACACCAAAAGCAGCCAAGGAATGGGCTACCCTGTTATAATCTCTAGGGACATGAATACAATCACAACTAATAAAATTTAAGGACGTAATCGACTTTAACTCATATATCAGGACACCTGCCACTAAGAAATCTTCACGGTCTAAATCTCATGCTTGTTTGATCATGAGGGCGTCGGTTTCTAGAATCAGATGGCCAATCCCCAGATTGCTGGCGGCTTGCACTCCCTACATACATGCAATTACCTCCGCCTGAAAAGCATTCAGCAGATGATTCACCCGCCCCCAACCGGCGAAGACAATATCTCCATCACTATCTTGGATTAAGAAGCCCCAACCTCCACTCCCTTCCCCTGGTGAAAATGATGTATCACAGTTTAGTTTTAGCACACCCTCTGGAGGTTTAGTCCATCGCCTAGCTATCTGCATTCCTAGTATTCTCTGCACTCCTCTTGCTCTCTTCGGAGATTTCAGTTCTTTTGTTTCCTTCGCATATATTCTAATAGCTGAGCCAATGATCTGAGTTGAGCGACGTCGGCCTTCCTCTCTTATCAGATTTCTCTCCGCCCATAAGTACTAGAGCGTGATAAGCATTAGGCATCTCTTCTCCTCCTTTTCTTGCATAATTTTTGTTATCACAACTCGAGGGCTTCCCAAACTTTGTAACTGTTCACACTCTTGCTGCATTTTGAGTTCCCTCCATACACTACTCGCCAGTTTGCATTTCAGAAATAGGTGACCCCCATCCTCATCATATTGATTGCATATAGGGCAAATTGGGTCAATACCCATGCCTCTTCTAGTTAGATTCCTTCTCACAGGGTGGCTATTATGAGCTAATATCCACACAAAATGTTTCACTTTTCCTGGGCATTTTAATTTCCATATTTTTTTCTCCCACACTTGGTCAGTAGATCTGTTGCTGCCTCCTGATCACCCCCTTTAACCCTTCTGCGCAACAAGGAATCCCTACACACCTTGTAAGCACTCTTTACACTAAACAAACCTCGGGCATCATAATGCCAGGCCAGCATGTTCTCCCTTCCTTCGTTCACCAGTAGGGCTAAAATTAGTTTTGCATCTTCCTCCCAATATATATCGCCCACCAGGGCCACGTCCCATGAGCCAGTAGTAGGGTTGATGAGCTCATCGACATAAGTGAGAATGTTCCCCCTTCTTGGTGTGATAGGATATCTAGACCACTCTCTTGGTATCCAAGGATCTGACCATATCTTCAAGTTTCTGCCATCCCCAACCCTCCAAATCATCCCAATCTTCATCACCTCTAAACCTCTTAAGATACTCCTCCAGGAGTACGACATGTTTCATTTTGGCGTGGCATCTAGAACTGTCGAAGTTGGGAAATATTTTGCCTTCAGGATCCTCGCACACAGAGACTCGGGCATACACCATAGGCGCCAACACTGTTTTGCCAACATGGCCAATTTGAAAGCATGGATGTCACGAAAGCCTAGACCCCCTTCCTTCTTATCTTTTTGCAGCATGTCCCTGCTAATCCAGTGAACCTTATGTTTCCCCTCCTGTTGGTTCCACCAGAACCGGCAAATCATACTACTAATTTGATCGCATAGAGGTTTTGTGAGGTCAAAACAGCCCATAGCAAAAGTGGGGATAGCTTGAGCAACCGCCTTAATAAGCACTTGCTTCCCTACCCATGAAAGAAACTTCTCCTTCCATCCCTAAATACGCCGCCATATTCTATCTTTCAAATATGCAAAAGTACTCCCAGTAGACCTACCCACCTGCACTGGAAGACCAAGATATCGCTCGTTCATAGTTTCTTTGACAACTTGGAGTCTGTCACAGACTGCTTTCTTCTGCTCGACTTGTGTGTTCTTACTGATCAAAACAACAGATTTTGCCTTGTTGATCATCTTCCCTGAGCACCTTTCATACACATCCAGGATGAGCATCCGCTAGGTGCACGAATCAAGATAAGTGAGTCATCGACAAATAGTAGGTGTGATACACTAGGTGTTGACTGACAGACTTTAACCCCAACAATTCTGCCATCACGTTCAGCTTGTTGTAGTAGGGCCGAGAAACCTTCTGCACAAATAAGAAAGAGGTATGGGGAGAGTGGATCCCCCTGTCGTAACCCTCTTTCTGGCCTGAAGACATTTGTGAGCTCCCCATTCACCTTTATCTGGTAGGAGATAGTTGAGATACACTCCATTATTAGCTTGATCCATTGATCCGCATACCCTAGCTTTTCCACTATTTTCTGCAGAAATTTCTATTCAACTCTATTATATGCTTTACTCATATCAAGCTTCAAGGCAGAATAGCCCATATCCCCTTGTCTTTTGTTTTGTACGAAATGTGTTGAAACGGTGAACTTATAAAATTTTCAAATAAGACGAAGACACGATGTGAGAAACTTGGGATGGAGAAGGTACATACGAGCTGGAAGTAGATTGGTACGCACTAACCCAAATAGTGCCGGTATATATTTTGGCCTTGTTTAATTGGAGAATTTTTTATTTTAGCTACCGTAACACTTTCGTTTGTATTTGATAATTATTATTTATCTATAGATTAACTATGCTCAAAAGATTCATCAAGCAAATTACAAGTAAATTTTACAATTAGTTATTTTTTTATTTATATTTAATATGTTCCATATATATATCGTAAGATTTAATATAACGAAAAATCTTAAAAAAAATTAGAACTAAACCAGAACAATAAATAGAGGGCCCACGAGGTTCGCAGCTGGACGTCCTATTCGCGAGCTGGCCTACTAGGACGTCCCATTTGCATGCGTGGACCAATGGTAGGCCCCTCTAGTGGATAAGCTGTAAAAGGTGGTCCATCTTCATTTTATTGCTAACTTTTTGTATTGATTTGTACTCCGTAGAATATATGAGTTGATGTATCGTCACATTATTTTGTTGAGGCGATAGGAAGCGATTGGAGCAATTCCAACCATTGTAAAAGATTTCTTTTTTTATAAACTAATAATTAGTATATATATATGAGAAATAGAATCATTCTACCAAAATTTGTAGGATAAACTTATGATATATCACCTTATAAAACATGGGGTGACTCTACCAACCAAGCACATCAGTCTCTTATGGATCACAACCTTTCTCTTCAAACTACCATGATAATTGTATGCTAAAATCTACAATGTATCACTTTTGTCCCTCTACTACTAGAATCAATAAGTTTCTCTAGGGTATATTTCTTTTCTTATGATTTTTAAGTATTTATTTCTCTAGAGTTAGATGGAAGAACAGTAGGAAAACTTTGCTTTCTTTACGAAATTCGGCTAGGTGTCCTGTTTTCCTAGGAAACACAAACAATTCCTAGAGAAAAGCCGGACCCAAACTATATTTTTTCTTAAAAAAATGTCGTGAAATTTTCTACGGGCCGCACACAACTTCCCTTCGCGTCGCACATAACTCGTGCCATATCTTTCGCTCGCACCCGAGTAGTCGAGCATGCTGCCTGCCACTTCCCTCCTTGACTACGGTTATAGATTAAATGAGTACTTAATATATGTTCATGTGTGAAAGATTTAATTGGAATACTGTTATTCTTTCCTTACTGTTCAGATTCCTAGGAAAAGATTCCTAAGTAAATCATCTTTGTAGGATTGACGCTGACTTCTCACAAAGTTTTCCTAGGAGATACAACCCCTAGGAAAAGAATATTTCCCTACGGTTTCCTCCACTTTCCCGTCGAATTCCTCTCTAGGGGTCTTTCCCTCGAAATACCCTAGGGAAACGGTGTCCCTACGGTTTTTCGGTCTCTGGGATTATAAGGCCAGTCTCAGTGAGAGTTTCATGTGAATTTGATTTACATGAAATGGTTTGCCACATGCATTTTTTATGACATGATAGTGTATGTAAGAAGAGAGAAAAATAGGTTTCATCTAGATAAAACTCTCTTGACACAGTTATCAACTATTTATGAGTCATAGAATTAAATGCCTATAAAACTATAAAATGAAATTTTACATTAAGAATGAGAGTTTCATCTAAGTTTCATTATTTTTGAAGTAGCATCATAAAACTTCCAATTAACGTTGGCCTAGACCTAGAGAAACTTGTTGATTCTAGTGCCCCTTCGTCCACCGTGTTACAATAACGATAGACGTGGTGTCGTGAAGCCAACAACGTCCAATAATGGAGCTCGCGTTGGTGAAACCCCGAAGTAGTTTGTGAGGAATGCAGAAAAAAGTTGCAATGGTTTAGTTTGTGCAGGAAGCAAAAGAGGACAATGGAACTTATGTACTCCCTTCGTCTAAAAAAGAGTGGTGTTTTTAATTTTCAAATACTGTATTTGACTATTCATTTTATTCAAAAATTTTCTATAAATTAAAATAAATAAATAATAAATATTAAAGTATAATTAATGATAGAATAAGTCATAATAAAGTAGATAATATACAAAATAGATGCTATATAGATTAAAAATTAAATAAGATAGTAAATAAGATGTCTAGAAGTTAAAAATAATATTCTTTTGGAGACGGACAGAGCATGTCGAGTATGCGAAGCGGTGTTGGATTAGGGCCGACAGGACAAAGCGGAGGAGAGAAGCGATGCAAGAGAGAACCGGAACCTTATCCTACGATCGAAAGCTACGTGCAATATAACGTACTAATCCCCATTGTCTCGCCAAAAGTTGTACACATGCATATCCACAGTGATCAAAATGGAATCCTATGCCGGATCGGATAGCAGCAGCATATATACAGTATTCATGTGTCGGTAGATAGAACTGTAATTGATTATATTCCTAGCTAGCTATAGCTAGTAAGGGAAATAATCACTCGATCGATGCTACTGTACTTGCCCATCTCTCTCTCCTTCATCGGTCTATAGTGTGCAGTTTCATACAGTACGCAAATCAGAGAATAAAGCAGCGCAAAGATTGTAGTCCGTCCAGCCATGCCGTTACCCCTTGTCGTTCTTGCGCACATCTGGACACGCGTCGCATGTACGTAATTTGCTTGGCTTTGGCTGTCTCGGAGAGAGGAGCTGAAAAAACACTGCTGATTTTGATGGCGTACGTGCTGTCTCGGAGAAACACGACAATCGCCAAGTCACAAGTGCGCGATGCAGAATCCTTGGCCCGTTCCACTAACTGCTAGCTAAATTTTAGTCACTTTAGTAGCTAAAGTTTCAAACACATTGACTAAAAGGAGCTAAAATAGTTTAGTTCCATTAGTCACCCAAGAGTAGCTAAAATAATTTTAGCTAGTTAAAAATTAGTTGGTGGAACCAAACAGGGCCCTTGTTTAGTTAAAAAAAATTTGTAGTTTTTTTTAAATTTTATCGAATCTTACATCAAATACATGAAGCATTAAATATAGATAAAAATAACTATTTACACAATTTATCTGTAATTTATGAGACACATCTTTTGAGATTAGTTAGTCCATGATTAGACAATATTTATTAAATACAAACGAAAATGCTACAATATTTATTTTGCAAAAAAAAAATTGAACTAAACAAGGCCCAAATCAACGCAATGCAGTCTCTCGAGTATATATCACTCGTCGCCTGCGTTGCCTGACCTGATCGAGCAGAGCAGGTGCTCATGTACTACGTGCACTACACACTACTGTTACTGCACATGACGAGCAGCGCACACTGCTGTTACTGCCAACCAAGGCCTCGTTTACTTCCAAAAAATTTTGCAAAATGTGAATAGTAGCACTTTCGTTTGTATTTGATAAATATTGTCTAATTATAGACTAACTAGGCTCAAAAGATTCGTCTCATCAATTCCGACCAAACTGTGTAATTAGTTTTTATTTTCATCTATATTTAATACTCCATGCATACGTCTA
>Ga0182004_10004447_pt1 | contig 11304 bp, 10 predicted proteins | sample Sormic07211540_1_FD_120479 | JGI IMG/M metagenome (GOLD analysis project Ga0182004, IMG submission 120479) | Endophyte microbial communities from Sorghum bicolor roots, Mead, Nebraska, USA - 072115-40_1 MetaG | ecosystem: Host-associated > Plants > Roots > Unclassified | place: USA: Nebraska...
GGTGTGATCACATTTAGGATAGATAGCCGTACTATAAAGAGGGGAATTCTTTGGCTAAGCGGTTATCAAGTGCCACTTGGTGTCATTGTTCATGTGCATGCATTTAGAACCTAGTGAGCTAACCTAACTCCTTCGAAGAAAATGATTGTGAAAATGCTAACAGCACTTGCTGGTACACACTTGGTGGTGTTGGCACACTTTGAGAAGGAGGTGGAGGTTGAAGGGTAGAGAGAGGTTTAGAGCCTAGTGTGCCTGCGCGTCCGGTGTGCTGTCTGCTTCTGGCGGTGTTAGTGTTAAGCACTGGACGCTCTACACCGGACACGGGCTAGACCCTGTGTGTGTCTGGTGTGGCTTGACTACAGCAGGTGTTTCTGACTGAGAGCACCGGACGCTCTGTGCGCGTCCGGTGGTGCGTGTCTGGTGTATGTGCATTTTGCAAACCCCTATGGGTAAGGACCGGACGCTCAGGAGTGCTTACGTGTTTGTAGATCTCTCTGCATACATGACCAGTGTGCACCGGACGCGTCCACTGCCAACTTGAGCGCGGCCGGTGGAGCCAACGACTCTATTTGTTTGAGGGGCTTATAAATACGTGTTGGCCGGCTTGAGGCTCACTCTCTTGGCATTCTAGCATACATGACATCCTTGTGAGCCTAAGCAAAGACCTCCCACTCATCTCCTTCATAGATTATTCATCTTTATGAGATTGGCAGTGATTCCAAGTGCATTTGCTTGAGTTATTGCATCTAGCTGCACTCGGGGATCGTTTTCGCTACGGTTTTCTTGTTACTCTTGGTGGTTGCCACCACCTAGATGGCTTGGAGCAGCGGATGAGGATTGGCATGAGTTGGTGATTGTTCGTGCCATCTCTTGGTGATTGTGAGGGGTCTTGTACCTTTCTCGATGGAGAGCCGAAAGGTAACTCTAGTAAAGTTCTCGTGTCATTGAGCTACCTAACTTGTGGGTAGGTTCTTGCGGTATCCTAGTGAGGTCGAGGTTCGTGCTACACCTCTTAGCCACCGAACCACCAAGTGTTGGTCGACACAACAGGGACGTAGCATGCCGGCAAGCACGTGAACCTCTGTAGAAAAATCGGTGTCTCAATTGTGTTTGATTGGCATTCTCCCAGTGCTTGATTGTCTATATTGGTGATTGGTTCATCCCCTACACGGCAGTATAAATATCTCATCCTATCCTTTATTTACCGCAAAATAGTGTAATCACTTTAGTTGCTCACTTTGCCTTGTGTAGTATAGCTCACTAGTGTAGCTTGTAGTGACATAGCTCTTGTGTGCCTAGTTATCATATCAACTAGAATTGTTGAATATGTGGCTTGCAAACACCCCATTAGAGGTAGAGCAAAAGACTTTGCTTTGTATTTACTAACCTCTTGCTCTAGTGAGTTTGTAGATTTTTAAATAGGCTATTCACCCCCCTCTAGCCATATTAGGACCTTTCAAGTGGTATCGGAGCCGTGGTCACCATTTTGAGCAGGCTTAACAACCTCGGTGCTCAAATTATGGCTCAAATAGTGTTCAACCATGTTGGGGGCTGAAAAGCATCTAGGCCCCTATTGAGTTTTGGTGATTAATGACAATGTTGATTACTGTGACTAACGTGTCTTTTACATAGGCAAAGTCATTTGTGTTAGGTCATGGTAATAGTGATCGATGGACTAGATCGTTCATGCCCACTTAGTGATGGAAATCATTTCAGTTTTCAAAGGATGGTTGGACATCGTTGGGACTAGATTAGGACTAAGTGCCATATGGTGAAGAAGGGAACTTAAAGTAGTTTAGGACTTTGTTTCTCCTTTGACCGTACTATTAAGGGGGCATTGAGCGGGTAGCTTGACCTAGGAAAGACTTTAGGTTTAGGTGTGGTGCACACTTGGTAAACCTAGCACTATGCAGCTCTAAGAAAGTCCTTGGATCAAGAGGAACAAACATAATTTTGGAAAGATTGAGTTTTGATGAAGCTTGGGTGCCTAAAGAGGCACCAGACACTGCACCGGACGCTCTGTGAGTGCGTTCGATGGTGCTAACTTTGGTTAGCATGGTTAGGTGCCTAGGGTTAGGCACCGGACGCACGCACCGGACTCGCTGGGGTGCGTCCGTTCCCATACCCAGAGAGGTCTGCAGTTGACCAGGGCACCAGACGCACACACCGGACCCACTGGGGTGCGTCCAGTCCCATACCCAAAGAGAGTTGAAGTTCTCCCTCACACCGGACGATGGCACCGGACTCACTGAGGGTGCGTCTTGTGTACTGTTAGAGAAGGTACAGTTAGCCATTAATGGGGCACCGGACGCTCTGTGTAGTGCGTTCGGTGCAACATTGAGCGCGTCCGGTGCTCCTGTTTTCTGTGGAATTTGGGTGGTCGGACCTTAGACTTGATGGGGAGTATTTATACTCCTCCACCTCATCCATGGGAGGTCTCTTGCCCACTTGATCAGCTGAGAAACACCTTGTGGTTCAAGAGAGAAGCAAGAGCCTAGAGAGGATTGAGAATTGAGTGATTTCTTGAGTGAATCCTTCTCTAGTTGAGTTCCAAGAGTTCAAGTGTGCATCCACCACTATCTAGAGCCTTGTTTGAGTCAAGTGAGAGTTCTTTGCTTATTACTCTTGGTGATCACCATCACCTAGACGGTTTAGTGGTGATTGGACGCATCGATCGGGCGACAGTGTATGTATCACTGGCGCCCGATATGGAGCACCCGACCGGAGTGGATCCTCTGGCGGGTAACGCTACTCGGTGTTATCGGTACACCAGTAGTGACGAAGATGACAACCAACCGATGCCAACCACCGATGACAGGTTGGCCGGCAAGAGACCTGTCGGTGTTTTGACTCCGGGGGGTGACACCAACGAGTGAATTTGTGTGCGTGCTCCCTTTTCCGGATGGTGATGCAAGAATGACACAAATATTTATCCTTGTTCGGGCAAGAGAAGGCCCTATGTCCACCAGGGTGGGGAGACTCTGTATTATCTCGCACCGAAGTGCTTGTACAGGGGTGAATACAAGCAAATATAGCTAAGGGTTCTAAGTCTTAGTTGTTGGTGGTGATGTGTGGGTTGTGTTCTATGAGTTGTGTTGGATGTGTATATTGTCCCCAGTGTCCCCTTTTATAGTTCCAAGGGGCGACCTAGGTTACTGGGTGTAGGTATTAGAATAAGCCTCGATAGGGGTATGGCGCTAGCCTACTCGAGGCTTCCGTACTGGCGTGGCCTCGAGCTGTCTTGTTACAAGTTACTTTGGCGATGATGGTGCGTACGTTTCCTAAATTCGTCTCATGTACATCGTCTGGTATTGGCTTAGGTGCGAGCATGCTTGTACGTCATGGCGGTAGTCACGCCTGGGGTGGTTGAAGCGCTGACTTTCATCGTCTGATCCTTTCCTGGGAAGGAACATGTCTACTCGAGGGTCGGGCGGCACGAGCAGCCTAGCTGCATGGGAGCGCTGACTTTGTGTGTCTCGAGGGTGCTGCGACGGGACATCATGTATGCCATACTGTACTGAGTCGTACCTTTATCCATCGTTGGGGATAAAGCTAGAAAAAGTGGAGATTTGATGGGTGCTTGTTCCCCTATCACGCTTCCCGTGACTGTCGGGTTAGGTGGGAGCATGGCAGTCGCATTAAATGCCCTGACTTCTATACCCGCGACAGGCGGCGGAAGGGACGCTTTTGTGCTTGAGGCCTGTCAACTTGCTCGACCTAATTCCGTATTCGATGGTCACAGGCTATCGAGCCCCCATCGATTTGCTGGACCCTGTTTCCGTGTTCGAGGCCACAATCGACACCGTGCCCTGGTGATCACGTACTTATGTCGGAGCATCGAGCTGGAGCCACGATTTGTTTGTGAATCCTTTTGTTGTGAGTGCCGACTTGGATACCCCCTATTGACATCCTCGACAAGACCGATGGCCATGGGGCCATCCCAAGCAGGAGCGGCGCCACCGGGAGCAGCCTAAGGGCCTATAACTGGCCAAGGCTCAGCCTCAGGAAGCTGAGCACCTAAGCGCCGCTGACTCCTTCGAGTCGTCGACGATGACGATGAAGAGGAAGAAGCAGCCCCGACCTTGGTCCGCAAGCCCTGCAGCCGTTTGGACGTTGCCCCGGCCGATGGTGGTTGGGTCATCGAGGACCCGCCCACCGAACATGTCGAGCAGGCGCACCCAAGCAAAGAGAGGTAGCTGCGGCGGCTAGGCGTGCCAGGAGGAGGGTCTTCACGGCATCGCACAGGAGCTCCAACCCATAAGTCAAGAAAAAATAGCTAGATTTTTCGTGAAGTTTGTGTTCCAGTGTGGTAATGCTTGAGTTGAACTTTGCAACACCGCCTCGGATATTGACCCCAACACCATTTTGGGCTTGGGGCCAACTCCACCAGTGACCGGCAGGTAGACCACTGTGGGACAGACTGCCACAGAGCAGCCCATAGCACAGCCCGCTGCTGCCCCGATGACGGAGAGGATCGCCGAGGACTCGGCTCGAGAAGGGGCCGATGTAAATGCCCCGATAAGGGATGAGGGGGCTGCGGTGATTCCCCCACCTAGCAATGTGGTGGAAGAGGAGAATAGAGCTCCATCCCCTGCTTGGGTGGAGGATCCGCCTGTGGAGGCAACCACATAGGAGGGTACTCCCAACCTCGGTAAGGGGCCCATGATGCCCTCGACCGTGGTGGGGAGAAACGCAGAGGGCTAGGGTACCCAGGCGGTCTCCAAAAACGAGGTGGAAGAGATTCAGGGGCATGCCCATGACGGTCGCCAACATATCTATGTATGGCGCCAAGCATGGAGACCACTGGGCCGGCCATGAGGAGATCGCCGAGGTCGAGGAGGCGGAGAGGGTGGAGTGTGCCGCCAAGCGTCTTGTCAACGAGGTTAAGGTAAGTGATCTTGCATTTCATTAATGCAAATAAGTCTTGGTACATACACCCATTTATATACTTGAAATCCACAGGACGCGATGAAAACGGTGAAGTATCGTAAAAGATGCTTCGACCAAATTGTAGGCGTGGTCGCCAAAAATAAGGCCCTGACTGTCGAGGTGGACCGCCTTTGGTTGGAAGCCGAGAAGGTCAAGGAGAAGGCTGCTTAGGAGGAGTGGATGCTAGACCTAACTCAATGGCTAGCCGACAAGGACCGAGAGAAAAAGGGTAAGTCTGGTTATTTGGCACTAGTTGTTGCTTTCGATGTGTTTGGTTTTTTGACGAACAGTTACTGTTGTAGGTCTGGCGGAGGAAATAGATCGCCTCCAGAAGGAGAGGGACCAGCACAACCAGGAGCATGCTCGCACACAGGAGGGCGAGCGAAAGGTCGGAGAAGATCTGAGGACCAGGAACCAAGAGCTGGCTGGTAAGATTGAGTGTGAATTTTTGCAGTGTTGTAGCCTGATATTGACTGTCCTCTTGTCTCAAACCTTGTTGCAGTGCTCAAGGCCAATACGAAGAATCACGTCGAGAAACTGGTCAAAGACCGGAACTCGTGGAAGGCCAACTGTATCAAGATCTAGAAGGGAGTCGCCTCGATGTTAGAATTGATCAGTCCGGAACTCCCCGAGGACCAGCACCGCCCGTAGAGGTAGACTCCGGTTGAGAAAGCACAACAAGCGTGGGGCTGGCTCAAGTAGTTTGTGAAGGACACCGGGGAGTTCGCCGGAGCCCATGTCCTCAGCATGGTACGTGCCCACTACCCCCTGGTCGATCTGTCCTGCCTGGAGGAGGGGTACCCCAAGGAGGCCGGTCTGAAGGAAGCAGATGACCATTGTGTAAGCCTACTGGACTTGTCATCGACAGTGATTGGCGACATCAACCTTTGCGGGACATCCACTCCCCCTAGTCAACCATGGTCGGAAAGGTCGACCAGGGAGTGGTCGGAGGTGTCGGTTGTGGGAGATGAGCGATCAGCACCTGTGGTCTCGACCAGCCAGGCGCCGGTGGCCACAACCTCTTCAACAGCACTGAAGGCCCGTACAAGCAAGCAACCCGAGGAGCAGGTCCAGGTTTAGTGGGTGTAGACTAGGAACCGCCTAGAGGAACCTTTGCTTGAAAAGTTTGTAATAAAGTCTAAATTTATAAACCATGGTTTTGAGCGCTGTAAATAATTTGTGAGAGTAATGTATCACTGGAATGAAGATTGTCGGATACCCTTGTTTGATTGTGTGTCGTGTCGAGAACAAACAATGGCGTTCTTGGCGAACAGTCTGCATATAAAGGGGTATAGAGAAAAAACTTATTGTTATTCGGAGGGAAAAATATACAAGTAATGATGTACTGCTTCTAGGGGTAAAACTGTCGTAGTTTGTCTATGTGCTAGGAGTTGCGCAGACTTGTGCCGTCTGGGTAAGCCAGCCTGTAAGAAGTGGGACGTGTGACTTCGGCGACCATGAAAGGTCCCTCCCAAGGTGCGGATAGCTTGTGCGGATAACTTATTGTCATTTGAGAACCAGATCGCCGACCATGAAGGAGCACTCTTTGACATTGTTGTTGTAATATTGTCGCATAGCTTCGAGGTACTTTGTTGTTCGGAGGCAAGAATCTAGCTGTTCTCTTCTGAGCAATTGATTTCAAATTCTCTAGCGTGGTCTGCTGAAGACTGGTTGAAATGCTCAACTCTTGGAGATCCGAACTCTATATCGGAGGGCAGCACCGCTTTGGCCCCGTATACCATGAAATAGGGGGATATACCAGTGTTCCGACTACGCTGCGTTCAGAGACCCTAGACCACAGCTTGCAATTCTTTCATCCACCTCTCCCGTGCTTTGTCATTTTCCTTGTACAACCTCCTTTTTAAGGTGTCTACAATCATCCCATTGGCTCGCTCGACTTGTCCGTTGGCTCGGGGATAAGCTACCAACATGTACTTTATGACTATACCTCTGACATCACAAAAGTCCCAGAATGTAGTGTCGGTGAACTGAGTACCCAAGTTGGTGATTATGCTGTTAGGAACCCCGAATCAGTGTATGATTTGATTGAGGAATTCTACAGCTTTTTCTGAAGTTGCTTTGACCAATGGCATGTACCCGATCCACTTGGAGAACTTGTCGACCAACACGAATACGAACTTGAAATTACCAAGAGTGGGTTTGAATGGCCCAATCATGTCAAGGCCCTAGTAGGTGAATGGCCAAGATGATGGTATTGTCTGGATTTTGTGAGTAGGTATATGAGTCCTTTTGGTGAAGAACTAACAACCCTCACAACGACGGACCAGCTTCTCGGCGTCGGCCACAGCAGATTGCCAGTAAAATCCTGCTCGGAAAGCCTTTTCGACCAACATTCAAGAGGCTGCGTGATTGCCATAGGATGCAACGTGTATGTTGTCTAGCAGCTTGATGCCATCATCTTGGGTGATACACTTCAAAGACTTCTGAATTAGCGTTCTTGCGCATAAGTCTACTGTCAACCAGTATATAGTTTCTGGATCGTCGAATGAGGTGTTCGTTCTCAGTCTTGTCTTGAAATCCTGAACCGTCCAAGAGATACTTGATGAAAGGTGCACGCCAGTCATCGCTGTTGGTTGTCGGGGTGACGTTCTGGACGAGTAGTGCCTCATTGTTTGACTTGTCGACCAGGTCATTTCCGATACTTGGTTTGTCAATGTCTTGGATGAAAATGCCTTGTGGAATCTGCGCCCGAGATGATCCTATCTTTGATAGCGCATCTGCTGCTTGATTCTTGTCCCGGACTACATGTATGTACTCTATTCCATAAAAATTTGCTTCCCATTTGTGGATCTCTTTGCAGTACAGATCCATTTTCTCATGAGTTGTGTCCCACTCCTTATTTAACTGGTTAATGACCAAGGCGGAGTCGCCGTGGACATAGATGCACTTGACTCTTAATTCCACGGCCAGTCGTATGCCATGTAAGCATGCTTCATACTCGGCGATATTGTTGGATGTCGGGAAGAGGATTCTAAGGAGGTAACATAGTTTGTCCTTGTTTGGTGGAACGAAAAGGATCCCAGTGCTAGCCTCGTTAATGTTTAAGGACCCGTCAAAAAACATTAACTAGTGGTCGGAAATATCTAGAGCAGGCGGTGCGTTGAGATCTGTCCATTCTGCGATGAAGTCGACCAGGGCTTGGGACTTGACGGTTGTACGACTCTGGAAATCCAACGAAAAGGGGCATAGCTCCATAGCCCATTTTATAATTTTGCCATTGGCGTCCTTATTGCGCAAGATGTCCCCCAGTGGAAAGCTTGTAGTTACTATGATGCGATGGCCGTCGAAGTAATGTTTCAACTTTCTAGAAGTGATTACAATGGCGTAGATTAACTTTTGTATTTGGGGTACCTAGTCTTAGACTCATTTAGGACTTCGCTTATGAAGTATGCTGGTCGCTGGACTTTGTAGATGTGGTCCGGTTCGTCCCGCTCCACTACGAACACTGTGGAGACGACCCGTTCGGTTGCTGCGATGTAGAGGAGTAGGTCCTCATTAGGTTGAGGCGCGGTGAGGACAGGAGGTGAAGTGAGGAAAGCCTTGAGCTGTGTGAATGCAGCGTCAGCTTCCTCTGTCCAGGAGAATTTTTCGGATGCTTTTAGTAGTTTGAAGAAGGGGAGCCCTTTCTCTCCCAGTTTAGAAATGAACCGACTAAGAGCAGCCATGCATCCTGTGAGTTTCTAGACGTCTTTTATATTTCTGGGTGGTCACATATCAACCACCGCCCTAACTTTTTAGGGGTTCGGTCGTATGCCGTCGCGGCTGACGACGTTACCGAGCAGTATGCCGGAGGGGACCTCAAAGATGCACTTTTTGGGGTTAAGCTTCCACTTGTATTTGTTTAGCACTTTAAAGGTGCAGTCTAGGTTGTCGATTAGAGTGCTAACATCTCTGGTTTTGACGACACCGTCATCGACGTAAGCCTCAACAAGGTCGTCGCGTATCTCGTCGTGGAGATATCGCTGAATACCGCGTTGGTGAGTGGCTCCGTCATTTTTTAGTCAGAATGACATGGTGGTGTAGTAGTATGCTCGAAAAGCAATGATGAAAGAGGTTTTAATCTGGTCATCCTCTTTTAATGAGATCTGGTGATAACCAGAGTAACAGTCAAGAACAGAGAGTAATTTGCATCCGGCCGTTGAATCAACCACCTCGTCTATGCGGGGGAGACCGAAAGGATCTTTAGGACAGTGTTTATTGAGATCGGTGTAATCAACACACATTCTCTATTCAATCTTTAGGTCAAATTGTCGAGGTTGTAGTGGTCGTGGTCAGCGTGATTGGGACCACTACTTCCGCTACTTCAGATAGGATCTGATTCTCTTCCAAAGTCGTGGTCGTAAGGCCGCTGGCGTGAGTCGTCCAAGTGATCTGGCCGACGGTGAACGTGAGGCCTCTAGCCACGGCCGCGGAAGCTGGGATAATGACCATCTTGTTCGTCTAGATAGTTGTACGCACACCCCCTACCTGGCACGCCACTGTCGATGAAAGCTGGTCGGCAGTCTACCTTGGGGTATACCCATGGTAGTAGATTATCGGCAGACAGGTGCGCAAGCTACGAACTCGATGGTGACGCAAGACATAGACAAGGATTTTATCCAGGTTCGGTCGTCGTGTGGGTGTAATACATACGTCCTGCGTCTGATTGTATTGTTGTGTGTTGAATTGAAATGTCTAAGGGGGTTCCCTTGCCTCTCTTTATATAGTCCAAAGGGCAGGGTTACAAATATGGAAACTAATCCTAGTCGGTTACAATTGCCATAGATAATGCGATATCATTTCCTATTCTAACTGACTAGAATCCTGCTTGATCTCCACATCTTGTTTCCTTGCATGAAACTTTGAGTAGTTGGATCAAGCCTCGAATTGCCTCGTGATGGGCCAAATCTCTTGGCCCAAGCCTAGCTGTAAGGGTATAGGGGTTTATACGCCCACAGGGTTAGCCAAGTTCACTACAAAGTGACCTCTTCATGAACACTGTCATGAAGATGGACAAGAGTGGAATTGGCTACAAGGCTCAACAAAGCAAGCTTATCAAGTCACTAGCTACTCATGATCAACCAAGCAAGACCAAGCAAAAGGGATGCTTTGAGTGTGGACAAGAAAGTCACTTTGCTCATGAGTGTGAGGCACCACTACCACCACCTTTGCCGAAGCATGCCAGACCTTTTGCTTTCAATGCTCACTACATTGTAAGGCAAGACAAGAGTGGCAAGGTCAATGTTAGTGTTGACGGTTCTTAAGTATCAATTTTAATTATCAAATAAACAAGAGAAAGGAACAATATGCAAAGAACACCTAGAATTAGGGTTTGATCTGAAAGAATTCCACGAGTTTTGTTGTTTATCTGTTTCTGCAGGGGGTTACCAGGAAATAAGGAAGAAAGGCCCACATATCGGGATTACATAGAGATATTAATGCACCGCGCAATTTTCTACCATCTAGAAGACCCCAGAAGCCACGGGAATGAACGGGAAGGCGATCGGGCCCGGGGGCAGGGTGGCCGCCCACCCCCCTAGGGTGGCCGCCCAAGAGTTCTGCCCAAACACGTCCAACTTCGCGTATCACGCTCCACCGACCTAAAGGATCAAGACTAACCATTCCATCAATGTCGGTTTGATCCGATGGCCCACGTTTACCTGAGAGGACTATATAAGCAAACCCCCTAGCCCCTGGAGGAGAACAAGTTCATCATAGAGTTTAGAGGAGCCCTCGAAGGATAACGTCTCCTCTAAATAGACTTAGGGCTTAGCATCCAATGTGACTAGAATTAGTTCTTCTAAGTTCTACTAGATTGAGAGAGATAGAGTGGAGGTGTAGATCGGAGGACGCCCGGCCTGTCGGTGTCTACTCCGAGGTTGTACCTGCGGGATCAAGTTCTCCTAACCCGAAGCTCGCTCCTAGGATTCTTCAGTATTTCGACTTCTAAATTCTAGTAAGTTCTTGTTTTATTGTTCTTTTGTTTATGAGTTTACTTTAATCTCTTCGCATAGAGTTTAGAGTAATCATCTCTAGTGTAGACGTGGTGTTTGGGCTAGGATACTCATAGATATTCCCTGACTAGCTGGACTGTGGTAGTAGCGAGGAACGTGACATTTCTGAGTTAGCTTTGCAGACCATATCTCGTTAGCAGGAAGGATAGGGTTTATAGGTGCGGCTTGAACATCCTCTGTGGTGTCTAGATTATGTAAGCTTCCCCAATAGAACAGTAGATTATCCTTACCAAGGTTGGAAAGAGATTACGGTTGTAGTCTTCTCTATATATCACTCACATCGAGAAACATTCTTTGTAGCCTAAAGGTTAGTAGTAATAGACTGGGTTAGTCAGATGCACTCTTTCTCCTAGTGGTAAAA
>Ga0182004_10004448_pt1 | contig 11304 bp, 10 predicted proteins | sample Sormic07211540_1_FD_120479 | JGI IMG/M metagenome (GOLD analysis project Ga0182004, IMG submission 120479) | Endophyte microbial communities from Sorghum bicolor roots, Mead, Nebraska, USA - 072115-40_1 MetaG | ecosystem: Host-associated > Plants > Roots > Unclassified | place: USA: Nebraska...
GTAAAAAATATTAATATTTATAGTACATAATTAATATCATTGGAAAGATCTTTAAGTCTAGTTTTTTAACAAATTTATTTAGAGACACAAATATTGCACATATTTTCTACAAATCGAGTCAAACTTGTGGCACGAAAACCTAAAACGACACTCTTTTTGGGACGGAGGGAGTAGGCCTTGTTCAGTGCGCGAAAAATTTTGTTTTTGGCTACTGTAGCACTTTCGTTTGTATGTGACAATTATTGTCCAATTATGGAGTAACTAGGCTCAAAAGATCCGTCTCTCAAATTACAGGCAAACTGTGTAATTACTTTTTGTTTTCGTCTATATTTAATACTCCATGCATGCGTACAAAGATTCAATGTGACAGGGAATCTTGAAAATTTTTGGGAACTAAACAAGGCCTTAATTAGAGGCAGAGCACATAAGTGCAAGTTATTCTGGCAAACAATAAATTTCACCCACTAGGGGTTGTATAAGTCGTCTAGACACCTTTTCATTCCTTATATAATGATATGCAGCTATCCTGCATATTCGAGACGGAAAGAAAAGATAAGGCAAACACATAATTTATCCATGTATTCCATGAACTGAAATTTGAGTCCTCAGCGACACTTGTTGAGCATAGGTGAATTTATAAAAAGCGGTATACTTTGATAGGCCAGAAAAGTGAAAAGAAACCCATACCATTTCACTTCAAGACAATAACATGGAAGTATTACTGTTAAACCAACAGAAGCAAAATCCAGAAAGTGGCATGAATTATCATTACCCGAACAGTTCCAAATTTTTTGAATGCTTCTTTTAGATCCTCCCTTGATATTTGGTTCTTCGCATTCACATTGCCAGAAATGCTTTTGCCATCCCTGCTCAATGATTCACTATCACCATGTTTCTCACTTTCTACCGGGGCATCACCAATACACTTCTCAGATTCTGTAGCTTCTGCAGTGTTTAGTTCTTTCTCTTTGGTAATTTCATCTGAGGACTTCCCTTGCTTAGTACCATCGCTCTCAAGGGTGGACTCTGGCACCTGGCCAGAGAGTTTTTCCATGGAACTGGAATCTTCTAATTTCGTGGCAGAGTCATTCCGTTCATCTATGTTATCTTGCTGCACCACAGAATCAACCGTGGTCTTCTTCAATTTGAAGGCCACAATTAGACCTTTTGGATAGCTGCAACGAAATTTCAAGGACTATAAGAGACAAAAAAATAATAACAATTGACCAAATAGGCTGTAAGATACAGATACTCACCCTTCATCCTGGTTGTCCTTTCTAGGGCGTTCCTTTTCATATGCTTCTTTTTTGGACTCCTGTTCGGCATCAAACTCCTTCCTTCATAATTCAGGCAAGTAACAGTCAAAATATCAAAGATGTCACTGAGTTAGAATACCAACAACGTAAGAAGTCAGGACAGAAAATCTGTGTGAATAAAAATGTTCACTTAGATTCAAAATAGTTAGAAAATGGTTAGCCTATCATAATACATTCCAATGGCAATGAAGAGAAAGGAAAGGAAGTTCCCAAAGGCAGGAAGCTAGATCATTTTATGAAGGCATTAATGAGCATATGTTTTATTTGTACAAATAGAGAAGTGCCTTACTTTGGCCTTATTTCCAGATTTGCCCCTGCAAATACTAAAGAACTGTCCATAATACTTTTTGCTTCCTCTTCTTCAGAAAACTCAACCAAAGCTGTCCCGCAGAAGTGTTTTTTGTTGACAATATTGCGTGGAAGTCTCACGCTGTTTACCTATGAATTTATACAGAGGCACATAAAAATGTTATGTTATTTACACAACACAAATGCACAATTCCTCTACTTCCATTGCAGATTAACAGTATATAACTTGAAAAGGGCATCATAACTCTTAAAGTCTCCAGATATCTTTCACATCAGAAGCAAACCATACTGAAAAAGAATACTAATAGAACAGAAATATGCAGTCAAGGACCTGAACAGGGGACATGGCAAAGCAAAACAGATAATTATATTGACCTATGCTTAGGCAGTTCACCATGCTGCTTTTTTATTACAAGTTCAAAATCTTGATCTGCCATATTGAACAAATTGAATGAAACATATGCAGTTGGTTATTATACATCGTATTTCTATTTAATTCAATCCATTTCCTAACCAACCAGTAGCACATTAACTGCAGTACTTGAACGAAAATAGATAAAACACACCTTTGCATAATTTGTGAAAAAAGATTGGACGTCTTCCAGCTTTACATTGTAAGGAAGTGGAGATACAGCAATGGTCCTAGAGTCTACTTGTTCTATGATCTCATCTGGCTTCAAGAGTTCACTAGCTCTACCAATCTTCTTTCCTGCAATTAAAGTACAGTAGAAATGAACCGACTCAGATTCATTCCAATCCACCTCTAAAATCAACTATTCGTCATGTCCCTTGACTTACAATAATAAAAGCTCATACTAAGATCCACTTTCCCGTAAAATATCCGTAAAGCAGAGATCACAATCAAGTGCAAGCAAAGGCAAGGCATCATCTTAAGGCTGTTAGCCATGTATACAAGTGCTAGCCACAACTTGTTCATAATTCAAGCTCAAGGGATCTACATTTGTCGATATTTTTAATTTTTAATGGAATCTAAAATATCAACTAAATTGAGAAATGCAAGATTTACATTAAATCTCTGCTACAAAGCTCAGGTGTTTAGCATGTGACAGAACTAAACCAAAGTTCCTGAAAGAAAGTGAGGGAAGGGCAGGAATTGGCTTACCATCCTCCGATACACGGAGGACCGGAGAACGGCGGAGCACCTCAGCAACCGCAAGCACGGTCTCCTCTGGGAGAGTCTCGGCCTTCACATCTGCATCCAGCCCCAGGTGGGACTTCATCCGCGAGAAGGAGCATATCAAGGGCAAGCTCACCACTGCACAGTTGGCCAAAAAAAAACAGAAAATTCAGCCTCAGCTCGCCCACAAAACCAAACAGTAGGGACATGGAGCAAGCGGGCGTTACATCCGTCGTCGCTCTGCTCGACCGTCTCCCGCAGGAACTTGTCGCGGGGGAGGTTGCTGTCGCTGAAGTAGAACTCCACCTGGAGCATCCGATATCAGACACAGTACTTTTCAGAAGAATCGCACGGGAAAACGAGGAAGAAAAAAAAAAGTTGTGCAGCTGGGGAAACAAGGCGGGGTCGCGAACCTGGCGAAGGACTTTCTTCGCCTTGCCCTCGTCGAGCGGCGCGGCAGTGGGGGCGGCCATGGATTACTGCTGGTCGCCGATCGCGATCGAGCTGGACTGCTGGAGACGAGACTGGAGAGGAATCGCTGCTAGGGTTTAATCCGGGCGGTTTTAGGAGCAGCGCCGGCGCGGGTGGAGCGTCCGGCGAGTAGCTTGCGGCGGCGGATGTTCTCTCCATGTAAGCCTCTACCGGCCCGGCCCATAACTCCAACACGATAGCTTCCTTCCAGAACGGCCCGTTTTCTATGGGGCCGGTCTCGGAGGCACTTGGGCTGCGAGAGGCCTTCACGCAAATAATAATGTCTTTTTGTTTTCAAATCAAGTCAGCAGAGCAGAGCCGTGCCTGCATTGAACAACTGAAGCAGTCGCATTCGCCGACGTGGACGTGCCAAATCGGCCTGACCCGTGTGCGTTTTATCCTGCCCGCGTATCCGTGCGATTCTGACCAAGGGTCCGTCCAGACACTGGGACCTTGTTTAGTTCACCCCAAAAACCAAAATCTTTTCAAGATTCCCCATCACATCGAATCTTGCGGCACATGCATGAAGTATTAAATATAGACGAAAATAAAAACTAATTGCACAGTTTACCTGTAAATCACGAGATGAATCGTTTAAGTCTAGTTACTCCATAATCGCATAATATTTATCAAATAAAAACGAAAGTGCTACAAAACCGAAAACTGCGCACGCATGCATGCTCGCTCTGCCTCTCTATCCCAGCCACAGCCAGTACCAGTAGTAGTCCTATCTCATCCCCAGTTATCTTGATTTCTGATAGGAACCGTGTGTGGGGGCGCTCAGACAGAAACCGGATAGCTTTCGCCTTTCGAGATAAGCAAGCATGTTCTCTCTGCTTCTTGTTTATATCGAAAAGTTTTTGGATTTTAACACTATAACATATTTATTTTTATTTAATAAATATTATCTAATTATAAAGTAACCAGACTTAAAATATTCGTCTTATAATTTATAGACAAACTATGTAATTAGTTTTTATTTTTATCTATATTTAATATTCTATACATGTGTTGCAACATTCGATGTGACGAGAAATCTTGAAATTTTTTTTGTTTTTGGGTGAACTAAACAAGGCCATAGTCCCCATCTCTCAGGCCTTGTTTAGTTCGTATAAAAACTTAGATTTGTCTACCATAGTATTTTTTATTTTATTTAACAATTAATATTCAATAATAGACTAATTAGGTTAAAAAATTATCTCGTAAATTACATATAAACTAATTAATACTTAATATATGCATCTAAAGATTCGATATGATGAGATAAAAAGACATTCTTTGAGAACTAAATAGGGCCTCATTGAGACTGGTCCATGCAGCCTGCTGCGTGCTCGACCGGAGCCGAGGAGCTGTCATGCATGCTCCGTTGATTTCAGCTTTTGTTTATTGGCTTCCGGGATTAGTCACTCGATTCTCTATCATCACTCAACGGTCGTTATCGGCTGCCTAACTGTCCCTTTTGTTGACATGATACCAGAATTTGCAGTAGCTTAGTTTTCTATACTTGCCAAGATTGGCCTCGTGTGCTCCTAGAGCACAAAAGGCATGCTTGTACAAGTTGCTATTAATGGCACGCTTTGCGTCGGTCTCGTGCAAACTTATTTTACGTGTTTGCATTTGTGCTAGTGGCACACAGACGCACGCATAATTGCGGTTCATGCGACCATTTTTAAAGCACCTTTTTGTATCGTCGTAAAAGAAAAACAAAAGAGATAGAGACGGACAGACAGTGATGGATCGCTAGTCGGCAGTCGCTCCCGGCAGCGTCGCGAGCGCGCACACAGGCGCAGCGGGCCACCACACCCCCAAGCAGGGAGCCGAAGGATCCAGATCTCGCCTGTGATTCGCCGGGCGGGGGCCACCGGCTGACCTGTCACCCCCGTATCCGCAGGGGATAAGCGCGATCGCCCGGGCGACCAACCGGGACGCGGCAGCTGGCGCGGGCGCGACCGCCCCACGGGTGATTGGGGGTAAGCAGAGACGCTTTGGGCCCCGGACGCTGTCACCGGTCGCAGCATCCGGCGCGTCCCGCCGATCCGATCCGATCCGACCTCCGTCTCGTGTCGCACAGGCACGGCACAGCGGCGTACAGTAACGACGAGCGATACCAACCGCGGCTTTTTCCCGTGCAAATAACACGAAAAGGCTTTTTTTAAAAAAAAAATCAGAGAGGAAAAGGGCGTCAAAGTGTGAAGGGTATCTGCGCGCGCTTGCAGCGTGTAGGCGCAGAAATTGTCAACATCCAACGGAGCAAAACTTGTATCGCGCTGCTGTTTCTTCAAGTTTACTGGTTCTTTTACATGTGGGAGTCACTGTTCTTACGGGAACCATTCTCCCGTGGGTTTTCATCCATTTTTTTAGAGCAAATGCGGTAGCACTAATGTGTATTCCCTTTGTTTTGTAGTACAGTGCATTCTAAGAATTTTGAAACAAATTAAGAGAACATAAAAGACGTATGTATTCTCATTTTATTTTCTAATCAGACGTTATCATCAACATGATCAATAATGATTGGTTGATAAATAGAAAATATTTAATGTAAAATTAGTTTTTATCCTCTAGAATGCATTATATTTGAGGATAATTTTTAAATACTAGAATGTTGTGTATTACATGAAGGAGGAAGTATATAGATGGGGGAAATTACAGACTTCATTCTAGAAACGTAAATTAGTCTGAGAAATGACGTTAAATTACTAAAAACACATCGGACCCATTCTGTTACTTCTAAATTTTTAAGGTGCTCAACTATTGATTTGTTGGAAGTTGTGTCAACCTAAATACTAAGAGCAAATAGGCGTAGCCATATGGTTTCAGATTCAAAATGCTTTGACTCCCAAAAAAATTAGAATAACTTATAATTTTGATTAGAGGGAGTACATGCATAACAAATGAAAGACATATGTAATCTCGTTTCCTCGCTTAACTAATTGATAGAGCTCTCACATTAAACTTGAGTGTTGAAATAGTTCTTAGGACATATGAGTAAATTTCATAGCTTCCACAACAGTAACACTAGGTGGCATGTTCTACCGATCAAATGGCCTTTAAATACCCTATGTGGATCACTTGGCATGTGTTAACTACATTATGTGTTCATCATTTTCATTTATGACCATTTAATTAACTACATTATGGATGGGTTAGGGTGGCAATAGATCTAAGAGTGAGAAGATGATAGAGGCAGGGAAGAATGATAACATGAAGCATGAGGGTGTCAAGGAGATATTGCCATGGCTGAAGAAACAAACAACAAAGGTTCAAAGGTGAAGTCATAGACTCATGGGTCTAAGGAAGGATGTAACGAAGGCACAAAATTCATTGGAGTTAAGATTAATTAGCCCTACCCCTAAACCTTAGGAGAGTTTCATCTAGATGAAACTCATTTCTTTTCTCTCTTCTTAAATACACTGTCATGTCATCAAAAAAGCCTATGTGGCAACCTATTTAATGCAAATGAAACTCATATGAAACTTCCATTGAGACTGGCCTCATGGCTCTACGCCTATAGCATTGTTGTCTGGAATTTTCTATTGTCCACCATGTCACACGCCTTGCGAACATGCTTGACTTTGTCGTCGATGCCCCCTCTCCATTGATCATATTTGCACCGCCAATGGCTCACACCTCCAAAGGACACTCAACGTACTATTCAACCGTAGTCAAGAGCTCTTCGTCTTGACCCCTACTTTTCCTTAAACTCTATGGACAATTACATGCCCTGCATTTATGATCTTTAGCTATGTAAGATCATTCAAAATCCAAGACCAATCTAAATCGAGACTGAATCTACCAGTACTGAGAATTATGTAGGGAAAGTTCATCTTACTTTTAGTTTACCAAGTTCTTCAATGGACAAAAGACTAAACCGATTTTTTTAGTCTGGCCAAATGCCCACCCCAACAAGTTGGCATGGGGTGTACCAAGGAATTTTGAGCACTAGGCACCCAAGAAAACACACTCAAGCGCCCATAGATGAACCCTAGGAGTTCCTTAAAATAGTCAAGTAAGTTATGGTCCATAAAGGTGGCACACATTTTTATCTTGAAAAAAAATCAAATTTGTAACTTTCGAAAAAAAGGCCTTGTTTACTTACACCCCTAAACACAAAATTTTTCAAGATTCCCCGTCACATCGAATCTTTAGACACATGCATGGAATGTTAAATATAGACGAAAATAAAAACTAATTGCATAGTTTGGTCGAAATTTACAAGATGAATCTTTTGAGCCTAGTTAATCTATTGTTGGACAATAATTACCACAAACAAACAAAAGTGCTACAGTGTCGTGAAATTTTTTCCTCCCGAAACTAAACATGACCAAAATCAAAATTGTAACTTTTGAAAAGAAAAAATCAAATTTGTAACTTTTGACAAATAATTAATCAAAGTACATGGTAGTTTGCTTGAATTTTTAGACAACCAACTACGATAATTAAAAAGATAACTCTTGTGGCGTTTGGATGGAGATTAGAATAGGGATAGGGACAGAGATATCCCACCCTCCAAAGAGCATAGCCTGTTCGTTTTTCTTTTCAGCCATATTTTTTTCTGCCAGTTAACAGTGTTTTTCTATCACTATAAATCAGCCAAGAGTAATTTCAGTTAGCAGTGTTGTATCCTATCTATCTATTCTTTACGTCTAATTTAATCCTAGCCGTTTGTCCATTTCCCTATCCTGTTGCCTATATCCAAACGCCAGCATAATAAGATATCATTCGGATTTTTTATAATTAATCAATGACGAAATCACATGTTGCTTGAATATAACAACAAAAAAACTAGGCACATGAAATATAGGAGAGGTGAAAGTATATACATATGTAACATGCAAAAGTTGCATATTGCAAGAGTAACTCAGAGCCTCCAAGACCTTTTGGATTATGCTTTTACTATGCATTGACGATGCAAGGTGATACTGTTTAACCAACGCAAAAACAACAGACTTTAAGAGAAAATCTTTACTAGGTTCCGTTGTTTCCCCTTTGATCAAAGACATCTTACGTTGGCATCGAGTCTCAAAGTCCTTTTTCCAGTGACGATTAGCAACTCTAGTTGCTAGCAAAGTTGGCATCTAGCATCGTCGGACAAGCGAACAAAGGAGCAACCCCGAGACAGCGACGGGACGCCGGTCCACTGGCCGCCCGTCTCGTGGCCGCCAGCCCCTCCACGTGCTGGCCGACCCCTCAAAACGCCCGCTGCGGCGGGCACGCACCAACAAACACCCCGAGAGCAGCCATTTCCAGAGCCCGTCCGTGACACCAGCATCCAGCAGGCAGCAGCATCTCTCTCGTCTCGTGACGCCCGGAGCAGACAGCAGAGGCATGGACACCGCGGTGGAGCTGGAGCTGGAGCAGAAGCCGGCGGTGGGTTACTGGAGCGTGGTGGGCGCCCGGCCCTGCGACGCGTGCGCCGCGGAGCCGGCGCGGCTGCACTGCCGCGAGGACGGCGCGTTCCTGTGCCCCGGCTGCGACGCCCGGGCGCACGGCGCCGGGTCCCGCCACGCGCGCGTCTGGCTGTGCGAGGTCTGCGAGCACGCCCCCGCCGCCGTCACCTGCCGCGCCGACGCCGCCGCGCTCTGCGCCGCCTGCGACGCCGACATCCACTCGGCCAACCCGCTCGCGCGCCGCCACGAGCGCCTCCCCGTCGCGCCCTTCTTCGGCGCGCTCGCCGACGCGCCCCAGCCCTTCCCGTCCCCGGCCTTCGCCGCCGCTGCCGCAGCGGGGGGCCAGGCTCAGGGGGAAGCCGCGGCGGCGGACAACGACGACGACGACGGGAGCAACGAGGCCGAGGCGGCGTCGTGGCTGCTCGCCGAGCCCGACAACAGCCACGAGGACAGCGCCGCCGCCACCGCCGCCGACACGTTGTTCGCGGAATCGGACGCGTACCTCGGCGTCGACCTGGACTTCGCCCGGTGCATGGACGGCGTCAAGGCCATCGGCGTGCCGGTCGCGCCGCCCGAGCTGGACATCGCTGCCGGCAGCTTTTTCTACCCCGAACACTCCATGAACCACAGTGTAAGCCTCACACTTCTACACAACCTGGATCCTCACACCCATGGTTTCTTTCAGATTTCTCAAAAAAAAATATGCTCCCTTTTTAATTTTGTGGACGGTGGTGATAATGTAGACGCCTTTATTATTACAGTTGTCGTCGTCGGAGGTGGCGGTGGTGCCGGACGCGCAGGCGGCCGGCGTGCCGGCGGTGGTGAGCAGGGGGAAGGAGCGGGAGGCGCGGCTGATGCGGTACCGTGAGAAGCGCAAGAACCGCCGGTTCGACAAGACCATCCGCTACGCGTCCCGCAAGGCGTACGCCGAGACGCGGCCGCGCATCAAGGGCCGCTTCGCCAAGCGCTGCTCCGCGGAGGCCGACGACGACGCGCTGGAGCACGACGAAGGCGTGTGCTTCTCGCCCGCGGGGTCGGCGCACGCGGCGTCGGACGGCGTCGTCCCGTCCTTCTGTTGAGGAGGAAAGAAGACGGCGAACCCCGGCAGACGGCGGCCTTCCCCGCCTGCCTGCCCGGCGGCGACGACGGCTCCTTAGTTTTGCCAACTCTGTCGACTCTGAACCTTTTTTTTTTTGGTCTCTCCTCCCTCTCTCTTTTGATCGAGGGGTTGCTAGCTCTGGATCTGAAACTCCGAATGCATGGGACGCGAGCTCCGTGTAGCATGAATAACTGTGTAGTTGTTCGATGGACGAATCAATGGCGTTCGCATGGAATTCTCCTCTTGTAATCCTCTCGGTCCTCACCGTCACTGTAATCCACCCTTGTATATGACCATCTAGAGTTGTTTCTTTTCCATGGATGCATCTGCTACCTGAAAAATTTGCTGTTCATGTGCATCATCACTGCCACAGTGCAGCACTCGCTGTTCATATCCAACTACTGATCTGTTAATACCTTGTTTAGGCTCTGTTTAGTTCCCCATCCAAAAAAATTTTCATCCATCCAATCGGATCTTTAGACACATGCATGACATATTAAATATAGATAAAAAAATTAAACTAATTACACAGTTTGGTTGAAAATCGCGAGATGAATCTTTTAAGCCTAGTTAGTCTATGATTAGCCTTAAGTGCTACAGTAACACACATGTGCTAATGACAGATTAATTATGCTTAATAGATTTGTCTTGTAGTTTCCAGATGAGCTATGTAATTTGTTTCTTTATTAGTTTTTAAAAACTCCTCCCGACATTCTTCCGACATATCCGATGTGACGACAAAAAATTTTCCATATCCAATCTAAACAAGGCCTTAGTTCACCCCGAAATCCAAAAAGTTTTCAAGATTCCTTGTCACATCGAATCTTACGGCATATGCATGAAGCATTAAATATAAACGAAAACAAAAACTAATTACATAGTTTGTCTGTAAATCGCGAGACGAATCTTTTCATCCTAGTTAGTTCATGATTGGATAATATTTGTCAAATAAAAACGAAAGTGTTATAGTAGCGAAATCCGAAATTTTTTCGGAACTAAACAAGGCCTCTTTTCCTACTTGCGAACAACAAGAAGGTGGTTTGTTTAGTTCACCCCAAAAAGCAAAAAGTTTTCAAGATTCCCCGTCATATCGAATTTTGCAGCACATGCATGAAGCATTAAATATAAATGAAAGCAAAAACTAATTACACAGTTTAGCTGGAAATCATAAGACGAATCTTTTGATCCTAGTTAGTCCATAATTGAATAATATTTGTCACAAACAAACGAAAGTGCTACAGTACCGAAATCCGAAATCTTTTGGAACTAAACAAGGCCTTGTGGTTGGTAGAGCATCGATTCGAACACCAGAGCACGTGAAAGCGAAATGAAAACTGTGAGCTGCTCAGCAGTTACCGAAACGGGGTTGCAGGTAAATTTCTGATTTGAGCCATGGAATTGGGTTGAATCAATGAAGCCTTTTCAGCAGTTGGTGGCTGCTGGTGAAGTTGCAGCTAGACGCCGAACCGGGCTAGTACAGTACGTACCACCACCACGTGACTCAAGTGTACCCACAGTGCCCCCACTGTGCACGACTTTTTCCCGACAAGTGGCACGCAACGCACGACGCCGGCGCACATCGAA
>Ga0182004_10004449_pt1 | contig 11302 bp, 5 predicted proteins | sample Sormic07211540_1_FD_120479 | JGI IMG/M metagenome (GOLD analysis project Ga0182004, IMG submission 120479) | Endophyte microbial communities from Sorghum bicolor roots, Mead, Nebraska, USA - 072115-40_1 MetaG | ecosystem: Host-associated > Plants > Roots > Unclassified | place: USA: Nebraska...
ACATTGCTTAGTTTGTGTAGCTAAGTAATTTGCGCTCTCTAATTTGGCATTGGTTGCCTTGTTATTGAGCTTGCTAGTGAGCTTAGGCTTTGTGCGCTTTGCCTCACTAGTTTGTGTAGGAGCCTTTCACGGTTTGCAAAGTACTAGTGACATAGGTTTGTGTGACCTTGCTCATTGGTTAGGTGAGCTTTTGCTAAGGTAGCACCTTGCTTGCTTGTTTAGAATCTTTTCAAGGTGCTAGAGAACTTAGATAGAGGGGTGTAGTCTTGGCTAGACCGATAGTTTTAGTTCCGCATTTGTTTCGGTTAGCTGGCGTAATAATTTTTAGAAAGGACTATTCACCCCTCCTCTAGTCCGCCATCTTGACCCTTCAAAGGCCCAAGTGCACCTTCATCTTCTCCGAGGTGGCCTGTGACAAGTATGAAAGGAAGGCCTTGTTCTGTTAGCAAAAAAATTTGGATTTCGACATTGTAGCACTTTCGTTTTTATTTGACAAATATTGTCCAATCATAGAGTAACTAGGCTTAAAAGATTCGTCTCGCGATTTACAGATATACTGTGTAATTAGTTTTTGTTTTTATGTATATTTAATATACCATGCATATGCCGCAAGATTTGATGTGATGAAGAATCTTGAAAATTTTTGGAGGCTGAAGGATGTCATGTACCAGCACTGGAGATGGCAGCACGGATGCGACCTCCCAAGGTATAATGATTAATTACAGATTTCCCACTTATTTTTAGGTCACGAAAATTTTTGGGTTTCGCTACTGTAGCACTTTCGGTTTTATTTGATAATTATTATTTAATTATAGACTAACTAGGATCAAAAGATTCATCTCGCGATTTACAGGTAAACTGTGTAATTAATTTTAATTTTTATCTATATTTAATGCTTCATACATGTCACAAAATTCGATATGATGGGGAATCTTAAAAGTTTTTGAAAACTAAACAAGGCCTTAGCCCAAGCCTAAGAATTCCAGCAAATCTAAAGCTGCACCTCTTGGGCAATAAGCTCTGTACCAGTCAAGAATTTTCCAAGAGTTATTAGCTGGAGGCCAACAAAAACTAATTAAACATGCATGGCAAGTAAGTGACGGTGAAAGGTCCTACCCCGCCATGATGGGTGGCGGGGTACGCCTAACCCGCCATGATCTATGGTGGGGTACACGTCAGCAGCTCCTGGTGCTGCATGCCACGTGGCAGTTGTACCCCGCCGCCATGCATGGCGGGGTACAGTTCATTTGACTCGCCATGTATGGTGGCGGGGCCAAACGGGTTAGTCTTAAAAATATTTTCGAAACCGGATCAAATTTGAAATATGTTTTCAATTTGAGTTAAAAATAAAAAATTCTCCATCAGCCATGGATGCCAGAGGCTCTCTCTCTCGCAGGTGCCTAGGTCACCACGGATGGACCGCCACCATCAGCCATGGACACCGGAGGCTCTTCTCTTGCAGGTGGCCAGGGCACCATAGATGAACCCTACCATCGGCCATTGATGCCGAAGCCTCACTCAAACTCTGGCCCTAGCACTATGATAGTGGTAGAGGCTCACACTACAAGCTAAGGCCAGTCTCAATGGGGGTTTCATTAGAGTTTCATGCACATTAAATATGCTGATGTGGCGCTATATTAATGAAGAGAGAGATGATAAGAGTTTTATGGAAGTAGAGAGAGTTTCATCCCCATGAAACTCCTATGCACTGTTTCCAAAATATTGATGTGTTAGAAACTGTGTCATGAAACTCCCATTAAGAATGGCCTAAGCGTAGCTCCATGAATCAATTGTTCGCCCTGTTCGAGATTGCGACTCCGTGGTTCGACTTGCGCACACGACTCCATGCACCGCCCACAGGTTGAAAGAGATGGACTAAGAGCAAGTTTAATAATACAGCCCACTTGCTGGCTGTAAGGTTCCTTGCAGCCTTCTTCCAGCCCATCCATACAATAGTTAGCTATTCACTATTAATACATGGCCCACTTGTCTCTCTCACAAAGTTTCTTGGTTCCTGTGCCCAGGCTGGCTGTAAGCTTACAGCCCGCTTCTCTTCTCTCTCCTCTCTTCTCTCCTCCACCTCAGCATCTAGCCAGCTTACAGCCTACTATAATACTTGCTCTAAGTGGATCCCACCCAGCCACGACCGTGCAGCCAAGCTCAAAGCTAGTAAGCGAGCCTGCGTAGCCTCTTACTGGCTTCCATCGACCTCAATAATAGGTCCATGCTTGCATAGGTTATGCTCTCAATGTGTTGGAACAAATAAATGTAATATATATTTTTTTCTTCCAGAATTTGTACAGTCCCATCTATACCAGTTGTACTTGGCATTTTCACATCCGACATCTACACCTGTGCAATTGATGAATGAGAGAATTAATTTATAATTGCAATTTCTACAATTCAATTGTGATAAATTTTTTATGATAGACTAATAATTGTATGCTTGAACTACAGTAAAAAAATCATATTTATTGGATCATGTATAACTTAGTTAGCTTGAACTCCAGTAAAAATTTTATAGTCATTGGATGATAACTAAATTATTTATGATCCGATGAATATGAAATTTTTACTGTAGTTTAAGCATACAATAGTTAGCCCATCATAAAAATTTCACCACAATTGAACTATAGAAACTACGGCTATGCATTAATTACAACAAAGCATAGATCTAAAGGTACGACAAAAAATATTATACTAAAACATAACATATTATATGTTCACATATAGATCTGCTCGTGTGGAGTCCAATAAATTTAGGTTTTTTATTTTATAATTTTTCTCTGATTTACTATGATTTCTCAAAGATTCAATCGAAATAAAAAAACAAAACTATCTTTACAAACCGCTTATAATCGGTGAGGGAGGTTAAATGAATGGTTTTAAAGTTGAGAGAGGTGGTTTATCCGATTTTAGAGCTTAGAGAAAAAAAAATAGACTTTGGCAAAAATAGAGAAAGGTAATGTTAATTTTTTTCCTATTTTTTTATTCGAAAGGACGTTGGGTTGAGCCGTGGCCCGTGGCTCGCCGTTTCCGTACAAAATCCGCCATCGGCCCATCAACACCAGAATGGGATTGCGGAGGGTAGGACCCAAACAACCCAAGCGCTTGACGCTAGTAGACCCACTTGGCTTTCCTCCTCCCCGTCGCCTCCCGGCGGCAGCCTGCAGCCATGTCCATCCCCGGCAACGGGCACCTTCCCGCCTCCGCTTCCCTCCCCGATCACTCCTCGGCCTCTGACTCCGACGGCGAGCCGGAGTCCGACTACCGCCCAATCGCCGGCGCCGTTTCCGACTCCGAATCCGACCCCGACCTCGACGCCGCCGTGCCCCACCACCGCCTCGACGAGGCAGGAAACGGCATCTCCGCGCTGGATCTCGTGTCCGACGAGGACGAAGCCGCGGAAGACGCGGAGGCGGAGGATGAGGACGGAGACCTGCGGCCCGGGGAGGCGGCGGCGCGGGCCTTCTCCGAGGACGAGCGTCGCCGCCGCGCCCCGCTGCCCGCGGGAGCCGCGGCGCGGATCGTGGACGCGATGCGCGGCGTCGAGTTCCCCGGCGCGCCGCCGGCGTGGGCGGGCAGCGTCCCCGAGGACCAGTGGCTCGACCGCCTCCGGTCCCTCCGTGCAGGCCGCCCCAACTGATGTGAGCAGAACAGGATGGGAGTATGGGACTTATTTTGCTTCTGATGGGTTGATTGATACAACACCTTATTACAAAATCTATGCCAACTTTCGGTCTAGTTTATTGCGAATTTGCGATCGTGACTGGAGTGCAGCTCATCGGCGATAAGATTTTGCCTGTTGGAACTGTGATCTGGCCATCTTGGCCCCCTCTAGCAGCGTGCCTATGGATAGAGCTTATTCTAGCACATATAGTTGGCTGTTTGCAAGCTCAGACGAGTTGCACTGTGTCTTCTTATTCTTATCATGTTATGGCTGATTAGGTTTTAGCTCAAAATCATTGAACATAAGACTTGGATGGTGGTGGTGTTCACTTATGACTTATTCAATGAAGTTTGATCTTTGCCCTTTCATGAGAGTGTGCTTTCGGAGCTGATAGACACACACTTACTATGTGAATTACTGTGAACTTCACTCTTGATCTGATTTTTGTGTTGTGTTGCTCTCTTGCTTAGTTCCACCAGTCAGAAATGGTGTCCAAATGGTTAGTTATATGGAGACAGCGTTTAGGATGGTGTTGCTTACGGCGTGAAAATGATGTTCTTGATGGTATTTCATCAGATGCTAATGTGTCATAAATTGCGATCGCAAGCATTTCATATCTTTAGCTGAAATGTAGCACAGTGGGACAAGGTAGAGAGTGATTTGATGGTGCCCAAGCATTTCACCTTCTGCGTCACCGTGGTATTAGCTTCTATGTGATCCACTATTATATGCTTAGTTGATGCTTTGTTTGATTGCTTTGATGGAGCATCAGAATTTAGGATTCGACTGTGCGCAGTGCAGCCCTGGAAGATGCTCTGTTAGAGTGGCCAAACCATGCCAGAAGATTTGTTTTCGTTTCGTTTGTTGGAAGGTCCATTGGATTTACGATCCTCAAGTTTCTGGAAGTTTGGTTCATCCTTGGTGTTATCTGGCCATCTGGGCTGCATAAGAGCATCCAACCGTTTTGCAAATAGGCTTTGCATTCATGTATTTGCAAAAAAAAGTCTTAAAAACACCTATCTGACGGTTTGGTATTTGAAGTTTGCAATTTTGTTAACTTGGCAAAAAGAGAGGAATGATTGACATATATGCCAAACATGTTCACACTTGGTATTGGGAAACTGGCGCGAAGTCCGTGCGCGGCTACAGGTTGAGGTCGCGCGAGTTTAGCGACATCCCGCCGCCAGACTTTCATGCGAACTGCCTATCGATCTTCCATCAACGCCAGGTACTCCATCGATGCCCTCTCAATTGTTTGTGTTTTGCCTATCGGTCTTCCATCAACGCCAGGTACTCCATCGATGCTCTTCGGATCGTTTTTGCTAGCAAAGACTCCAGCTACCAAACTCCGAGCGGCTATGCACAAACGCCGCGGCCTTAGCGCCTCGGCAAAATAAATTTGCCGCGAATATTCACCCGACGCGCAGGGAGGATAAAAGCTCGGCAAAAAAATTGTGTGGGTCCATAATTTTCTTTTTTGCCAAGTGATTAATGATAAACTTCCTCATTTGCCAAACAAATTATGCAAAACGGACGGTTGGGATGCTGTCATGACTGATACAAGATGATTTCCATAATAGCCGTTGCGTCAAGATTTCATTGCCATACCATGCGCTTACTGCGTTGTCCTCCCATGCCCATTTTTGTTCATAGTGGACGGCTGGATTCCTGCTTGTTTTTGTTTCCGTCGCTTCGCTAATCGCTAGGACAGGAGCTTTTTGCTCGAACCTAGCATCATAAAAAATCAAAATTCAAAAGTCAGAAGGACTCTTGGTGTGTTTGCTGATCTAAAAAATTATAGTTAAAAATATTATTCACTTATTTGTTATGAGAGAAAAATATTGTTGGCTACCGAGAAAGTACGGCTTAACAAGTGAACTGGGTGAGCTCGTGTTTGGTTTATGAATACTGATTTGTTTACGAAGCCTTGTTTAGATGTTGTTGGATTCATCTGAATCCACATGTATTGAAGTAGATTAGTATAACACATATGGATTGATGCGAATCCGACTACATTCAACTAAACTAAGGCCTTGTTTGGATGTTGTCGGATTCACCTCAATCCACATGTGTTGGAGTGGATTGGGGTGGAATTTAGTTCAAGTTCCACTCCAATCCACCCCAATACATGTGGATTGATGCGAATCCAACTACATCCAAACAAAGCCTAAAATGAATTTCTGCCCAACGAAACGGGCCGTAGGAGTTGGAAATCCCGTCGAATCAGAATTTCTGCCCAACGAAACGGGCCGTAGGAGTTGGAAATCCCGTCGAATCTGATTCGCAGTCGCAGGCCCCAGGGGCCACTCAGCCAGTATCTAATGACTAAATTACCCTCCCAGGTCCCGCAATCCACGCGCGAACTCTAGGGTCATTCTCGTCCAAACGGTGACGGCAGCGCACAGCACAAGCACTCTTTCGTCCTCCTCCGTAGTATTCCGTTCCTAACGCCGCGAGGCGAAGCGAAGCGAAGCCAAAACCCCCATTCCCCTCCCTCCTCGTCGTCTCCGTTGTCGGCGTCGGACCAAAGCCGGATCCCGGAGCCCTAACCCTAGCAAGCAGGCGGCGGCGGAGATGGTGTACTACGCGCTGTTGGTGGGCGCGGAGCTGGACGGCCTCACCAACCTGCAGCCCCGCCGCGGCTGCGACGACCCCAACTTCCCCTACTACCTCAAGGTCCGTGTCCCCATTCCCTTCTTCTCCTTTGGCTCGATCGGCTCCGGACTACCGGTTCCCCTCATATCGATCGCGCAAGGCGCTGATCGGGGTTTGCTCGCTCGTTTCTCTGTGCCGGATCGCAGCTCAAGTGCGAGAACTGCGGGGAGGTCACCGCCAAGTCCACCTACGTCACCCTCAGCGAGCAAGTCGACCTGCCCAAAGGACACGGCACCGCTCACCTCGTCCAGAAGGTACCCTTGCAAACATCACCTTCCTCCTCCGCATACCTCTGTGGCCGGATGGATTCGGCTTCCCTCTGCAGTGATGTTGGTATGCTTGATGAGACTGGCCTGTGAGGAAGGAGTGTTTGTTAGTATGGAAGATGGATCAATCAGCTTGTTAGTATGTCTATAAGGGGCTGCTAGTTTAGATGTTTAGTACGAGACACTTTTATTGCTGTGGTAGATGGAGGCTCATTTCTGCATACATCCATTTGCCTTTGTTTAGAATGGATTTGGTGAACAATTTTTCTTTCCATGGTTAAAAGTAAAGTTGGGTGTGGGGAGTTATATTTGTATACAATGGTAAACTCTGTTTAGTGTTCTAAGTATAATATTGTTTTAAGTGAGCAAGAAATGCATTTTTTTAGAGGAAAGGTGGTTTTCCTGTGCTTTTTGTATGATTGATGAATACGCAGTGGTTGTTAGTGTTGCTGATGATAATCGATATCAGCTGACTTTTTATTCGGTTGTTTGATGAACTTGCATTGTACGAGGACAGCAAATGAGATGACTGATGATGTAGTTCGTTGAGATTCCTTTACTCTTCTGGATTTCCTTCTTTTATGTTATTTATTTAGTAGGCTGGGATTGGATTCTATGAGGAGTGCTGATTTCATTATTAAAATGGGGATTGAATTGGGTGGATGGGAGTCATATTTGCGTAAAAAGGTAACAACAGAGGATTGTTCATTTGTTCCTTCTCAAGGGTCATGCTATTTTGCAAACTAGGTTGCCCATGAAAATATAATATATGCTTTTGAATTCACAAGTAATGGGGTTTCTTTTTTGTTAATATGATTTGTTGTCTTCTGAATTGTGATCATTGGCAGGGTGATGATTTTTCCATTGTTGGTTCTTTTGTGATAATATAGTTTATTAATCCGCCATGAGGTTCTTTCTACCTTTATTTAAATATTCTACACTTAAAAAATCTTATGATGCAAAAGTCTAGTGTCCACCATTTAACCATAGGAAACAAGGTGCCTTTGCCACTACTCATGATGGGAAAACACCTCACTATCCATTTTGACCTTGTGTAGGCATCTAATGCAGTTATTTTGTCTATTATGCTCATGTTCTGTACTATTGTCTTCCTTATATCCATGGTAGAAAAATAGTTTTCTGTTCTACCTAAATTAAGTGTAAGAAGTCAATAATTATGTCTTATCATCTCTGTGTTGTGCACTTATATATATGAATATGATTGTTATGTCTCCTTACTTGAGGTTTATCATATGGCATCAAGATGAATATGTACTACCATGAACGTTTTGCATAAAACTTTTATTGTGTGTAAAGACTATGGACATCCAATGTGACCGGATGTAAATGGTCCCATTTTTAAGGCTAAAAGAACTTTTTTCCAATTTCAATTTTCCAATTATTTTATATTATTTACTGATCAAATGCAAACAACTAGTTTCAGCACTCTTTCGTGGTACTGTGCACCTTTCTATTGCTGTAGTTATGTATGCACATAATATGTGCCAGACCTCATAATGCCATTTTGGACCTGGAAGCTTAAGAATTTCTTATCTTGTGCCTTGACAGTATATGTAGGATCCTTACTTTTTTGTTCAAAATAGCCTATTTATTCTAGCAATCCACATCATTAGTTGATTAGCGGTAACAACTTTCTGAATGACTTTCTGTCCAATAATCAATTTGGTATCTCGAGGTTCTTTATCTGAATTTTTTCCTTGAGGTTTCTAACAAAGGCATAAAGGAGGAAAAACTTGTTTCAATCCATATTCTTAGGTTCTTTGTTTAATTTTTCCATGAGGTTGTTAAAGGCGTAAAGGAGAAAACAAACTGTTTCAGTAATAGTGTATCGACTTTGTATATTTTGTTGTACCATATAAGGTATGTCCTGATGTCCTCCTGTGTATGATGTGTTTGTCTTCTCTCAGTGCAAGCTTTGTGGGAGAGATGGAACAATTGTGATGATTCCTGGTCAGGGGACGCCACTTACTATTGAGCAGAGCCAGAAAGAAGAGAAGACTTGTTTGATGGTGTTTGACTGCAGAGGCTATGAACCTGTTGAGTTTTCTTTTGGCGCTGGCTGGAAAGCTGAATCTGTATGTTTTTTCTTGATCTTATATCATGAATGTTAATGACTGCTTACATATACAAAACCAACACATTAGTTGTAAATAATTAATATTTTCAAAGTTATTCACTCAATCTAGAAATGAGCTCTTTCTGGTATTCTATTCTATGTGATCTCACCTTATTATGTCATTTCTGTGTGCTTGGTTTGTTATATTCAGTACTCCATTTTCCATGTATGGCATAACTCTGTTTCAATTATTTGTTCTCACATCATTACTTAACACAAGTGTATATTACAGTTATCTATTTTCACATTGTGCATTACTTAAGCATAGAAGTGTATATGTGCTTTATTTTGAAGTGGCATAAGGTTTCCCATGTGTTTGTATCTGTTTTCACATTGTGCATTACTTAAGCATAGAAGTGTATATGTGCTTTTATTTTGAAGTGGCATAGGGTTTCCCATGTGTTTATAGCTTGTATGGCATCTGACCTACAAATGTACTTGTTCTTTAAGTGGACACACCAATTCTTTATGTTCATAGTCCACACACTGATTGGCTGTCTTCTCTCTCCAAGAAGAAATGAAATGTTTTTTATTTCTTTCACAGTAACAAGTCTATTGTTTTAAATTGCTTTTTCCAAATCTAGAAAGTTTCACCTTTTCAACAATTGGGAGTTTGCTTTTAAACCATCTTTTAGCGGAATTTAGTTTATTGCTAGTTCTGCATGTACTCTCACAATTGTTTAGTTTTCATTTGTGTGATGTGCTAACAGTTTGCCATCTTTTTTAAGGTGCATGGGACTCCTTTCGAAATTGACTGCTCTGAAGGTGAATTTTCTGAGTATGATGAGAAGGGAGAATGCCCCGTCGAGCTAAGCAAGCTGCAGTCAACATTCAAAGTGGTAAGCAGGCACTTGCTTCCTGCACCCGCAATCATGATATAGTCCATATTTATCATCATTGCTATTCCTCCATGGAAGCTTGACATTATTGTAATTGATAACAGGTGAAGAAGCATGACAAGGGTGGCAAGACTAGATTTGTCTAGATCCAATGACTTGGAGGCTGTCAGGTATTGGAATCGAAGGTGTACAAATGGTACATTTGGGCCAAAGGTTGTGCGTAATCAGACGTCCTTTTTTCTATCTGTTGATTCTGTGGATGCCATGAACCATGTGAACCTTTCAGTGATAGTGTCCACAGGGGCATTGCCCTGGACCGACTGCTATTGTTCTATGTGGTCTTAGGCCATCCGAACTGATCTTGTTATCGTCCACTAATGGTTGAACATGCTGCTGATTTTGAGCATTGTGACTGATGGATCTGAAAGCATCTCAAGGGGATATGTGCATTCTGAATTCTTAAAGATGAATCGCCACTTGTTGATATGAATATGATGCAACCTTCGCTTGCTATGACTCCTAGTTTTAGATACCGTTATTAACTAACTAGGAGTAGCACGATCAAGTTTCTCTACTCGCTGCTATCAATGTGCTTTGTTCTCGTCAAATTAGTGTGTAATTTTAGTGCACGCATGGATCAAGGATCGAAGAATATCTTGGCCAAAGCAGCATGTTTCTTTCCATTTCTTTTGCGTAACGCTGATCTATGCCTTGGCTGTCAGTTGTCACAACCTTGCTTGAGCATTTATGCTGTAAAATAGACAAACAATATGATAGTGAAGCCTAATATGCAGTGTTATATGCTCACAAAACAAAAAATGAATCAAATGTAGTTAACTTTTAAGAGTGAATGTGAAACATGAAAAGTAATCTACTAGACGTATCGTTCAATTTAGGGCTGTAATCTATTTATTTGTCATCAGGATTGACAAGGTCACCATTATGCCTGGAAAACCACAAGAGGTCAATGGTCAATCTGTCAAGTTACTGATCCAGGGTTCTTCGATTAGGCATGTGAATGCAATGACTTTATAATGTGCCATATTATAGACGCGACCATCCTTCAAAGGCATAATACCACGTTTCACAAGGTCACCTTTTTCCGTAGGGGAAAAACAACAACAACTAGTGAAGTATAGTGATTAAATGTTTATGGACAAACCGCCCAAGTTATTAGTTGTAAAAGTACCTCGCGTTATACCATTTAGATCCCATAGACATGGACCTTACAAAAATGCAGTGTTGACATAGACATTCGTATATCCTCAAGAAAATAGGCAAATATGTGTCACATGTCCGATCGGCTAGGAATAGAATATATATTTGTTATACTGAACAGAATACTATATATATCCTAGGTGTCACATGTCCGATCCCGTTATACCCTAGGTGTAGAATACTATTCTACACCAAACTGTTATACTGAACAGAATTCAGTATTTGTTGAGTAGTCATGTTTCAGTATTGTTCAGTATTTCGTGGTTAAGCCTGGGCATTCGGGTTACCCGATTTTTTCGGGTCGGGTAATTCAAAATTCGGGTAATAAAAATTGTTACCCGATATTAGTCCCGAAAAGACACTACCCGCAATTTCAGGTACCCGATAATTCGGGTTCGGGTTCGGGTATTCCCGATTTACCCGAATTTTCAAAAAACAACACACTACACAAAAGTTCAATAGCAATTTATATATAATTTCAGCAGCAATTTATATATAATTTCAATAGCATTTTGTA
>Ga0182004_10004450_pt1 | contig 11299 bp, 8 predicted proteins | sample Sormic07211540_1_FD_120479 | JGI IMG/M metagenome (GOLD analysis project Ga0182004, IMG submission 120479) | Endophyte microbial communities from Sorghum bicolor roots, Mead, Nebraska, USA - 072115-40_1 MetaG | ecosystem: Host-associated > Plants > Roots > Unclassified | place: USA: Nebraska...
TATATATCATATGCATGTGTCCACCTTGATGACCCTAGTAAAATCATAGATGATTGTTATCCTGAATTCCTTGTTACCTATTTTGGATATGCATTTGGGTAGTTCTTGCTAGTGCTTGATTATAATCCATGATCTTGTGACATGAATATTTGAATATGCAATAAACAATAAAATAAGCTTTGTAGCAACTGGAATATAAAGGGTGGAAAGAACTCTGGCTTTTGCTGGATTGATCTTGACCCTCCATAAGGACTTATCCTTTGGCAAAAGCTGGGACAACTCATACAACCATGGGGGCTATATGGCTCTGGCTTTAGTCAAGTATGAGTAACTTTTATAGCTCGTTAGTGGTTACCCGTTGTGGCGTAATTGGGGAATAGCAGACCGTGGATTCCTGCGGGTGAATCACATGGTCTGACTAATGAAACCAAGCGGCCCTAACTTGTTAGACGAACCTTTGAAAGACTTCATAGTGAACCCTGCCGACCTTCCTTGGTAGTGGGTTAAGAGGTCGACGGGCCTCGGGCGAAAGGATAAATCATGACTCATGGGTAAAGATGTACAACCTCTGCAGAGTGTTAAATCTGGTATACTATTCGTGCCCACGGATACGGGCGGCCCGGAAAACTGACGGAATAGATGAACACTGTTGAACATGATTAATGATGATAAATGATGGTTTATTATGTTGTTTATATGTGTTATTCTTAATTCTTGTATACATTGATCATGTGGTTATGGGTTATGCTACCTTGATATTTGCTATCTAATGATTGAACATGCTATCCACCATTAAAAGCTAATCACAGTCAAACCAGTGTCAGCTATTTGAGCCTCATAAACCTCTGGTTATACTTGTTGAGTACGATATGTGCTCACTCTTGCAATTTCTCCCACACCTCAGGAGAAGTTTTGAGCTTGTGATCAACCAGTCAGTTGGATCCTGTAGAGAGAAGTCAATACCCGAAGTTTAGAGTTGTCTATCCGTTGTTTGCTATCAAAGGTTATCTCTTTTATACTATGTACGTTATATATTTATGCATTGTCTTTTGATATTACCCCTTATTTGTAGCTATATGTGAGATTTGACTTCTACGACTCACATATGGTGCATATCTGGTTTTATCCTTAAAATCAGGTATTACATTGGCCATGAGCACTTCATCTTACGCCATAAGGCAAAGGCCACGCTCCCCTTTTTCCTAGTTCCCACGCAGCCACGCTCCCTTCCCCGCCATGAGAGTCGTGAGGCGATGGCTCGGCTCTAGGCCTTTGTCATAGTCGTTGTGGTCGCCACAGTCCTCTCCATTGCAGACGCGGAAGCTGCTACGTCGATAGCGTGCGACGCCACCTTCCACACAACCCTCATCGTTCACGTGTGCCCGTGCCACCGCTTCCTCAGGGAGTGACTGTTGCCACGTTGTGTTGCCAGCAACTGAGCATGGAGGACTTCCATGCCTCTGCATGGTGGCCGCAACATCATTGATGCTCATGTGGCATCCGTCTAGAGGACGTCATCGCATGGCACTGGAGTTGTCAGGGCGAGGGGATGGCGACAAGGCAGCGGCGTGCTCAGTCGGATCACCATCACCAGCAATGAGAGGTACCACGTCTTCCTTGCCAGCATGCGGGTGCACACGCACACACGACACACGTTCACCACACGCACTGTGTCGCGATGAGCAGAGCACGAGCACGCACCACAACATCGTGCCCTCGAGGATCATGCGACTTCGTGGCATGGCTCGTGCTCCACGCATCATGTCGCACTGCACGTGCCAAGAAGATGTGAGACACACTGCACACACCCTACTCCAACTCCTACTTCTCGCTACAAGTTCTTCAATGAGACACTAACACGTGCCAAGTGCAATGGCGAAGCTAGAGCTAATATGAGGGGTGCAACACTTCCATACTACTTAGGGTGTGTAAGGTTGACATGAGAGGGGAGCAAATTTAGATGTCTCGTTCTAACAAGGAAAATTATGAAGAAACCTTTGTCACCACATACCCTAAGACTAGCTTGCTATCCAAACATATTTATAACCTTAGTTTCTCACTTAGTAAGGCCATGGAACCAAACACTCTTAGACTCTGTCAGCACGATAGATTTAGACTTCATTCGACACAACTCTGAATAGTTGTGCCTTCTTACTAGAGTACATGCAGAGTTGTGAAGCTAAAAATAATGTGGCTCCTTAATACAGTACACAGAGGTGTTAGAGTTGTGAAGCTAAAAATAATAAAAATAATGGTTTTATTGGTGTTGGTTTTGGCCAACAAGAGTGGGAGCGAAGGGAGAGAAAGATGATGAGCTAAATAGTTGTCTAGCCTAGAAAGTCCCTTCTCCCCCTTCCCCTCTCCCCCTTTCATAGGGGAAGTGCGGGACAGGAGGTTCACTTTTATGCCCCTTGGTTGGTTTGCATTTACAAAAACACCACTATGGACTATAACTAGATCCTTGAAGAGTCGAGATGGTGGACTAGAGGGGGGATGAATAGTTTTTTCTAAAACATTAAAACTATTGGTATAGCCAAGACTATACCCCTCTATCTAAGTTCTCTAGCACCTTGTGAAAGATCCTAAACAAGAAAAAAAGGTGCTTCCTTAGCAAGATCTCACCTAACCAATTCTAGGAGCAAGGTCACACAAACCTATGCCACTAGTACTTTGAAAACCGTTGAGCTCCTACACAACTAGTAAGTAAAAGCACAAAGCTCCTAAGCTCACTAGTAATGCTCAATAATAAGGCAACCAATGCCAAATTAGAGAGCGCAAATTACTTAGTTACACAAACCAAATTAGCCACGCAAGGGAACTACTTCTAGCTACACAAGCAAGAAGGTAACTAGGAAGCTACATAAGCTAAACTAATTACAAGAGCAACTACACAAGCACAAGTATATAGAATGTACAAGCTTGTGTATGGCGAATGCAAACCACCCAGAAGAGTAGACAATGTTGACACGGTGATTTTTATCGAGGTTCACTCGGTTGCCACCAAGCTACATCCTCATTATGGCGATTCACCCACTTGATGGAACACGAGCTAATTGGCAATCCAAAGCCAAACCCTCAGCGGGTGCCGTACATCCACTCTCAAGATGGGGATCCTCCACGCCACAAGCAATCCACTAGAGTTGCTCTTCACGATCCCCGTGGGGTGAGCACCGTACCCCTCACAAATCCTCCTCTAGAGCACTGCTCAATCTTCTCGCGTGCTTCAGACGGAGTCACAATCCACCAAACCATCTAGGTGATGGAAATCACTAAGAGTAATAAGAAATCTCCAATCACAAAGGTTTCCTAGTGCCACCAAATGCAAATCCCGAATGCACACACTAGGCACTCACTCCCTCACTCAAAATAGCATCAAGCATGAGAGGGAGAGGAAGGGGAAATGGTGGATCTTCAACCTCTCATCCACACCCACAAAGGGCTCTCAATCTCTCTAAGAAATTTCACCTCAAATCCATGGGAGAGAGAGGAGAGGAGGAACCCTAACTTGCTTGCTCTCCAAATGGGGAGAGAGATAAGTAGGAAGAGGACAACAGCTCTCTCTATCACTCAGCTCATGCTCCCAACAGTATTTATAGTGTGGCACCGGAACTTTCGGTGCCTAGGACCGGAACTTCTGGTCCAAGGAGATCTGACCATTGGAGACTCAGTCCAAGCAGATCTGACCGTTGTAGACTTGGTCCAAGCAGATCTGACCATTATGGAGGCTCGGTCCCACCAGAACTTCCGATCAGATACTAGAAGTAAATCCTAATGCGCAAGGGTATGCGCAAAAGTTCCTAATCGAAACTTCTGGTCATGGACCGGAACTTCTGGTCAGAGACCAGAAGTGTTCTCTACAATGCGGGCGCACCTCTCTCAACCCAACCGGAACTTCCTGTCAGGCTGACTGAAACTTCCTGTCAGGCACCGGAACTTCCGGTCAGGCTGACCGAAACTTCCGGTCCTATATAGCACCATTTCAAGTCTTTTTAGGTTGCTAACTTCTAGCTCGAACCCTGAATTTGATGATCTTGGACATTTTGGAAAGCTTATTCAGAGGGCTACACAATCCATATGGATACTTGATACAAGTCATAATGGATCAAAGCAGTATTTCAATCCGAGAGCCATCCTAATGTCCGGAGAACACCGAAAAACCTCTCTCTCTCTTCACCAAGTTGATCAAAATCAACTCCAACACCTTCTCCTTTCCAAATGTGCCAACACCACCAAGTGTACCCCACTATGTGCATGTGTGAACATTTTTATAGGCTTTCTCGTGTAACTCACCACGTCACTAAGCGGTAGGTATATGCAAATGAGACTCACACTTAGTGGCACTAGATAACCATTGTAGTTAAAGATTTCCCCTCTTTATAATACAGTTATTCTCTACTCAACTTGGACCGGTGAAATGAAATGCCCTATAGGTTATACCTTTGCCTTGTGCATTCCATCCCATCTCGTTTGAAATGCCCTATAGGTTAAACAAGGCACTACAGTACATATAGAATTACCTTTAAAGTCTTTCTTTCCTATAAAATAGGGATTCTACAAAAATTCACCTTATCAACATCCTAGAGACCTATAAAATAGGGATTCTACAAAAAATGATTTTTTATCATGTAGCTAACAAGAAGGGGAGGATTTTGGGTGTGAACCCCCCGGATAACACATGAGGGCTTGTTTAGTTACACTCGTATCCACCTCAATCCACTGATTTAATTTTCACCCCAATCCATTCCAACACGTGGATTGAGGTGGATATGAGTGCAGCCAAACTAGGCCTAACATGGGTTATATTGTGAATTTCATGATAGTTTAGTCAGCCCACTCAACACGTGTTTAGTTATGGCTAGCTGACCGGTGGTTCTCTTGGCAACACAAGTACAGTCAAACCCTAAACTCTAAACTCTAAACCCTAAACCCTAAACCAAAGTGCTACAGTAACTAAATCTAAAAACTTTTTAGAACTAAACATGGCCTTTGTTTAACACAGATCCAGATACAACTTAACCCTTTCTCTTTGTTCGCTTTGCTTTCCTGAACGATTCATCAGTTATCAGTATGGTTCTCCTGAACACGGTCACAGCACGTGCTGATGGCGAATGCGGGTCTTGAAGGATGTGACCAATGTCAGGCATCCGTTTGACTTGCCCAAGCCATATTATTAGTTTTATTGGTTCGGCCGAGAAGCCATGGTAAAAAAAATTGTTCAAATGACTGGCAAACGAACAGGCTGATTATGTCTTTTCTTTTAGGGGAAAACAAGAACCCATCTTTTGTGTTTGATTGGCAATGCCTCGATCTCTCCTTTTGGTAATGAAGTGTGTGTTGGCGAAGTCAACTTTGCCTGTGTCCGGTTCAGTTTCAGTAGAAATGGTTCCTGTAGAAGTACATATAGAAATGGTGTTCCCAAAAAAAAAGTACATATAGAAATGGTTCTTTGGTTCACTGACACATGGACCTTGATAATACTTGTGCCAAGTTATCTCTGTACAGTGCCCTGTTTTTGTCACTATTCACTGTCGTGGATTTGTTGGTGCAATTTAGTACCTCACTTTTACACAACCTAATATTACTTATTGATAGCACAATTAAATCAAATGATCTTAGGCCTTGTTTAGTTGACGAATTTTTTTGGTACTGGTACTGTAGCACTTTCATTTGTATTCGGTAATTATTGTCCAACCATAGACTAATTAGACTCAAAAGATTACTCTCGCAAATTATAGACAAACTGTACAATTAGTTATTTTTTTATTTATATTTAATGCTTCATGCATATGCTGCAAGATTCCATGTAACAAGAAATCTTAAAAAAATGGAAACTAAATCAGACCTTATATTGATTAAATATTACAAATGTATACCACTAATAGAGCCCCCAAGGCAATTAAACTATCCTTGAGTTGGTAGACTGTGCTGACGAACAACGGTGGCAGTGGCACGCTAGAGGGGTCTGTACTCAGCCTCAGCTCTGGACCTGGACACGATGCTCTTGTGGTTTGGACAACAAAGAAATGAGACTATCCATGAAGAAGATCGCATATCGCATAACCAGACGTGGACTTCCAGGTAACAGGGCAACCGGCCCGATCAGTGTCAGTGTAGACAGTCAATGCAGCAGGTCAGGTAACAGCCCTGAAGATATCGTGAGTCTCTTTATTGGCAGCGAGACCATAGGCAACAGCCCTGAAGATATCGTGAGTTTCTTTATTGACAGCCCTGAAGACCATAGGTACAAATCGTGAGTTTGTTTGGCTGCCATTTGAATCAGACTATTTCTTTTCCTTCTAAAAAGAATTCACACCATTGCTTCAATTCAGGGTTATGCTTGATTTGTACCTCCTTCAGCATCGCGAGGTGCTGCACGCACTGTGGCAAACTCTTGATTTTCTGGCATCCCCAGATGTCAAGTCTCTGAAGAGAAATGAGGTCACCCAACCACTCTGGCAGCTCCAACATGCCGTCACAGTGACCTAGGTGCAGCAATCTGAGGGAGGCAAGGTGCCTCATGCTCTGCTGAAAGGACTTGAGCTTCGGGCAGTAGTTGATTACCAGTTCTTGGAGTGAGGTGAGGCTGCCTAGCCATTCCGGCAGTTCTGTCAATCCATGGCATGCAAAAACAAGTAGAGAATGAAGGGAGGTGAGGCCTTCAGCACTTGCCGGTAAGCTTGTCAACTTATTGCACATGCGGATCCTCAGCTTGCGAAGGTCGGGTAGATAGTTGAGCAACCTCCAATCGTCAGGATGAACATGGCAATCTGAGATCTCCAAACAAGTTACGGCTGGACCGAAACAAATCCTCGCACGCCCTCCCACATTCCATGATGATACAATTAAGTCAGTAGCCTCTATGACCCATTCCACGGTATCAGGTGGGCATGGTTTCACCCTCAGCTTGTTGCATCCATGTATCAGCAACTTGTGAAGGTTGGGAAACATGAAGTTTCCCCTAGCATCATCATGGGGTATTGATACTGTAGTGTTCCATATTTCTAGATTGTTCATGTCCTGCAGAGTAAATTTTGTTAACTTCGAAAATGCTGGACTGCCACCGCAGAAATCCTCATCTAACTTATTGATGTTTTGCAGTGCTCGGAGGGACAATTCTTGTAAGTTAGGCAACTGACCAAGTGATGGTAGCTGTGTGCATCTTGGCAAATTTAGCAGCTCAATTCGGGAAAGATTTAAAAGATATGTAGCAGAGCCAGTCCAACTAGGAAGTCTGATACCCATGTAGCCTTGGAGAATAAACTGCTCCAAAGTGGTTGGGGGTACAAGCTCCCCGAGCAAAGATTCGTCATCCAAAAGATGGTCGTTAACACTGCCAGTCCAAGATAGAAACAATTTGGAGAGCCTTGACTTAAATGCCAAGTTAACTTTCTTCACTTCTTCTAAACTTGCGACATTTTCAAGAAATTTTATCTCAAGCTCTCCAGGATTTACTCCCTCAAGTTGCACGATGTTGCTAGACAAACCACCAGGCATGGTACATACGAAAAATTTTGGCAGTGACAGCAAACCATTGGCCAATGATGATTCCTTGATTTGCTCTTCAATGCGTGGAAAGCAGCCTCTCACAACTAAAGACTCAAGATTTGGTAACTTGAGAATGGTTTGAGGTAATTTTCTTAGAGAAATGCAACGCGAGATGTCTAATGTGCGGAGCATTTTGAGATTGCCAAGAGATTCAGCAAGAGTAGAAACAGGACATGCTGACAAGTTTAAGTATTCAAGGTTGGATAGTTTACATACGACTCGAAATAGCATGTTAAAGTAGGAGATTAGGTCGCTGGGGTGCAAGGATGTGGAACACATGAAGCCTTCTAAGTTCAGATGCTGCAATTTTTTGAGATTACCAACTGAATTAGGTAATCTTACAAGACTTGAACAGTGTGATAATTCCAAAAACCTTAGTTCCTCAAGGTCGCCAAAGGATTTTGGTAGCTCTTGCAGAACAGAACAATACGAGAGGTCTAACTTGTCTAAGGACACAAGATTACTGATGGAATCAGGCAACAAGCGAAGCTTTGAACATCTGGATAGGTGCAGTAGCCGTAGCTTGTGCAGATTTCCCATAATTTGAGGTAATTCTTCCAGGACACAACCTGAAAGATTTAGGATCTCTAAATTCACAAGGTCACATATGGAATTAGGTAATGCAGAAAGGCTAGTACAATCTGCTAGGTTCAATAAAGAGAGATTTGTAAGGTTGGAGAAACTATCTGGTAAGTAGGCAAGGTTTCCACAACATGATAAGTCCAGATGTGTCAATTCTTTGAGCTTGCTGATTGACTCAGGCAACTTCGAAATTTTAGAAGAACCATGGATGCTCAAATAGTGTACTTTCAGGAGACTAGTAATCCACATGGGAAGATCTTTGTCAGACAATAGTGAAGCATCAAGGTACCTCAAATGGGCTAACTGACGAATTGGATCTGACAACTTCCTCAAATCACATCCCGTTATATCCAAGACATTTAAGTTTTTCGTTGATGAGAATGCATCACCAGGGACAGGGAGGCAGGGAGTTTTCTTCCACATTCCACCAGAGTCTCTGAAATGTAGTGACCTTACTTGAGCTGGCAAGGACTTGGAAAGCCTTTTATCATATCTCACCACAACAACATGATGGCAGCTGTCGGTGAGTATGTTGTTTGGCTTTGTACAATCAAGAAAAAGTGTTTCATCACCAGCAACTGATCGTGCCAAGTCATGCACTAAGTCATGCATGATGAAATGTTGTGAAGTTTTGGCATACACATGAGTAACCTATAGAGTAGTAACATTTGTGTTAGTGTAAGCAATCTCCCGCGTATATGCATGAAAAAATGAACAAGCACGTTTGCTTTAGTGTATGATCTACTAGCCATGGATTTCGCACATTACATAAATTGTCCTCGACATTTTAAAATAGCTGATAATTTATGTACCACTATGGATGAGTATATGTACTATTTCAATATTATCTCATCAATCATCATTAATTTACTAAAACATTAAAGGTATGCAAAAAATGCTCTAAATACTATATATTAGTATACTCAAACTCACCAAGGAAGATGCTAACTTTTGAAGAAGAGATGTTGCCAAAATCTCTCTCAAATATTCCTCAGCCTGAACTCTGTAAGACAAATCTGGTAGGGATGGCTTAATAAAGCCAAGAGCAATCCATTGTTGAATTAATTTGTTCTTGTCTATGGCGGAACCTTTTTGGAAGACGGCACAGTAGGCAAAGCATGGTTTTAAATAAGATGGCATATGGTCATAACTCAACCTCAATGATGGCAAGACATCTTCTTGAGATGAGTATTGATCCCAAGCATTGTTATCTCTAGTAGCTTTCCAGAAATCAACAGTTCTATTGCGAAGCATGGATCCAACAGCATGAGCTGCCAAGGGTAAACCTTTGCATTTTTTAGCAATGTCCCTTCCAACGGCCTCTAGTGCATGCAAATTTTCTTCATATGTCTGTTGGAAAGCAACTTGTCTGAATATAGTCCAGCAGCTATCATCGGACAAAGGTCCCAATTTATATGAGCCAAACGTCGACATTTCCTGAGAAATTTCTTCATTACGTGTTGTCACAATGACCTTAACCAAACTCCCATTCTTTCCACATCTTAGCAACAGTTTCAGTTTGCGCAACATCTCAATGTTACTCTCCCACAGGTCATCCAACACAACTAAGCACCTTTTGCCGCTACAAAGGTTTTCTATATGATTATACAGAGACTGCAGATTATCAAAGGTAGCAGCAGTACCTTCAAATTGTGATATAATAGCTTTTCCTATTCTTCCCAAATCAAACCTTTGGGAGACATGGATCCATGCCTTCCTGTCAAAATCTTGCATTCTGCTGTCATTGAAGACCAATTTCGCTAAAGTGGTCTTACCTATGCCTCCAAGTCCAACAATACAAATAATAGACAGGTTTTCTTCAGACCCTAATAGAAGCCTTATTATCTCATCATTCTCTCCTGATCGTCCAATGGCAATGAATCCATCGTCCATACATGCTACTGTTTCCCTCTTCGCTATCACGTTCTCAATGGTTGCGTCATTATGCAAATTGAACCCCAACATACAGCGGTTCTCTTCCAGTGACTTTAACTTCTTCTTAAGCTCGTCTATCTTGTTAACAATACTAAGTTTTGCAAAAACCTGTTGCAAATTCAAATGATCACTATCAGCACAACGTAAGTTGTATTTCCTGGAAACATCAGGTACAACACAGAGGTACGGAACAGAACAGAGCACAAGGAGTCAAGGAGCAACCATTTTCACTGCCTATGGATACAATAAATGACATCTACACAGATCTTAGCAATTTTGCTTCTAGTTCATATGTGAAGTGAGTTCTTTTTCTGAATTAATCGGGATGTTTAACCCGTTTTTCGGAATTATACCATTCCGAATTCAGAAAGAATAATGAATACGACGGTGTTATCGCACAGCAACACCTCACCTTCCACGGCGACGGCGGGGCTTTGTCGAGAGCTGAGGAGATTTCGCGCGCGACGGCCTTGAGCTGGCGCAGCCACACGCGCGCCGCCTCCTCGGCCCCGGACCGTCGCTCGGCGTCCCTTAGGGCGGCCTCAAGCAGAGTAAGGGTGCCCCGCATCTCCTCCAGGTCTTTCTTGCAGCTCCCCCACAGCTTTGCCATCGGGCTCCCGGCGGCCGCCGCGAGACCCCGGATGGCCTGCTTCACGACCGCCGAGATGACCATCCCTTCTATGCCAGCCATGGGCAGCTGCTGATGCTTCTTCGCCTCAACAAGTCAACAACTCAACAGGGCGCACCACTGCTTTCTTGCTTTTTTTTTTTTGGCCTTTGCCGTTTGACCTTTTTGGTTTTTAGTCCCGGTTACATATGATTTTTTTTATCACCCATCATATTCAACACATGCATAAAGTACTAAATATATACTATTTACAAAACTAAAATAACAACTAGAGGATAATTTATGAGACGAATCTTTTAAGTCTAATTAGTCTATAATTAGACACTAATTGTTAAATAAAATAAAATACTACAGTATCTAATAAATTTTATCACCCCAAACCAAACATCCCCTTATGCAGACATATAAACCCTCCATCTTATTTTTTTTATAAAAAACTTATGTCTTATAGATTTTTAGAACAGATTAGTGACCAACAAAAATTACCCATATATCTCTATTTTTTTTGTTGAAGGTGGATCTTACTCATTACGAAACAAAAATGTATTAAGGTATGCGACTCAACCGCCGTAGGATTTAGATGAATCTAAGGTTTCACAAGAAAAGCCA
>Ga0182004_10004451_pt1 | contig 11299 bp, 8 predicted proteins | sample Sormic07211540_1_FD_120479 | JGI IMG/M metagenome (GOLD analysis project Ga0182004, IMG submission 120479) | Endophyte microbial communities from Sorghum bicolor roots, Mead, Nebraska, USA - 072115-40_1 MetaG | ecosystem: Host-associated > Plants > Roots > Unclassified | place: USA: Nebraska...
AGTTTTTTCAAACAAGGTCATTTGAAAAACTCAAAAAATTAAATTTCAAATTATTTCTACATGCGGCTTTCTTAACAAACCGCCTGTAGAAATATGATTTTTACAGGCGGTTTCTTAGGAGAACCGCCTGTAGAAATACATGATTTCTACAGGCGGTTTTGTTAAGAAAACCACCTGTAGAAATATGATTTTTAGTGGCGGTTCCTTAGGACAACCACCTGTAGAAATGCATGATTTCTACAAGTGGTTCAGTTAAGAAAACAGCGTGTGAAAATGCATCTTCACGGACGGTTCGTAGTTCTGACACCGCCCTTTTTACACCACAGGCGCGTGATAACTACAACCGCCTGTAGTATAAAAAAGGGGCGTCGACGTTGTACTCTTTTCTACTATTGAAATAATGATATTGTCAAATTAAATACTAACATTAAAGTGACATTTAATTAAAAAAATAATGTTTATACAATTAACACATCCACGAAGAGCACGGTGTTACTATGGGAACACAACACTATCCAACCACTTTAGCATGGAGTGAGCGGCAGTGACAACCAAAGGCTAGCAAGATATTATGTACCATGTGAGGATCCAACAAGAATGGACTTCCAAAAATTCATTCCTAGTCCTTTGCCATTTTAATTTAACACTCAAAATTATTCTTTGCATCCAGACACTAATATGTTAAAAAGTTTTGCTCCACTTAGTTTTTTCATGCCCGATACCTATGTTCGAGGAAATTTTGTGGGCAAAAGACATGAAAATGTGGCATTGCTGTGATTCTATTTAGCCAATTATTAACAAAACACTAATACAGCTTCTTGAAGAAAAATTAAATAAGGTTTTGACATGTATAATTGGAAAGAATATATCAACGTAGCAACATAAGAAGCTTGCCACTCATGTAATAGAAGGTTGCTTATTTCTAATCTTCAATAAATGAAAGGATAACATACTTGTCATTATTTACCACAACATCAAACAAAATTTAACAGTTATTTATGTCTGCATTACTTTAGCAGCAAACCATCACAGATTTACAATATTATTGCTCCAGATACTGCTAGGATTGCAACAAGAAAAATATGAAACACAACAAGAAGTTGATCGATTGCAGTCAAAAAAGATTAGTTTTATGGAATTACATCCTTAACGCATGAACGAATCATGTTGGGAGTTTCCAAGCACCAAGCAATGTCGAAGTATAATACCTCCCTTAGACAACAGAAACCATGTCAGGTTTCAAAATACAAAAAACCATCAGAATCAGCACAAGAAACACACATTTGTGAAAAATGTGCATAGATTCCATGTTACATCTAAGAGCAGCCCTCTCAGTTCTACTCTTTGATCTTCATCACCTTTAGAAAACAACTAAGATTAAGAACCAAAGACGGCATAAGTGGAGCACTTTCGAAAAGATGGAAGGTCCATAATAAACGTAATATGATTTTCTGACCTCATAGCTAACTAATACTAATTAGAGTAATCAAGGTGTGAGTTATGTTTGGCTTGATAATTGTCTTGACAGTAATCAACAGAAAATATTTATCTATTTGATTACAATATTAACAAACAAAATCCAGTTAAACAAAAACCTGTTGAGGTGGCAAGGGCACCAAATATTGTGGGCTTATGCGTTTGATAGTCACTCCATGCAGGCCCTGTTAAGAAGATACACCCCGTATTATTTATGAAGAATGAAACGTATGCTCGACAACTCAGAAGGGAATATTTATAAACTGGTAAAAAGGTAATCGATATGTAAAATCCCTCAAAAGAAATTTTCTTGCCATATGAACATCACCATTTTCAGATGTGAATTTGAGAAATGAAATTAAAGAAATCCAACTAATGCTCTCTTACTGTTCCAATCACACAAGCCAGCTAACACATTTACTGTTCCAATCACACAAGCCCAACCAGGTAACAATGACCCTTGTGTGAGAATGTTGGTACAGAGCATGTTGTGTGTGGGTTGCATGGCAGGATGAGGACTGAATTAGCGATCATTAGGCAGTGCAAAAAGCTCAAAATTGCAACCAAAATGGATGGACTAAAACCAAATAAATTAACTGCTAATTACCCAAACAGCACAACATATGTTCTTGTTCAAACAAATTAGCTCACCCTGAACTATCCAAAATGCAGTAAATCGCACTGCCATATTGCAGAGATAGAAAAAAAAAAGAAATGGAGCACATTTAGCTTCTAGTTGAGTATTGAGCATGCTGTAATGAAAAATGTAATTATAAACATTATGCTCTCGATTACCGATCATGCAAAGGGAGACTATTCTAGTATGTCAATAACTATCAGGATGGTTTATTAGTATGTCCTCACAAAAAGCAAACACTGAACCCAGCTATGGCAATGCAAATATATGGAATAAAAATACAAATCATTTTTCTGAGGATGTTTATGATTACCATATATTCTGAATCTATGCATTGCTAAAAATAATATACTCTGTACACAGCATTCATGCAAGAACCCTAGGAAAGTCCAACAATGACAGCTAACTCGTAAGGTTTCTTTTTATCCTCTGTCATTTGATTCTATGCATCCTGCAAGCAATATAAAATAAAAGGATTGGATTCAGATGCACACATAAAGCCACAGAGGACTACACATGCATGGAACAACGTAGTATGCAGCCAACAAGGATGGAGAGCATACCTTGCAACCAATTCCTCGAACAGTTCCTGGGTGTCATCACCAGAAGCTACGGGACACACACCAGTAGCTATTCCTCGGAAAAGCACGAGCTGCTCCCTGCCTGCCCGGACCCCTGCTGCATCCGCCCGGCCAACCCGGAATTCTTCCCGTCCGAACGTTCGGACGGGAACCTTCCTACGATGATTCCCGCTCTTTTTTTCCCGCGCCAAAGGTTGCAGACGCATGTGCGTCTGGGCGCCCGACCGGCAGCAACAGTTCCCACGCGTGCAGTTTATTGGGCATCTTCTTTGATTGTTTCTACTGGCCGGGGAGGTGTTCTGGGAGCCCACGTGATCAGGTACGTGGCTTTCTTTTCCTTTTTTTTATTTTTTTGTTTTCTTACGTTGCTTTTTATTATTATGATTTTATTTTGTATTTATTCTCTTTATTTTTATTATACTCTAATTGTTTTTTATTCCTTTTTTATTTTTCTATGTTCACCCATAGGTTGATGTATTTATCTAATTGTGTTTTTTTCTATATTTCATTTTATTAATATTTTTTTCTATTTCTATTTATTTTTTCTTTCTTTTTCTATTTTTCTGATGTTGCTTTTTAATTGCTATATGAACTATTTTTATTTTTATTTCTAATTTTGTTTTTATGTTTATTTGATATGTTACATAAGATACATATATCTTATAGTTTTTAAAATTTTCTTTTTTTCTTCTTTATTTAAGTTATTCATTGATCTTATTTTCTCTATATATTTTCATTTATATTTATGTTCTATGTGAATTTTTTACTTAGTTATTTACACTAATTAATTACTTGTATATTTATATTTAATATTTTCTATATTATATGAGATACATGTGATATTTATGTAATATAAATGTGATGTTCGTGTGTCATAATGCAATGTTTATATGGTATACATTTGATGTTTTGTGATGTATTTTATGATGTTTTACGATATTTTTTCTGATGTTTATATAGTATAATATGATATATTTTATGAGGTTTACATATTATATATGTGATGTTTTCTCTATTATTTTTTTATTTTCACTTTTTGTTTTTATGTTTTATTCTTCTTTTTTCATTTTTTTTGTTTTATATTTTTGCCTTTATGTTTTCTATAGATTTTTTATTCTCCTTTTCCTTTACGTAGATTAATTAATTTGTTTTTATGTTTACTTTTAAATTTGTTTGTATTCCATGTGATGTTATTATGTTCTTGCAATGTTCTATGATATATTTTTATGATGTTCACATGGTATACATATGATGTTCTATGGTATATTTTGTGATGTTTCTGTAATATACATACAATGTTCTATAATATATGTTTGTGATGTTTTATGATGTATACTGTAATGTTCACATAATATACATTTGATGTTCTATAATGTATTTTCTAATGTTCATGTAGTATACATAGGATGTTCACATATATGTAACGTTCTACAATGTTTTTGTGTTGTTCACGTAGTATACATGTGATCTTCTATGATGTATTTAGTGATATTCACATAATATATTTGCTATGTTCTATAGTGTATTGAGGATGTTCTATGATGCACTTAATGATGTTCATTCAACGTATATGTGATGTTCTATAATTAGTGATGTTCTATAATGTATTTTGTAATGTTCACATAGTATATATGTGATGTTCACGTAATATACATGTAATGTTCTATAATATATTTAGTGATGTTCTATGATGTGTCTAGTGATGTTCTATAATATATTTTAGGATGTTTGAAAAATATTCATATGATATTCTTTTAAATTTTTCTCTAATACGTGTTTTTATTTTTTTCCTTATATTTTACTCTTGATTTTATTATTTTTGTTTACATTATTTATTTATGTGTATATTATAATACCAATTTCATGATTCTAAAAATAAAATATTGTAATTTATTTGTATTTCCCATTGCTTAGATTGTTTTCCATGTTTTCATGAAATATATTTTGGTATTTTTAATATAAAATATTATTTCTTATGATGCTTTACTAATTTATTTTTTTACTTTAAATGGTGCGGTGTATTTAATGAAGAAACTATTACACAGTTATCACCATCATGTTGATGGTGTAGTGGTGGTGAGTGATGACTCCAAGTCTTGAGTTCGATTTGCACCTTAGGCTGATTTTGTTTTTTTATTTTCTCAGAAATATCTGTAGCTGGAACGGGCAAGCTTCCAGTGATCTGGGCCGGAAGCGCGTGCGGGTGGGCCGGAAGCGCCTACGAGCGTGCAGGTGGGAAGCGGAGTTGGGTGGGCGGGAAAAATTGCCGGACAGCGCTTATGGCCCGAACGGTCGTACTGGAAGAGCCCCCCCAGCCACCCTGCTATGCACGTCTGTCCAGACCGCAGCCGTGTTCGCTCGGTCGCTTGCCATACGCATCTGGCCTTACCCCTACTGAATACATTTTCTAGCCCACAGTCCCACACACTGTGTGCGCCCACCCATCCGCTCACCTGTTGTGCATGACCTCCGCTCGCCCGACACGAGCGAAGTGACCAATGATAGCAGGAGCTCTTTGCGTGCAGCGACGGTGGCTTGAGGACAAGGAGGCGCGAGTAGGAGGCGGTGGTCCTGGCGATGGCAGCGCGAGGTCTCGCGGTGGCGGCGCTACAGCGAGGACGGATGCTGGAACCACAGATCGCATGCCAGAGAATCCGCGATAGGAGGGGGAGATTGTATGCTTGGATGTTTCTTCCAGTATACGTGATTGGAGGGAGAGATTGTGTGATTGGAGGAGGAGTTTTGAGCGTGGTAGGGAAAGCGAGCAGGATGAGATCACGCGCACGCCAGGTGAAGCCAGGCTTCTTCCTTCCTTCTTTGCAAGTCACGGGCAGAGGAGCGCGGGGGCAAGGGCAAGGGCGATGCTGGCGGTGTCGAGGCAGGGAAAGCAAGGGCAAGGGTGATGCTGGTGGTGTCAGGTCGATGCTGCCGGCGTCGAGGACCGGGAAAGGATCGATGGGAAAGGATTGATTGACATGTTATGATTGTGTTGGCTTTCCTTGTGGGGCGTCGACTCGCAGGAAGAAGCCTCGGTTGCAGGGGAGGATCGATCGTTATGTTTCTTTATTTGTTGAGTGGTACAAATTGATAATCCTTCATGTGGGTCCACAAGAAGTGGCGTTTTCGGAGAGACATATCCGGGACTGCCCACAAATTGTGGTATTTTTAGGGAGAGAAGTCGTGCGCGGGTGGCACGTTTGGCGGACGGACGGAACCAAAAAAAGGTCACGCGATGAAATAGTCTTAGTTTTGTTCTTTTTAGTTGTAGTAGGAGATATATTAGGTTAGAGATTATTTTATTCAGGACAAACCATTTTAGTTTTTTTATAGAGAAATAGATGTCTAACTCACATTATCCATTATTTCCATACAAATTGAGCTAAACTCGACAAACATATTCTACTGCAAGATGTCTAGACCAATGCACCCCATTGGAATTATTCATTTATTTCCAGCGATTGCATAAAGCAAATTAAAACAAAGCCTTGATCCTAGGACTCATCAAGCCATCATGCAGTCTTCAGCGCATCCTGGATAATCGCAGTCACTGTGACAATGACAATTTTTAGTTCGTGTAAGCATCACTACATATATACTGTATATGCTTGTGAAAAGAAAACCAAAAACTAAATCTATCAAAGCTGAGATTTACAATCACATCAGTACCTCTCAGTCCAGACGATGTCTCAGTGCCATCCAGGTTGTTTCTAGCAATATTTCTAGATGCAGATAATATTTGAAAAAATATCATCATCTCATGATATAATGTAGCCATATAGAAGTATTAATGATGTACTTAAATTTCTATGTTACTCACAGCTCAGTCAGGTTGCCAGAAATGACAAGGGAGAGGACTTCCGATGGAACCGTGCCAGTCAGCATATTATCGTTTAATCTCCTGTGCAAAGAAGAGCCAAAAGTTAAATTTACTATAGAGAACAATTAAACAACACTAGGATGATCTTTCTTGACTATTCAAAATACTGTATGCAAATTTACGAGCAATGACATACAAGAATTGTAATGCTTTGATGTTGCCAAGGGAGGCCGGAATAGCGCCGCTCAACGAATTCTCTTGAAGCTTCAATTCCAGAAGGCTAGTCAGGTTGCCAAACGATGATGGTATAGGCCCTGTCAGGTTGTTTTGGTACAACCTCCTGGAGAACACCATTAATCCATTTATGTGCAGTTTAGAAAGTAATTGCCAAAATTCAGGGTAGTCTTCTTAAAGAGCATATGGAAATCTTGTAAAAAGATTGCTCACAGATATCGCAGCGTGCTGACAGAACCAAGCGTAGTTGGGATTTCGCCGGTAAGAAGGTTGTCCCAGAGATCCAAGCTGATGAGATTAGTCAGGTTGCCTAGTGTTTCTGGAATCGAACCGTTCAGGCCGTTGCCATACAGCTCGCTGCAAACATGCATGGCAAGTACAAGTTCAGCAAATTGCCATTCTGTGATGTTTTCAGTAATTGGTTGCAACAGGTTATGCGATTCATACATGTACTGGAGGTTCTGAATTTCTGCAAGATCTGGAAGCAGAGGACCGGAGATGCCTGCATTGCCCAAATCCCTGCAGAAAGCAAGAAACTGTATGTTTCAGTCCATAGTGATAGATGCAGGACTAATTTACTGCATACGACCTGATGATGTTTCAGAGATTCTGAATTCTGGAAAGGTACAGATAGGAACGATAATACTTGGTCGCAAAACTATCATAGAGGGGAGAATAGAGAGTGCCGTACACGCGGATGACAGAGTTATTGTTGTTGCAGGTGACATGGAACCAGGTGCAGGGATTGGCAAGCGTCGAATTCCAGCTCTGCAGCACGTTGTTTGGGTCCTCCCATGCCAACCTTTGCTTGTACAGTATGTCACCTTCAAGAGACAACAGCATGTTTCAGAAAAGACAAGGATTGAAAAATAGCACCCGTTAGTTGATCGGTATATATACCTTCAGTGTTGCAGCTTGCAAATGTTGCAAGAGCAAGAAGGCCGGTGAGGAATCCTGCTGCTGCAAACTGGGGCGCCATTGCTGCAAACTTCAGAACTGTTTGCCACACAGATGGTGCCTTGATGGAGAGGGAGGCTTTTTATACACAATTCTATGAATAAATAAAAGGGACGGCTGTTGAATTTATCTTGTTCTAGACCGTTTTTTTTTCTCGTTCATTGACCAGATACATATCTTCGGAAGAATATCGGGTGCAGGTTGCACCGAAACAATGCTTTAACCCTAGATTTCTAGTCAATTGTTGCGTCTCCGAGTAAGTTCTAGATTAGATTTGTTATTATCATTTGACCAAGTAAAACTTCACCTTGTAGCTGTGTTCAATTTCTTATGTGATGATACGGCTAAGGCTACCTGGCGTAGATCATCCAAATTTGTCAAAGAATGATAATTGTTTGAGACAACTGCACCATACATCCCTATGCTTGTGTGATTTTCTCAAGTGGCCCTTTAAACTTTCAATTTAGTTTCTCATCTCCTTGAACTTACACGGCAATTACGCATAGCACCGAAACTTGCATTATTTAACCTTGCCCCCTTAAAACTTTCAGCTAGTTAATTTTCTAGACATTTAGAAGAGTTAGCGTGTAGTCGAGTTAGCCGGATGTGTTGTGTTGTTAGACAGCTTCATTTTGAAGTACATGATTAAAATTAGTAGCCGGTATTTCAAAATAAAGGCAGATAGGATTCGATCATTAAACTATTAATGAAAATAATTATTACAAATAAATAAAATTCCTTAATTGGAAAAAATTGGAAGATTTTGCTAGAGGACACTTACAATTATGGTATTTTCTATGGACCTCATAGCAAATACCATGATTCTTTGTGGGTCCTATAGCAAAATTTCCCAAAACCTTTCACACAGGCTGTCTTTCGATCACTAATGCTTACCCCATAAGGTAACATTTGGTATTAAGTTATCCTAACTTTTCCATAGATCCTTCCTTTTGCGAATTTTCCATAGATCCTTCCAACAGGACGTGAGTTGAAGTCATGGAGTCCAAATGTTTGAATGGAGCATTTCTTTTTTCAAGGGTGAGTCGAGCTTTCCTAACTAATTCTTCCTACACGTAATATTATACATCCGAAAGTCAAATGAAGCATTTTTGTTGATCCAGACCTTAAAGCATTTCTTCACATTTATTGTTCAGGCCATTGGACTCATCCGGAAGGAAGAAGGATCATGAAGTGTACAAAAATGACCTTGTCTGACAACTGGATTAGTAAACATATGAGATTGACCTTTCAAATTGTCTAGATGAAGTTCTAACTTTCATGCACATGATGAATGAACACACCTAGGCTAATGAACAATTATTATTGTTTTATTGAAATGTGTGCCATAAGTTTTTTATCTGTGTGCTCTGTTCTTCCAGTTGGGAAAATAAAACTCAGGCAATTACAGTAAGAAACCAACTATTATTTCCTATTATTTATGATTCTATTACACATCAAGACTTTACATATCACATGGTAATGCTTGCAATTATACAGATGCAGTTGTGGCATATGCTGAATCCAAAACATTTTGGATTAAGCATTTTGAAGTCTACAGTATAACTTCTGCTACTTTTGGTGGTACAATGAAAGGAAGCATTTGGAAGTGAGAACTATCATTTTGTATCTACTTCATCTTCGCCATCGTCCAGATGCTCCTTGAGGCTCTGAATCTGAGGTTGGCCATTAACATTCTCCCAGATTGAATCAGTGGTTGGCAATTCGTATCCTTCCGGTCTCAGTGACAGCGCAAACTCTGGTAGATCAGGAACTGATTGAAGTGTGCTGCACCAGGAAAGTAGTGAATCACCACTAGAGCCAAACAATAAATATGAATAGTATAGGTTGTTCATTTATGTTCCTTGAGCTAATTCAACTAGACTACCATTTCAACTTTCAACATGTTCTGAATATTGTTTTTGGGCAAAAGCAATTAGCATAACAAACAACAACCCTCCAACTGTAAAATTTGCCATTTGAGATGTAGAGTTGATCCTGGGATCTGGGGATTTACCTATTCTTATTTTGCTCAAACAGATGCCCATACACTTGAAACTTCTTGTAAGCAACATCTGGGATTTTTTTGTGCATGTTTTTCATGACACCCCAAGGAGGAGGTACCCTACGTACAATTGAATAAGTAAAAGATCCCGTCAGCACATATTTTGATTAATTTAACCGATTAATTGTGTTGGATTAGTATCAGACCTTGTGACAGGATTTGCCAAGCAGAAACTCAAGCAAGCCCTTTTGCTGTCTGAAAGTAGGTCGTCAGCTGCAGAGAGGCAGCAGACTGCACTGATATGGTTGGCCGGTTCACCGCCCTTGTCGAGTACGAGACCATGGTAGTAATATGCTACAGCCTGACAGGCAAGACAATAAATTAATATCAGAAATTCATTCCTGGGTACTCTGAGAGGATTATGTTGTGTCTTCGGACAACCTTAGCCTCCATGCATTTCCACTTCAGGAACAGCAGAAGCTTCTTTCCATATGAGTCACTTGTATCGCATCCCGACAGACAATAGTGAGCCTGAGCATAAATAAGTAGTAATATTGTTAGACACTGAAATAACTGAAGAAAATGTCCATTGGTGGACTTTGTTATGCATTACTGACCTGAGAAAAATAACTGACTTGCTCACAGGCTAGCCTCCTCTTTACTGACAATGTTGCCTTTTCACATTCAGAAGCCAGGCCAAGCTGTATTTCCACACACTGTTTTGTGCAGTTGGAAGTTGGGACAGTACAAGCTAATTATAAATTCAGCACCATAATATCAGAAAAAAAAGATATAAATATAACAGGTCAGCTTACCTGAGCCAATGCCTGAATTGAGATGGCCTCAAGCATACCCTCCTGCAAGTAACAAGGAAAACTCTTCCTGCAGTTGAAAGCACAAGGAAGCACTTGCTTAAAGGAACATTCAGAGGTGAAATAACTTCAAACTTATCCTGGCTAATATGCATTGAAGGGTGAGTGCATACTTGACTTGTGCAGGTATTTGAACAAGTATGCGATGCACCAAATAGTCTAAGCATCCCGATGCCCTGAGCAATGAATCGACAACATCCTTCTTTGCATCTGCAGAAGTAGTCACGAAGTGTCATTTCCTCAATTTTTTTTGCAATATGCGACAAAGTATTCATGAGGAGATATAGTTCTCCTTTTGCTGCTACCAAAAGAATTCATGAGGACGAAGTTTCCCCAATTATTACTAGTAAGTAACAAAACAATTATTGATATCTAGTACTACAAAAAGATGAACAGACCTTCTGATACCTTCCTTTCACCACCAACTTGACTGTTCTTTGGAATGAGTAATAGATTGGCCTCAAACAATGCAAGCATGCCCATCATGTGGACCACTGAGAGCACCTCGTACCATGCACTCGCCAAACAACACTCCTGAATAAGAAATAACCTCTTGTAATTCAATCAGTAAAGACACTCAAATAAAGGCACTCACAATGCAAGACTCTATCACAGAGTCCAAGACACTTAATTACATATTATTTATAGTATTTTGCTGATGTGGCAGCATATTTATTGAAGAAAGAGATAGAAAAAATAAGACTTCAAGTCTTATTTAGACTC